>Ga0335082_10003829_pt1 | contig 16379 bp, 6 predicted proteins | sample Lox_Sample_41_FD_206718 | JGI IMG/M metagenome (GOLD analysis project Ga0335082, IMG submission 206718) | Soil microbial communities from Loxahatchee National Wildlife Refuge, Florida, United States - Lox_Sample_4.1 | ecosystem: Environmental > Terrestrial > Soil > Wetlands | place: USA: Florida...
AATGAGACAACAGCTGTCTCCGCGGTAGACTCAGTGAAATTGGAATGGTCGTTAAGATACGATCTACACCCATAGATAGACGGGAGTGCGACCAGATAAGTTTATTTATATAATGTGAAGTATATTCACCTAGATGTTCTTTCTACGAGTTCAAAGTAGCATGCATTAAAGTAATTTGTTTGTGTGAAGCCTACTTATGTCCAATATTTGTATAAAATAAAAGATAATTGGAATACGAACTAGATTTTTAAGGGTAATTATGTATGAATCTACGATAGAAGCGCTTTAAAGGGTGAATAGAGTTTAATGGAGATTAAGTGTTCCCGTACTTGATCTAAGAATCCGTTTTATTCAGCGTATAGTAGGACCCTAAAAAAATCATTAAAGTATATAAATAAAAACTGGATAACCCCATTAATATTCTTTTTTATAATTTGTATATATTCAAGAAGGTAAATATGTAAATATTTATAACTATTAATGGGAGTAGGATGTCTTAAAAAGTAATTATTATTTTTGTATTAATAAATTTATCAAAAAAAACATAAAATAATATTAATTTTATGTTTTTTTTGATAAAATTTCTTATTATTGTTAAATATTCTGTAATAAAATTATAGGAAATTACCTACATAAGACAGGTGTTAATAAATACATGATAAAAAAATTTAAAAGAGTTTTAATATATGTTTCTGTTCTAAAAAACAATCTCAATTAGCTCAAGATTGTTTTTTAAGGGATTTAATTTTTGCTTATAAATAAAAAATAAAATTTTATAATAACAATTTTAAAAGTTGAAATTTCCGATGCGAAGCGCAAAGCAAGAAAATTTTTATAATACATAAAGATTCTTTTTTCTTTAAGTTTAATAATTTATATTTAAATAGTTTTTCTAAATACAGTACTAAGTCAATGGTTAATTTTAAATATAGATTTGACGAAAATTTAAAATCATTAAATTTATCAGCATGGTATATTACAGGTTTAACGGATGCTGAAGGATCATTTCAAATAACAATTCAAGATAAAAAAGGACAAGGTTTAACTGGATTTAAACCTTTTTTAGAATTTAAGATAACTCAAAAAAAATATTCAATTGATTTATTATTAAAAATAAAAGAATTTTTTAATTGTGGAAGAATAAATATAGATAATAGTAAAACAGAGACATTAAAATTTGTGGTTACAAATATTAATGATTTAATGAATAAAGTTTTACCTCATTTTGATAATTTTCCTTTAAAATCAAGTAAATATTTAAATTATATTGACTTTAAAGAAGCAGTTTTTTTAATGTATAATAAAGAGCATTTTACTAGTAATGGAATAAATAAATTAAAGGGAGTAAAAACAGGTATGAATAAATCAAGAACTTTTAAGGATAAATTTAATTTTTGTTGAAATTCTAACTTAAAGTTAAGCTCTGAGTGAGTTCAAGGGTTTGTGGATGGAGAAGGGTCATTTCAATGTGAAATAATTAAATCAAAAAGAAAGTTATCTAATACTATTGTAAATTTTTCATTGCAAATTAAACAAAGTAATCATGATGTGGCAATTCTAAATGCTATTAAATATTTCTTTAATGCTGGATATTTGAAACCTAAATATAATATATATAATTTAAAAGAAGCTAAATATAATGTAAGAACTACTTCCGCTTTATGAATACGAGATGTTAAAAAGATAACTGAATTATTAGATAATTATCCATTATTTAGTATTAAAAGGTTAGATTATTTAGATTGAAAAGAGTTAATACATCTTAAAAACAAAAAAGAACATTATAACGAAGAAGGACTATTATTAATGTATCTTATTAAAAATGATATGAATGCAAAAAGATTTAAATAATTTTTATTAAATTAAAATATAACATTTGAGCTGTATGTGATTAAAGTCACATGTACAGTTCTTAGAGGGGGAAAATCTTGTAAAAGATTAACCTATCTCAACAGACCCTAGCAGCTTTACTGCATTTAGTTATTGTCTTATTAACTAGAAAAATATAAGTTTTATTATAATAAGTCGATCATATAATGAAAAAAAAAATTAGTTTTATTTATACTTATTTTATTCATAGAATAAATATGAAATTAGGACTTTTAACTTTTTGTATTTTTTGTTTAATAAGATATTTTTTAATAATTGTACTATATAATAGGGACTACATAGAATTAAAATTATTATTATTTTCTTTTTATAGATTTATTAATATATTATTTTAATAATTAATTTATTATTATTTATTCTATGATTAAATGACTAAAGGGTAGTTTATGTGGGGTGCAGTTCCCAAAAATAGTAACTGGGAAGTCTAATAACACAAGATAGAAAATTTTTAAGTTTGAAAATATTTATGTAAAGATTAAATTTTTTCTCTTTTCTTTATATTCTAACTTATAACAATAATAATTATAATAACCAAATTACTAATAAATTTTATATTTAATTATATATTATTACTATAATTAAACATAAACTTTTCTGTATCTATGTTATTAAATGATTTATTTTCACTAATACTTTTAACATAATTAACTACGTTTTAAAATTCTTATTTAATATAATGTGTATATATATATATATATATATATAAGTATATAAAAATAGTGGGAGTATCATTAAGATAATTGTATTATTGTTTATTTTTTGTTATATAACCGAAATAGGTGATTGTTTAGGTCCGCTTAACTCAGACGTAACTGAGGATCTTTTAATTATAAATAATAAGATAATTATATTATCTTATTATTTATAATAAATATGAATAATTAATTTATAATTATTAACATGAATAAAAGTTAAATAAATGGTAAATTTTAACTATTATTATTAACTATTTTTAATAAAAAAATGAAAATAGGAATAAAAGTAATAATAAAATAAGAATAAATTAATATATATTTGAGTTTATGTCTTATTATAGGAATATAATTATTTTTAAATGAATAGATTAATAAAGTTTAATGGCAAATAGCAGGAGCCTAACTGTGAGACCAACAAGTCATACAGACACGTAAGTGGAGCATAATGACCAAAGGCACATATAAGGATTGATGGCCTTGATAACGGATAAAAGTTACGCTAGGGATAACAGGCTAATATTGTGAGAAAGTTCACATCGGACACATTGTTTGGCACCTCGATGTCGACTCTAATTAACCTCCTGGTGCAGGTGCTAGGAAGGGTATGGCTGTTCGCCGCATAAGAATTAACGCGAGTTGGGTTATATTTAGCCCTAAATTACAAAAAGGATCAGGATCAGGATCAGGATCAGGATCAGGATCAGGATCAGGATCAGGATCAGGATCAAGATCAGGAAATTTTAATCATTTATAATTTTTATTTATTATTTGTAAATATAAATAAACTTTACAAATAATAGGGAAAATTAAATTTCTTATTTGTATTGAAAAATTGGATAGATTGCAAAGAATACATTAAAATAATATTTATTTTATGTTAATTTGCAGCGTCTTTTATTATAGTATAATTTAATTATTATTTGTTATCTAATAGTTTAAAATTTAGGATAAAAAACATAAAATTTACTTATAAAAAAACTAATAATTATTAATAAAGTAATAAATACGTTCAACGACTAGAGGATTTTTTTACTACTATAAATTCTCCAAGAGAATCCAAATTTAATTATATAATAAAATTTAATATGTGATAACTGTAAATAATAAAAATTTTTTCATTATTAATTTAAGTAATTTGACTTTTAAAAGATATTATTTAAAAACTTTGTCTTTAAATGACTATAAAGAAGATTATAGATTATTAAATTTACCAAAATATTTAAAATCAGTTTTAATAGGTTTACTTTTATCTGACGTGGGATTGGAAAGATCCTCAATAACATCATTTGTAAGATTAAATGTAATTATGTCAATAAAAAATTTTTCTTATTTATTTCATTTATATAATTTATTTGAGCCTTATATAAATAACGATATTCAAATATTGGATATAAACAAAATTAATGATAGAATAAGAGAGCGAAAAATTTATACGACTGTGCGATTTAAAACAGTTTCTTTACCACATTTTTTGTATTATTATGATTTATTTTATAAAGAAGATAAAGTAAAAAATGGATGAATTAAAACTATATCTGATGAGTTAAAAAATAATTTTGATTCAATAGCATTAGCACATCTTATAATGGGAGATGGTAATTATCTTAAGGATAGAAATATTATTCGATTATATACTAATAGTTTTGATAAAAATGGTGTTATTTTATTATCTAATATAATAAAAGAAAATTTACAAATAGATAATAAAGTAATACATGATCGGAAAGACCAATATATAATAATTATTGAGAAAAATAGCCTAAATTTGACAACTGATTTAGTTCTACCTTATATGCATCCAAGTATGTATTATAAATTAGGATTAAAATTTGAATCTAATAAAGGCTTTGATTATTTTAAAATATTAAATTTTATTTAAGATATTAAATATCTGTATATTAAATATGAAATAGTCTGAACCATATTGATAAATATGGATATAAAAATTTAAATGTTTTTATATAAACAAATTTGTAAATACGTCGTGAGACAGTATGGTCCCTATCTTCTATGGGAATCAAAAGTAAAATAAGGAAGGTGCCCTCGTACGCAAGGACTGGGAGCAACTAACCTCTGGTGTTCATGCTGTTGAAGTTTATATCTATTTTGTATATTTGATTGATCTAATAAATAATAGAATTGAATTTCACCTAATATACAAACTAAGGCATCGCATGATAGCTAAGTTAGAATTTAATAAGAACTGAAAGCATATAAGTTCGAAGTTTTCCTTACTATACTTTTATATTAAAATAAGTAGTAGACTACTATTATCTAAATTTAGGCAAGAACTTTACGCACTGAAACTTTCTTAGGTAATCTTGTGCTAATTAAATTTTTTATCATCTTATTATTCTTATCTAATATTTCACATTTAATTCCCTATATTTAATAATACATAAAAAAATTTTTAACTTAATATATAATCTAAAAGTTAAAAGGATTTAAGGTCCGGCTATTTTAGCCGGACCTTATAGTTTAAGAGTTATTAAGATTTAATGATCCGGCTGTTCCAGCCCGGACCCCTTAAGGATAGTATAATAAGCAATGCAAAAGCTGGCGAATATGGACCACTTATGTTTATTTGATTTTCTAATTATTTCGCGGATTGTTGTATTGGTAGCATATTAGGCTCATGCCCTATTGGAGTAAGTTCGATCCTTACGTCCGCAATTTTTAAATATTATTTGCACATAGCTTACGAAAAATCCTTATTTTTTAATTCTTTTTTTAATTCTAACAATAGATATTTATTCCTTTATTTTTAAATATCTTTTTTTAATTGTAACTATAGATATTTGTTCCTTTATTTTAAAATACTTATACCTTTTTTCTTACTATATTTTAAGTATTATATTTACTTCTTTATATTTATTTCTTTCTTTTTTATTATAATAAAATTTATATCTTTATTCCATTTAATTATTTGAATTAATATATTAGTTATACTTTAATCTTGTTATTTTTTTATTAAACTGATTTAAATATCTTATTTAAAGAATAATTTATATAAATATATATATTCATATATAAGTAAAAAAAAATATATATAATTATATAAATCTTAAAATAATTCTTTTTAACTTAATTGTGTTTTTTATTTTACTAGGTTCTTAACTTAATTCATTTATTAACCTAATTGGTTTTTTAACTTAATTGGTTAAAGTGTTCGTTTGATAAGCGTGAAATAAAAGTTCGAGTCTTTTAAAAACCAAAGAACTTGCATAAATAAAATTATCTAAATATATTTTATATAAATATATATATTTATGTATATATATATTTATAGAGAGATAAATTAATATATTAATTTCGAATCGATTCGAAGAATTCGAATCGATTCTTAAAGGAGAGAATCTATAATGTTTCTAGTAAAGCTAAGCTAATGTATTATAAAATTTAAATTTAAATTATATCCTTATTTAAATCTTGGCTTGAATCTTTTTTGAAACTCAAACTTTTCAAAAGAGTGTATGAGATGTGGTGCAGTGCCGTGCAAGAAAGTAGGGTCTAGATATATTTTAATCTAGATCCCTCTCTGGTCTCTGTTCTGCTCTTTATCTTAAAAAGGATCCATATTTAACTTTATATGGAGGATCCAGAACCAAAGGTTCTGGATCCTCCATATCCTTGATCTGGATCCTACAAAAGAATCAGGTAAATTTTCAAAAGGTAAATTGTATAAATTTAAAATGAATATTAGAAAATAAAAAGTAGTTTTTTAGGTTGAATTTAAATATATAGGTATTTATTTAATTAAATTATATAATATTTAAGGATATTTAATTCTATAATGAATACCTCAATAAAATAAGAATAAAAAAATAGTTAATATTAATTTTATTATATAAAAAATATAATATAGTAAATTAGTAAAGTAAAGAAAGTAAATAACTTAAAAGTAAATTAAAGAATATATCTATTTCCTTTACTCTTTTCTCTCCTCCTTTTCTTTCTTGTACACTCAAATAAATATAAATAAATATATATTTATATTTATTTATTTATTTCATCTTTATTTTAATATTAATTCCTATATAATATATATATCTTTAAGATATAAATATTTGGTGAGAAGTAAATTTTTTTAAAATAGATAATCTTGAAGAATATATCTATTTAAAATATCTATATTATTTATAAATAAAATAATGAATGGATATAAAAATAAATAGTAAAAAGGAGAAAATTAATAAAATGTAAAATAGATATCATAAGTGAAGTGAATAAGGGAAAAATTATAATAATATTTGAGTAAAAAAGGATCAGAAGATCCTAAAAAATAAAAGGTCAATAAAAAAGAAAGAATAAATTTTTGATATAGGTAAAAGATAAAAAGAAAAAAAGAAAAAGAATAAAACATAAATATAAAAAATAAAAAATAAAAAAGAGTTATATCATAAATAAACATTAAAATTTACAAATATTATAAAAACAAACTTTAATATAGCCTAACACCGGAACAAAATGTAATACATATAAGGTTATAACGAATATTGTTATAATATAGTAGAATTAAGGGTAAGAAGAAATTTAAATGAACTTCACTAAAGATGTATAAAGACTGAATAAACTAACTACAAGCACAATAATGCGTACTATGAGTAAAAACATAAAATAAATTTTCTTCTAATGAAGAAAATAAGAAGGAAAATAAAATAAGAAAATAAAGAGGTAAAAAGTGGAAAATTGAGAATAGAGGGGATAAAAGAATAATTATTAAGATAAGGAAAGGAGTTATAAAATTAAAATTAAATAAATTAAATTATATGAATAGGACTTACTATATATATATAATAAGAAAATAAGATTAATGACCCCCCCCAAAAAAAAAAAAGTTAATAAAGTAAAAATAAAATGAAGTTAACTTAGATAAAAGGCTAACATAAAATAGATTACTATATAAATAAAAAAAAAATAAAATATAAAAGTAGAAATTTATGCTAGTTTTTAAAATAATCTAACGGGGTATAAAGGAGGGTCCTAAAAAGCAAAGAACTAAAATAAACTGAAGCTACATAAAGAATAGGCCAATCCAGATAAGTAAAATAGGCAAATAAGAAGAATCGTCCCCCCCATCTAGATGGGGGGGACGATTTTTCGCATCTTTGAGATGAGGATTCGAGCCTGGAGGATTAGTGTGAGCAAAGACACTAAGGGTTACAGCCCAGCCCCTGTGGCTGAGTAAGATAGTGTGCTTTACCTTTACTTAACCATCATGATTTTAAATAAATAATTAAATATAAAATATTTATAAATTTATATAATTTTAGATGCTAAGTTCTGGTAAGAATTATTTGGGTTCCTAATGAAAAAATAAATTATAAATATTTTAAAGTTATCACACAAATATAAAAATCATAAATATGATTTTTATCTTAATATTAAATAAGAATAAATAAAGAGAAAATAGGATTAAAGAATAGTATAAAAGAGTTAGATAAATTCACGACATGAAAAAAAAAAATAAAGAATGAAAAAAGGTATTTTACGTCTTCATAAAGAATCTTCTCTTCTTCTTATTAGAAGGATCAGGGGCATAATTAACTCAGGATCACGGAGTATTCGTGGCCCTGAATCTGCATATTTTATAGGTTTAATAAAAAAAGAATGAAATAAGCATAGAGTGGGAAGAGAAAAAATAAATATAAAAGAACAGAAGGAAATAAAAAATAAAGATAATAATAAAAAAGGAGAAATTGAAGTATTAACACCTATATATGGAGGATATAAAAAAGGTATATTAATAAATGATAATAAAAAACCATTTATAAGTATAATGAAAGAAAGAAAGATATGAGGAGTATCACAAAAAAGGATCAGAAGAGAAGAAAATATAAGAATACAAAAGGTATCAGATAACTTATTTGATATAAAAAAAAGGTCTGAAATAAATAAAGTAAAAAAAATAGAGTATAAAAATATAATAGAAGAGAAATATAAAAATATTGAATCAAGGAAAATAGAAAATAAGTTAAAATCAATAAATTATTATTTTACACCAAGATATGTGTCAAGAAGCATGACAACACAACTAAGGAGTTGACCTAATACTATATATAGTTTTATAAAAGGGACAATAAGAGATATTAAATATAAAGATATATTGGCAAGTAAAGTAATAAATATATTTATGAATCCAATATATTTAAAAAGAAAAATTGTACAAGAAGGTGAGAATGTTAGTGGTGATAATAGAGATAAAAGAGGAATATGAGGAATAAGTATAAAAGGAATAAAAATGATAAGTAAATATATAAATGAAGTAATAAAATATACATCTCTAAGATCTCGCCAAGAAATAAAAGATATTGAAAATTATAATAATATAATATTAACATTACCATGAATAAAAAAAGAAATAAGTTGAGCTCGAAGTTTAAGAAAATATCTAAAAGAAAGAAGATCTGGTTTAATATCGGGATATATGCCAAAAAGAAGAGTAATCTTTAATAAAGGAAGAAAAATGTATATAAGTAAACCGTTATTTAAACATACTGCTTGAAATGTAATAATAGATTTATATGTATACAATAATAAAAGTTATAAATTAGGGAAATATCATAATATGTTGAAATTAAGAGCACTATATAAATATATGTATAGTATGTATATAAACTATAGAGAAATGGTACAAAATATAATGTCACGCCCAAGAATATTTTATATTAATATAATAGAACCAAAAATAATTAATTATTATTCTAATATAATAGAAAACTATGAAAAAATAATGATACATATGAGTAAAAGGGAATATCTATATTTAATATTAAATATATTAAAATTGAATTATAATAATAATATTTATTCAAAAATAAAGAAATTAATAAGATATTTACCTTGGGATTATAATAAAATAAAAGAAATAAATTGTTATCCAGAACCTCTGGTTCTGGATCAGGATCTGGAACAGGGAGGATCATTACAAAATAAAAAGAATAAAAGTTGTGATTCTTTTGGAAAATGAATATATAAAAAATCGCATAATTATAGAAAAAATATAAATAAAAATAAAAATAAATGATTAAGAATAAAAAATAATATAAATAAATATAGAAGTATATATAATAATGAGAAAAGGAATATTTTTATAAATAATTATATCTATTTAATAAATAATAGAGTAGTTAAAATAAATGGAAATAAAAATAAATTAATATCTAATGAAGAAAATAAACCAGAAAATAAAGAAGGATCTCGAAAACTTTCAGGATGGAATGAAGAATATTTTTTATTAAAAGAGCAAGGAATGAAGATAAATAAAGTATCAAAAGGGAGCAGAAAACAATATTCAGAAAATCATCCCAGTAGCAGTGGGATGATTTTCAGGACGGGGCATCGGGACCCCGAAAATCTGGAAAAAAAAAATAAAAGAATGTCTCTTTTATTACCATCTCTAATCTCGATCCCTTATACAAAAAGAATCAGGGTTAAGAATAAAAGCAGTCTTTCCTGAGGATTAAGATCTTCTGATCTTATAATAGGATCAAAATCAGAAAAAAAGAATAGAAATAAAAATAAGAGGAAATCTCAACTTGATTTTCAAGAATTTATTAAAATGAAAGAAAATAATAAAAAAAAAGAAGAAAGAAGAGTAAAAATTTTTGGAAAAGATAAATTAACCTTGAAAAATTTTAAAAGAAAAATATTAAAAGGAAGATCCAGTAGGAAAAAGTATAATAAAATAGATCCAAAATTTTTAAAAGAACAAACAATGAAATATAATTTATATGGAGTATCACAAAAAGCAAATAAAGATCCCAATCAGAAATGAGTATATGATAGCAAAACAAATGTAAAAGTACATATAAGTAAGTATTTAAAAGATAAGTTAATATTTAATAAAATAAAAGAAATAAAAGATAGAAAACAAAAGGTAAAACAAGAACAAATGTTAAAACCAGCAATAAATAATAAAAAAAGAATTAGTATTGTAAAAAATAATAACTCTAACATTAATAATGGAAATGATAAAAGAAGCAAAGATTTTAAAAGAATACTAATACCGAAAAAAATAAAAGATTTTAAATTAAATAATATAAATGATAAACAAGGTAATTATATAAATATAAAAGATGCTGAAATTCCAAAAACTAATACAATAGATAATAATAAAAATAAAGAACTTAAGTATCATGAAAATAATAAAAACTATAAGGATCAAGGTATTATTGCAAAGAATCAAAATAGAATAAATAGTACTACTAATAGTAATATTTATAAAAATAATAAATATAATCATAAAAACGATAATAATAATAATAATAAAAGAAAAATTCATACTTTAACATTAATTAAACTAGTAAGTAAAAAAAATATTCTTGCTTCATATGCTTCGCACTTAAACAAATTAAAGAATAGATATTCAAATAAAAGAAATGATTTCCATTTAACAAAGAATAGAGATTCAAAGAAAGAAATAAATTCTCATAAAACAAAAGATCTAAATGGAAATAAAAAATTAATAAAAAAAAGAGTGATCATGGGTATCAAAAAGAATTTTGGAAATAATGTTTCTGTTTGTTATATTCAAAAGGTATCAAAAAGATATTCCTGGTTCCGTCGGAAAACTTCACTTTCACAAAAAATTAATTGCATAAGATTTGTGAAAGATATGTATTTCAAAGAAGATCAAATAAAAATGAGAAATAAAAATTTATATTGTTCTCTTGGAATAGGAGTAAATATAAAAGTGCAATTAGTACCTACTGTACATGAAGATTTTTATAAAAAAGAGGATCAGGGTACAGACACTAAAGATTTTAAAACATATGATTTAATAAATAATAAGAATAAAAGAAATTGAGATTTATTAGATAATTCAATTATGAAGACATTAATAAAGTTAATAATAAAAGAAAATAATCATAAGGATAAAAAGAACACAGATGAAAAGAATAAAATAAATTATATATTTAATAAGTATAAAAAATATTCATACGAAAAATTAATCAATAAAATAAAAAAGAGTCTAGGAAATATTAATAACAGTGATAAATTATACATAGATATAATAAAACAAGATTTTTATAATGTTAATAGGGATGTATTAATAAGTAAATCTCTAGAAATATTTGAGGATCAATATGATACTTTAAATAATTCATATAATTATGGATATAAAAATAAAAACTTATATGATAATATAAGAATAAATTTAAAAGGAAAAAGTAATTATTGAACAAGAATATGACAAACATTAAATTTTAATACTAGAGAAGAAAGCATAATAAATAATTTAAGATTTAGTGACAAAGTGTTTAAACCTTATTATAGATATACACTACGATTATTTATATTAAATGAATATAAAAACTATATAAAAAAATTAGGTTATATGAATATATTAATACATTATTATTTACCTATGTTACATGAAAAACTAAATTGATTAAGAGAAAATAACTTAAAAATATTAAACTTTATAGGAGTGAAAACACTATTTAATTTATTTATATATAATTACAGGAGTTTATTTGTGTTGAAGCCAAAATATTATTATATTAATAAATATAGATATTATAAGAGAAAAGCAACAAGATTAAAATATAATACATGATTAAGAAGTATAAAATATTTAAAAGGATTAAGAAAAGCACCGAAAAGTTATTGATTAAGATATCACAAGTTAATAAATTATTATTATGTAAGGATAATAAATTATGCAAGATGAGATACAGAAAGAAAAGTAATAATGCCTTATGTTCTATATTTTGAAGATATTTTATTTAATATATATGGTAAATTAGCAATAATTAGAATATGGCCTTTAAAAAGGTATTTTTTAAGTAGTTATATATTATCAGAAAGATTGATGCTTTTATTAGATAAAAAAGCAAATTGAAGTAAAAGAAGAAAAAGTATTACTGGATTATTTACACGTTTTGTATTTAAATTTATAAACATGTTAAAAGTATCAAAAATAGAAAGAATTTATGAATTTAATCTAGAAAATAATAGTAAATGACCAAAAGAATTAATTAATATTTTAAATAAAGGTTTACCTTTATCTATAGGAAACTATAATAAATTAGAATATGATTCAAAAAAATTAGAAGCTTCTAATGTTTTAAGCACATATTTAATAAAAAATGGAGAATTAGATAATTATATACCTTTAATAAAATTTTATTATTATAATTTAGCAAAAAATTCTTACTTAAAAATTAAAAGATGAAAGAAAAATAAATATAAATTATGAACAGGAATGAAAAAAGGTTTAATTAAATATTGAACGAGACCTATAAAAAACTATATTTATGATATAATAAGTAACCAGGATATATCAGGAGTAGAATTAAGATTAGCAGGAAGAGCTAAATCTAAAGCGAGAGCCTTTAGTTTAATTTATCAATACGGAAGTTTCTTAGGTGCTAAACATTTTAATAAAGTTACACATAAATATTTAACTATATCAAGTTATTATTTAAGAAATACCTTAAAATCAACTATGGACTATACTCAAAGAGCAGGTAATTATGGACCAGGTACAACAAACTTGAAATTATGATATTCTTCTTTATTATCTAGTGATATAATGGAACTCCTTTCTTATTTAATAAAAATGAAAGAAATTTATAATGCATTGGTAAATAGAAACTTTATAGTTCATAGTAATATAAAATATTATACAAAATATTATAAATGAAATCGAAATAATACTCGAAAAAGTTTAAATTATTTTAGAAATAATAAATATAAATTAGAAAAAGGATTAAAATTAAGAAAACCTAATTATTTTAAAAATAATATAAAAGCTATAGTTTTATCTCAATATTTAAAAACTAATAAAAAAAAATTAATAATACGAAAATCAAAAATGTATAATCTATTAATTAATCAAATTAATAATAAAAAGAATAATAGAAATTAATACCAGTAATAATATAGATATTTATCTTTTAATAAAAAATAAATTATTTCAAATATAATATAAAAATAAAAAGTAATTCTTCGAAAAATGGATTATTCTATATATAAAAAAGATAGAATTCTTTTTATTATATATTGATATATCTTACGATTATTAAATTACATTATGATACGAGGATTCGCCCGTAGCCTGCTGCTCCGAGCGATGTTCCGGATATACGATCTGGAGGATCCATACTTTGTATGGATCTACAATCTGGATCCTTATTTTGTATGGATCCTCCTCCTTTTTTAAATTATGAATAGTAAAAATTAAAAACTTATATATTCATAACAGGTATATATTTATTTCAATATTTTAGAATAATAGTTATATTATCTAAAAAGTAAATAAATACTTATAAAATAATAATTTATTTATTTAATTTATTAAAAATAATAATATAAAGAAGTTGTAAATATTTACTTAATTTTTTATTATATTAGAGAAAAATAGTACTTTTGTACATTTAGATTATATTATTAATACCACTCATATTATATTAATCAAGCATTATTCCTATTTGAATCTTTTCTCCCCTTATCCTCCTTGAGAATATAACTCAATTGGTAGAGTATTCGCCTTTTAAGCGAAGGGTTATAAGTTCGAACCTTATTATTCTCAACCTTAGATTGTTCAATAGAAATGTAATGTTTTATTAATTTAGTTATTTTTTCTTTGTCTAAAGAAAAAAAAACACTTTTACTTGTCATGTTAATATTATATAAAAAATAAGAAATTACTTCATAATCATATTAATAAAAAAAATTTTTTTCTTTAAAAACAAACTAAACTATAAAAGGATCCGGCCCAGCGAGGCAACAATAAAAAATTTTTTTACCTTTGCGATCGATAGGGATCAAAGCTGAGTATTAACAAATTATTTTTATTTTATATAATTATATTAGTTTATAGTATATATATAATAAGATAAACTTTATATTATTATATATAAATGGATTGTAGACTAATGGGTAGGTCCCTGGTATTTGGCACCAGTATGTGGAAGTTCAAATCTTCCCAATCCAATGTAATAACTTTAAATTAATACTAAATTTCTTTCATATTTTTATCTTTTTTATTAAAAGTTTTAAGTTTAATAAATATCTGATTTTTTTTTCCTTCGTTAATTATTCTTTTTTTATTTCCTTAAATATTTTTTATATTTTATCTTATTTATCTTTATCTTAGTATTAAAGATATTTATATTATAACAAAGGTAAATATTTATATATATATATTTATATATATATAAATCTAATTAAAAATAAGGGTATTCTAAATGTAAATTAATACAAATATTATTAGGCCTCGTAATTAGCTAATCAGCTAGTCAACTAGTGGAAAAAAAGTAAAATAAATTAATTCGGAATTAAGAATTATAATATTAAAATTAAAAGTACCATAAAGTAGTATAATTTATGTAACTTAACTTTTATTTATTTTTTAAGAAAGAATCTAATTGTTTGAATTGAAAAAAAAATATAAATATATATTATATATATATATTTATATTTACAGGATACTTATTAGATATTAAGGTTTTTAAAAGAATCAACAAACTAATAAAAATAAATAATATGAGTATTTAAATGAAATATAATAAAAAAAAAATAAAGAAGTTGTTATATAGAATAATTGATTTAATTTAAGATAACAGAAATATAAATATAAAAGACATATTTATAAAGATAAAATATTGTTAACTTACCTAAATACCTAAAAATAATAAGATATAATTAAAAAAAGAGAACTAAAAAATTTATTTGTATTCTTTTGTAATAAGTAATATAATTTTTGTAAAGTATAATTAATAAAAATTTTTAAGTAATGACATAATTTAAGTACTTATTGTTAATTCATTTTTATAAAAGTAATAATAGATATAGTCTTAAACTTATTTATGGTAGATATATTATTACTGTATTAATGCTAAAAATAGCATATATTTTCATTTCTTGTCAATAGGTTAAATAATAGAACGTAAATAATATTAAAAATTATTAATTATAGATAAATCTAATCTCTGAAAGATTTTTATATTTTTTATTTATTATGCTTTAATTTATTCAATAAAATAGATTAAACCTTATGTTCGGGCTTTATATGCTTACCTTAAGTCTTTATGCTTAAATTTTAAATTAATTTAATTTCAGGTGTAGTTAGAATTAAAAAAAAAAAATACAATAAATTTATTCTATTTTTTTTTTAAATGAGAAAGTTACAATATATAGGTTCAAACATACTAAAATATATTTTATTATATATCTATATAATTTATGGTGATTATGATAAGAATATAGTTGAATCATTTAAGAATAGGAATATGATATAAAAGGAAAATATATAAAATTTTAGTGTGTTCTATGCTGGTTAATATAGAAAAAAAAAAGAAAAAAATAAAATAGAATAAATAAATTAAATCTTTTATTTATAGGTTAGTTAAAATGAGACAAGAAGAGTTGATTATTTAATTTATAAATAATATAATAAAAATGTATCAAGAAAATATTTTTAATAGTGGATCTAAAGAATTATTTAGATGACTAAATAAAATAATAAATTCCAAAATAAATCAAAACGATAATAAGACAGGAAAAATTTTAAATTTAAATAGAATTGAATTTTTATCAGAAGTAACAAGAACTGACTGATTAAAAAGATGATTATTTTCAACTAATGCCAAAGACATAGGTACTTTGTACTTATATTTTGCAATTTTTAGTGGTAATTAAATTCATCATACCTCTAATAAATCTTGCTATATTTATATATATAACTCTTTTACCTATAAAGTTAGGTTATTGCATTATTAAGATACATTATTATATATTAGTTATGATTTATGTAATAAATAGTAAAAGGAAAATTAAATATTT
>Ga0335082_10003830_pt1 | contig 16379 bp, 12 predicted proteins | sample Lox_Sample_41_FD_206718 | JGI IMG/M metagenome (GOLD analysis project Ga0335082, IMG submission 206718) | Soil microbial communities from Loxahatchee National Wildlife Refuge, Florida, United States - Lox_Sample_4.1 | ecosystem: Environmental > Terrestrial > Soil > Wetlands | place: USA...
CGCAGCGCCGTCTTCCGCAACGTACGACCTTTCGATGCGGTCGTCCGGCCGGCAACCCAGGCGCGCCGCGTCCTTCGTTGTCAGCGGTGCCTCAACGTTGTCTATGCGCTGGCTCCGGCAGCCGGTTAACATCAGTTCGGACTGCCCGTGCCCCTCGCGCAAATGTGAAAACCAGTCGTGGGTCATGAACTGGATCCAGAAGGCAGCAAGGACGTTGAGGAAATCCGCCTTCTTGTAATCGCAGTGCGCCTTGACGGAGTGGTCAGGCAGGCCACGCCCCTCGTTGCAGTTGGCCGGCTCCGATTGCGCGCGCGTGAGCAACTTGCGGCTGATCACCTGCGGATCGGGCTGCAGCAAACCCAGGCGGCCGCCGTGCCGGTTTCGGCTGAACGCATCGTTGCCGACCTCGGGAAACGTCGCGTCGAACGTCACGTTGCGCGCGAACGGCTGACCTGTCGATCCCATGAGTGGGTTCTGAAGGTCATTGCAAATCCCCGTCACCGTGCGGAAGCGAATCAGCTCGCCCTTGCACTTTTGCTGGCCGGCGCCTCCCACAAGTGCGTAATTCGAATCATCCGGCGGCAGCCGCATCGCGTCCCATGCCTTGAGCGACGACCCGGGGACGCCGTCGCGGCCACGTACGTATTCCGCAAAGGTGCCGCTGTTGTCGAACAGGTTGAATTTGAGCAGCTCGATCCGCTGATACTCGAGATCGATGAGCGCGCCATCGACGCCCCTTGAATTCGGATCCGCCAGACCGGTGCCGAGGGCAGACTCCGGTGCGCGGCTCTTCGCGTCACCCGTCGCCCAATAGGTCTGCCAGTCGACCCAGGGCTCGCTCGCGAACATCGCGGCGCGGTCGCCGCCCCGGCACTGCGCGGTGCTGACGGTGACTTTGCCCAGGAATCGGTCGGCGCGGTCGTCCGCAATCGGACGCAAACCGCTCGCCAGCATCCGGGCGCACGCCGCGAGGTCATTCGGAACAGGAGCGGGAGTGGCGCATCCGCCGACGAGAAACGCGGCGACCGACGGGAACAGAGCGAGCGAGCGCGCCGCTAGGCTCGTGTTGTGACGAGACCCGCGACAATCACCCGGAATGTGCATCTTCCAGAATGACATCGCGCGCCTTCTCGCTCACCATGTACACGGCGGAGACGATAAAGAAACCGGGAATCTTCGGAAACACCGACGCATCCACGACGCGCAGCCCGCGCGTTCCATAGACTCGGAAGCGACTGTCAAGGACGGCTGTCTCGTCGCCGGCGGGGCCGATCCTGCACGTGCCGCAGGCGTGGTGACCCCACGCATTGTCCTTGATGAAGCGCCGCATCTCCTCCGGTGTCCGTATCGCGAGGCCCGGAAGGATCTCTTCGGCGACGATTGCGGAACAGCGCGCGTTGATGCGGCGCGCGGTCTCGACGCCCTCGACCATCGCGGCCAGATCGTCATCGGCTCCGGCGCCCTCGGGGAAGTAGTGGAAGTCGATCTTCGGCACGTCGCGGGGATCGCTCGACTGCAGAGTGATTCGGCCCGACGTGTTGTGAGTATGGCCCTTCAAGACGACCCAGGTGAAGAGATCTCTGTCCTGCGCAATGTGCTCGGAGTAGCCCGGGAAATACCCTTCGAATGATCCCAGGAGTCCGAAGAGGAACAGGTCCGGATCCGGGCGCGTCGGCGACGACCGTTTCGCCATCGATGTGACCACGCCATTGGTCGTGTAAGGCCCTTTGCCGAGCGTCCACTCGTGGAACGCCGGGTCGGGCTCCTCCCCCGGCAGCGGCGGGCGCAGCCTCATTCCCTTCATCAGCGAAAAGTCGTGGGTCATCCGGGTGACGACCGAAATCTCGTAGCGATCCTGCATGTTGGCGCCTACGCCAGGCAGATCGACACGAAGCGGGATGCCGTGCCGCTCGATCTCCTCTCGAGGTCCGATTCCGGACAGCATCAGAAGCTGCGGCGTATTGAAGGTGCCCGCACAGAGAATCACCTCTCGTCTCGCGGCTACGCTCACCCGTGGCGTCACGCCTTGCGGTTGGTGCAAGGGATCGGCGCCATACAAGTGATCGCCTGCCAGGTACTCCACACCGATGGCGCGATTTGCGTCATCGAAAAGAACCCGGGTAGCCAATGCATGGGGCCGAACCACCAAGCGATCCGCGCACGCGCGCTGGGCTTGACGAATGTATTCCCGGCTGCCGACACGCCGACCCCCATGCGTGGTTAGCGGCGTCACGCACACGCCTTCTGCATTTTGCCGGACAAACTGCCAACCGTTTGGATCGAGGCCATTCGCGATCCGGCTCCAGGCGATCCCGGTTTCGCCTCCCTTGAGCGACTCCGATAGCGTGGCAACGCCGATGATCTGGACGAATGCATCGCGGACGACGAGCAACGGGTTGGCGATGTTCGTGGTGAGCCACCCTTTCCTGCCGTGCCGGCTGCCCGCTTCCGCCGCCGGATATTCGCAGCGTTCGAGGCGCTCGAAGTAAAGGCGCATGCTGTCGCTGCCCCACGACGAGTCTCCAGTGACGCGAGCGATGTAATCCCAATCGCTGTTGTGCGGGTACACGAGGATCATCGCGTTGTGCGCCGTGCAGCCGCCCAGCGTTGCGCACCGAGGGTAGAGGACGCCGTTCTGCGCGCTGCGGAATTTGGGGTCGCGCCTCTGTTGGGTATCGTCGGCGTAGTGACGCACATAGAAATTCCATGCCATCCGCTCATCCTCGGATGCCCGGGCGTGAAACGCAGGGACCTGGTACTCGTAGGAATCGTCGTCGCCGCCGGCCTCGAGGAGAAGCACGCGAAAACCGGCCAGGGCCAGGTTCGCTGCCAGAGGGCCGCCCCCAGCGCCGGAACCTACGACGATATAGTCGAACGCGTCGCCCTGTCCCGCAGGCGGCGCGCAATTCGCCGCGGCTGTCGGCTCATCGCGCATTCCGAAGATCGACGCGCAGCCGCTTGCAAGTGCGCCGGCTGCGGCGACGCAGGCGCCGCCGAGCCGGAGTACGCGGCGCCGGACGGCGCCGGTGGAGGGCAAATCGGCGACGCGGTGCCTTGCACTCACGATCGGTGCGGCGGCGCGCCAGGTACAACACGGGGCGGCCCGCCGATCGTACGTGACGAATGATTGGCTTCCGTCATTCGAGGTGATTCGCTAAACCGAGGGGCCCGTTCGTCTGTGCCGTTGAGCGAGCATCGGCCTCCCGGGTTCACAACGTCTTCAGAAATTCAATCAGCGCGCGCTTGCTTCCGTCAGTCAGGCCTGGCTCCTCGGCGAAGTAATCGGTACCGAAATAATGGCCCCGATTGATCACGAAATCCGGACATTTGCTGACCGCGAGCAGCGGTTCAACCAGATCCGCGAAGGCCCTGCGTGCCTGCTCGTCAGTCGAGTCACGGCGAAGCGATTTCAGATCCAGCGTTGCCTTGGTGAGCACCTGCAGAACCTTGTCCTTTTGCTGCAGATCGATGTTGGACAGCAGGTTGATCGGAGTACCTTTCGGAATCGGCCCGATCTCGATGCCGCCCTCGCTGAAGAGCCAAGGCTGGCCGTAGCTCAACGGACCCACCAGCGGTTGCAGGAATTCGGGCAGGTAGCCCTTCGGGACCCTCAGATAGGACATCGCCGACGTTACGTCGATCCAGCCAGGATGCGTTTTGCCCGAAGCGGTGACGACCGTTCCATCCCCATGCCGTTTCTCGGGCCAGAGGAGTTGCTCGATGCCGCTGTCGAAGGACTTCATGCGATCCTCGACCGATCCGCTCCAGTAGAAATCCCCCAGCGTGTTGTTAAGCAGGAAAGGCGCGGAGGACCAGAGACTGATCAACGAAGGCGGCCGGATGTATCCGCGTCCTCCGGCAGGCATTTCATACTTCCGCGGCGCGCCGGTGAACGGATCCTGAATCGTGATCGATCCTACGGACGGCAGGCTCTTGTAGCTGCTGGAAGAGAAATTGTCCCAGATGTCACCCGCGAGGGCGTTGGTTGCAAGCGACGAGCAAGCGTTGGTTTCCAGCAATGTCACGGGGACGCGCAAATCGGTCGAAAGATAATTGTCCGTCAGAAAACCCTCCGCCATCGCGATCTTGGTCATCTCCGCCTTGAATTCGCCGGTCTTGGTCCACGCCCAGTAGTCGCTCCAACACTTGAGGTAATTCGGGCCCGCGCAGCTCTCCTCGCGAAAGAATTGGAAGGCCCGCTCCGGCAGCTTGCTCGAGTGGCAACGGGCGCAGCGCTCGGCGAACACGACCTTGCCGCGGTCGAGCTCAGCCTTGCTGGTCGAGAGGTAGGCCTGGCCGCCCGGCGCGTCTTTGAGGTAATCGGGTCGGGCCGTCGCCAGGAAGAACAGGGCGGTATCAGGCGTCTGGACTTCTGTGGCGTTCCAATAGCTCGAGTTCTTACGCGCGACGGCGATCTCGAACGGTGTGAATCTGGTCCCGCCGATGAACGGTTTGAAGTGCTCGAGCCATTCCTCGCTGAACAGCCCGATGTTGACGAATACGCGGTTGAGGGCACCCAGAGCGCCGACGGAATCGGACCCGTCCTTCAGCACCCGTGGGGTCCACACGGTGTTCGGTGCTTGATAGAACTGGGCCAGCGGGCTCCCGGCAGGAACGAACTTGTTGAGATGCTCGTTTTCGAGCTCGCCGCCGGCGAGCCGCTCCTTGCCCCATCTCTTCGCGATCGCCATGCGAGCACCGAAGTTGTAGACCGAATTCATTGTTCGCGGATTGTTCATGTAGTCGGTGGACACGAACGACGTATCCAGCGCTCCAGGGCGCGAAGTGTGGAAGAGCTGGTAGGCGAAGCTCGATTCGTCGACTTTCCAGACGAAGATTCGATCGACCCAGAAATACTGGGCGCCGGGATTCGAATTGAGGTTCTCCCACTTCGGATGCTCGGGATCTTTCGGTGGGTTGCTCGGGTTCGGGCCGACGTGACAGAAACCGCACGACATGCCCACTCGATACGGCTTCACAAGGTTCTTGTCGTTGTAGTAGCTCGGGTCGGTGTAGTAGCGAACCGGATCCCAGCGCTTCTCCGCAGCCTCATCGAAATCGGGATTCGGAAACAGGCGCAGTCCGACGATGCCTGTGGCGTACCCGTAGTACGAGCCGACGGGAACGTTCTTGCCCCTTGCGCCGATCTTGACGCCGGGATACTTGGCCTCGTTCTCGAATGGGTCGGGCGGGCAATCCGTGGAGCGGATGTCGAGCCACAACCCATAGCGGTCCGCGCGCGGTCCGGCGCCTTTTTCGAAGCAGGGCTCGTTCACCAGCCCGAGATATTGCCAGCGGTTGTCGCGGGAATAGCCGAGACTCGGGTAATTCGACAGGGTCTTGAGGAAGTCGAGAATCCCCGCGCTCTGGACCGAGAGGACGTCCCAGAGGCGGTCGTTGCCACCGGTCCACACGATCCAGTTGTTGCGACCTTTCGCCACCGCCACCACCGCCGCAGCCGGCGACATGCCCGGAATGTAAGGATCCAGCGCCGCAGCAATCTGCTTTGGATCCTTGGTCGCGCCGTAGTCCATGTCCCGAAAATAATCCTCATCGGCTGCGGGGAAGCTCTCCGCGCTCCTGCCGACGCACATGGCTTCATCCATGACCTGTCCGGCACCTCGGCCGCACGATGGCGCCAATGGAAACGTGGCGCAGCACGCGAGGACCGATACCACGAGCATTGGAAATAACTTAGAGCTGAGCAGATTTCCGATCCTCATCTTCGGTCCCTTAGCGTCCTTCGGAAATTGTTCCGGGATGCTGAACTGCTCGAATCAGAATATCAAGTAGTGGCCTACAACGAAGCCGGGGGACGATGCATCGTTTCCGCGCCAAGGGCTCACGGCAAATTCAGGGAACAATTCCCGCCGTCCTTCACTCTTCTTGACAGACAGGTCCTACGTTGTATGCTACGAGGACTCAGCGTTAGCGCACGGCCCGCCGCTCGACGGGGAGGACTGCCATGACTTACGACGTGCCGCAGTTGCTGACCATGTCTCAAGTGCAGCTCGATGAACTGTTCACCAATAGTTCCGCCGGCAATATTCCCGCCGGCGAGGCAAAAGGGACCGCCATCGTCGCGCCCGGCACGACGTACACCGCCGATATCGCTGAAGCAATCAACCATTTCGCTTGGCAAGGAAAGGTGTTCGATGCCGAGAAAGGGCTGCTAATGAACAAGATCCTTTCGCTCGGCCTGAACGCCATCATCGCGAAGGTATACAAAGCCCCCAGCTGGTTCGATGGCAAGGAATGCATCGTCCTCGACTATTCGGAAACTTCGCTCGTCGCGCAGTGGGTGCGCGATGAGATCCGGTTGATCGGTCCGGGGCGCTATCTCGGCCTCGTGTACTGGAAGAACAAGCGGCTCATCGATTTCGCACTTCAGTTCTGATGCCGTTCTCGTAACACCGTTTGAACAGCGGCGAGCCCGGTATGACACGCTCTCCCGACTGTCGCGGTGCTGAAGATGTCTCTTCGGGCATGCCCTTCGTGGATTCCAACACCAGTCGTCCCGTGCCGCCGGCTGATACGGGGTCGGCGTTCCTGAACTGGCTCAGCGACACCGCGCTGCGCCTCCTGCAGATGGAACGCCGCATCGATCCGTTCTTCCGGCCGGCGTTCGATGCCGTGCTTCGGAACCCGATTGCCCGCCTGACCACCGCACTGATTAACTCCAAGCGGCCGAACGAGGGATTGAAGATCGCGGAGGAGAGGCCACTACCCAATGAAGAGGCCTACGTCGATTCCATCATCTCAAGCTTCCAGACGCAGATGCGCAAGCTCTGGAAGCCGGGAGGTTTCGAGCGCGGCGGAAATACGAAGACACATGGCATCGTTCGCGCAGAGTTCATCGTTCATGACCGTCTGCCCCCGGAGCTTCGCCACGGCATCTACGCGGAGCCACGAACCTATCGTGCGTGGGTCCGCTTTTCGGGGCCCGGCCCTTACGTGACCCCGGATGTCGACGACGTAGGCTTCATGAGTATCAGCATCAAATTGATGGGGGTGCCCGGCTCGAAGCTTATGGACGAGGAGAAATTCACACAGGACATGTTCGGCGTGTCGACACCCACATTCGTGACGCCGGATGTCGACGCTAACGCACAGCTGCAGATCGAAAGCGTGAAGAACGCATCGATCTTCTACTTTCTCAACTTCCACCGTCCACACCTGCTCGACTTCATCATGCAGGGGCTGTGGATCAAGACGCAGAGCAGCCCGCTGGAAGCGCCCTATTTCAGCTGCGTCCCCTATCTTCTCGGCGAGGGCCGGGCGATGCAGTACTCGGTCTGGCCCAAATCGACGCGGCGAACGCCGATACCGCGGCTCCCCCGTCGGCCGCCGGACGACTACTTGCGCGACGCGATGATCGCCACGCTCGCGAAGGACGATGTCGAGCTCGACATTCGCCTGCAGCTGCAGACCGACCCGCATCTCATGCCGATCGAAAACAACGCGGTCCTGTGGCCGGTGCGATTCTCGCCGCGCGTGTCGGTTGCTACGTTGCGCATCCCGCGGCAGACCTTCAATTCGCGAGCGCAGATGGATTTCGCCAAACGCCTCTCGTACAACCCTTGGCACTGCATCCCCGAGCACCGCCCGTTGGGAAATCAAAGCCGGGCCAGGCGTCGAATGTACGCCGAGCTCTCGAAGCTGCGGCACGACATGACGGGGGTCCCCCATTACGAGCCGAATGGGGAAGAGGTTTTCGATTGACGCGCGATGACGCCGCAGTCCACTTTCACGATCATGGCGCCGATCGATCCGCGGCGCGAACCAGAGCTCCTGGAGCTGCTCTCATCGATGAACGAAGCGCCGGGGCAAGCGAAGGGAGACAACGCGCTAGTCCCCTTCGCCCAACTCGACACGCTGCATTTCGCACGATTCGTCATCCTGGACGACAAGACCCTGGAAGACGTTCGCGTCTATGACTTGGAGGTGCCCACGTATCCCCGATACCTCGCGTTCCTGGGCGACGTCGATGGCGACCCGACGGCGTTTCTCGAAGAGCTGGTGCAAAAGTCGGAGCAGGGGTTGCGGGCGATCTTTTCCTGTTGCGAAGGATTTGAACAAGGTACCGATCTCGCCGGATGGATGAAAGACCACGATACCCGGGTGATCGCAAATTACGTGAACTGCCGGGGACGAACGGTACGTCGCATCCGCGAGGAGACGGCATTGAAGCAGGCTCTTGACGAGTATCTCCACACCCACGAGGCCGTGCTCGGTGGTGATCCTCCTCGCGAGATCCTGGCTAAGCTGCAAAAGTTCGTCGCCGACGAAAAATCGGCCGGGCGCCTGACGCTGTCGGTTGACGACCCGACTCCGGTCGGGTGGTGGATCCGGAATGCGCTGCATCTCGTCGGGGTTCCGCTGCTCCTTCTGGTCGCGTTGCCGATTCTCATCGTCGTCGCGCCGGTCCTGGTCATTCGGCTGCGCTACCTGGAGAAGACCGACGCCGAACTCTGCGCGCGCGTGGACCAAGCACACTCGGACGCGCTGGCGTTCCTCGAGGATCGCGACGTCACCAATCAATTCAATGCGATGGCCAGCCGCAAGCTCGGCTTCGTGCGACTCGTGACGCTGCTCGGTGTTCTTGCGACTGTCGATTATGCGGCGCGGCACCTCGTCAGGCCGGGTCGGCTGGGACGTATCCGGACCATTCACTTTGCGCGCTGGGTGTTGCTCGATGGGAAGCGGCGGGGGACTTTTTTCAGCAATTACGACGGCACCGTCGAAAGCTACATGGACGACTTCATCAACAAGGCGGGTTTCGGACTCAACGCCATCTTCTGCAACGCCATTGGCTATCCGCGAACCAATTGGCTCGTGCGCGATGGGTGCCAGGACGAGCAGAAATATCGAAACTTCCTGCGTCGTCATACGCTGCCATCCCAGGTCTGGTACAAGGCCTATCCGGGCCTCACCGCGGTCGATCTGGAGCGGAATCGCCGCATTCGCGAGGGTCTGGAGTCCTCGTCAATGACCGAACAGGCAATCCGCGACTGGGTCGCCCTCCTATGAAGCCGAGCGAAGTCGACTTTGCGGATGTGCAGGGTCTCGTTCGCTTCGGCTTCGGGAAGATGAAGGAGGCCTCGTACGCCCACCTGCGCATAAGGAATCCGGCGGCGGCGCGCGCCTGGCTGCGTAGCGCGCCCGTTACCAGCGCCGTCTCTCGGGAGCCGCCCCCTGCGGTCGCGCTGCAGGTGGCGTTGACCGCCGACGGCCTGCAGTCGCTCGGGGTGTTGCCTTCGGTCATTGCCGGGTTCTCTGCAGAGTTCCTGACGGGAATGTCGGACGAGAATCGCGCCCGGCGCCTGGGAGACCTTGGCAACAACGCTCCGTCGCAGTGGCAGTGGGGGTATGGAAGGAGCGTTCCGCATCTCTTGGTAATGTTCTTCGCCGAGCCGGGTCGGCTCCAGCCCTTTGTCGAGGAGTGCAAGGGAACCGCTTGGAACGCAGCGTTCGAGGAACAGCGTTGGCTAGGCACCGCGGACCTCGACGGCATGGAACCGTTCGGATTTGCCGATGGCATCAGCCAGCCCCAACTCGACTGGGAACGGAAGCGGGATGTGACTCGACCGCAACTCGATTACACCAACGTCGTGGCGCTCGGCGAGTTCCTGCTGGGCTACCTCAACGAATACGGCAGGTACACAGACCGGCCATTGGTCGAAGCCGATAGCGCCGGCGCGAGCGACTTGCTCGCTTCGGAAGATGCGCCGGGCATGAGGGATATCGGCCGCAATGGAACGTACCTGGTGATGCGCCAGTTGCGGCAGGACGTTCGGGGCTTCTGGCAATTCGTCCATCGATGGGTGAGCGCAAATCCCGGGGATGCAGAAGCGCTTGGTGCGGCTCTCGTCGGCCGAACGAGATCAGGCGATCCACTGGTGCCGTCTGCGGAACAAGGGATTCCCGGCATCGGGCCGGATGCTGATGAGGTGCGCCTCAATCAATTCACGTACGCCCAAGATCCGATGGGAACGCGCTGCCCCTTCGGAGCGCATGTGCGCCGCCAGAACCCGCGCAACACCGACTATCCTGGACGCCCGACGGGACTGGCGAAACTCATTACGATGATCGGATTCGGTCCCCGAGGGTTTCGCGACGATCTGATCTCCCCTGTTCGTTTTCATCGCATCTTGCGGCGCGGTCGCGAATTCGGGCCCGAACTCACTCCTGAAAGCGCGCTCACACCGGCACCGGCAAACGAACCGGAGCGCGGACTGCATTTCATCTGCCTCAACGCCAATATCTCGCGTCAATTCGAATTCTTGCAGAATGCCTGGACGACGAACACCAAGTTCTCCGCATTGACGGGAGAGAGCGATCCATTGATCGGCAACCGAGAGCCGCTTCCGGTCGGGCCAAGTACCGACAATTTCACGATCCAGCGAGAGGGCCTGCGGACGCACGTCGTGGGTCTGCCCCAATTCGTGACGGTGCGTGGCGGCGCGTATTTCTTCCTGCCAAGCCTTCGTGTCTTGCGTTATTTCGCCCGCGATTGATATATGCAGCGAAGTGGAACCCGGAATCAGGCCGGCATCGGCTTCCTTCCCGCTGCGACCCAAGATTCTTCCTGGATCGTACCAATCTCAGCTTTGAAGACAAAGAATTGGCATGCACCGCCATCCGATCGGCGCGCGCGACGGAGTTGACCGACGACTTTTCTCGTCAATCCAAGGACGAACATCCATGAGCGACGATAAATTCGCGACGGCTCTGGCGATCAGTGCGGAGGTCAAGAGTAAGATCGTGCAGACCAAAGCCACTTGCCCGTTCATCGGAACGGCAGTGTCGACGGGCGACCTCCCGGTGCGCAATGATCCCGACAACCCACTTGCCAGCGTTGACGACGTCAGAGAATTGGGCAACACCGGTGGCGGTGATCTCGGGGAGGTACTGCGCCTGTTCGCAACGGGAAACCATTTGTTGATGCGAGGCAGCGAGGGAAACCTCGATACGAAAACGCCGCCTGGACTGTTCTCACTCGAATTCCCTGGCTCGCAAGGATCTCATCCGGGGCATAGCGGCATCCTGCAGGGTGATCCGCGGACGTTGGCCTCCGGGAGGCTCAGCCTCGTCGATTTCGACCGGCTTACCCGACGCGCCAGGGTTGGCCATGTCATGCGTTCCGACGTTGCGCTCTTCATTGCGGAAAACCTTCACCGAGATCCCCGCTCGAAGGTGTTCGACACTGCGACGGCGGCGCTGTTATTCGGCGATCTAGGTTCCCTCGTCCGCACAATCGGCCCGACCCTAGTGACGATGGTCGGCGCGTCCGAGGCGAGCGGCGCCGACGCCCATCGGGAACTTGAGGCCAAGCTCACCAAATTGCTCGGCGAGGACAATCTCGTGGGGGCCGCAGGCGAATTTGGCCTGCTCTTCGCTTTCTTCGCCAACAAGCCCGATGCCAGACAAGTCGATGGCGAACCGGCAATTGCAGTGAGCGACCTCCGGGCGATGTTCGTGGACAAACGGTTTCCGGAGGGCTGGACGAACTGGAGGAAGTCTCGCGCCGATTGGGTCAAGAACACGACCGTACTGCTTGTCGCCGCGGGCGCCGAGCTTCTTCGCCTTCGCAAAGAACACACCTGATCGCTTCGGCGGTCAGTGTCTTGTGCATTCCGTGGATAGCTCGTTGGTCGCGCGCGTCGCCTGCGGCAAGAGCGGGTCAACCTCGTGGCGGTCGGCGGCGCTAAGCCGAAGAGTTGCGCGGACCAGCGTATAAACGGGGGTGCTCACCATGATGACACAGCCACTCAACGCGCTGATCCTGATTTTTCTGTGGGGGGCGTTGTTGGAGGATTCGGTCATCTTCCTCAATAAATGCTGAAACGTTTGGCCTCCCGTGCGTCGTGAAAAAGACGGGTGGGCTTACGGTCCCGGGTATCGCGAACCATGCGGAGGGTCCTCATATGGCCAAAAAGAGTCTTGCGGAAATCGACCTTCGTTCTCTGCTGACTGCGAAGCGCTTCTTCCCTTCGCCAGCCGCCTGGGAGGATCAGGTGCTGTATTTCCTGCTGGTCGATCGCTTCTCGGATGGCAAAGAGAAGGGATACCGCGATCTGAATGGCAACGTCATCGGCACGGGCACGACCCCACTCTTTCGACCGGCCGATGCCCTCAACGCGGTACAAACCGTAGCGGACGCTGCCCGCTGGCGCGACGCCGGCGGCCGCTACGTGGGTGGCACGCTTGCCGGCGTAACCAGCAAGCTCGGTTACCTCAAACGGATGGGCGTGACGGCAATCTGGCTTAGCCCCATCTTCAAGCAGGTCGCCTTTCAGGAGACCTACCATGGCTATGGGATCCAGGATTACCTCCGGGTTAACCCTCGGTTTGGCACAGCCGATGACCTGAAGGAATTGGTGGACATCGCGCATGCCCAGGGCATGCGGGTCATCCTCGATATCATCCTCAACCACACCGGTGACGTCTTCACCTACAACGCAAACCGTTACCTAAACACCGACCAGAACGGCCACCAGTTTCTCGACCCGAGATGGGACGGTAGCCGCTACGACGTTGGCGGCTTCAACAACAGCCACGGGAGTGCCAGCCTCCCCTTCGCTCGGACCGACCCATCGAAACCCGAAGCCTTTCCCGGGGCTGATGACGCGATCTGGCCGATCGAGTTCCAGGACCCCGCGGTATTTACCTGCATGGGCCACATCAGCAACTTCGATTTCGACCCCGAGTTTCGTGAGGGCGATTTCTTCGACCTGAAGGACGTCCACCAGGGGGCGGGGCCTGTCGATGCCTACCAGCCATCCGAGGCGCTCAAGCATCAGCTCAATGTCTACAAGTACTGGATGGCGTTCGCCGATCTGGACGGTTACCGCGTGGACACCGTCAAGCACATGGACCCGGGAGCGAGTCGGCTGTTTGGATCGGCCGTGCACGAATTCGCAGCGCGGATTGGCAAGGACAACTTCTGCCTGATCGCCGAAATCACCGGCGGGCGTGCCAATGCCTTCGATACTCTCGGCATCACGGGCCTGGACGCCGCCCTGGGGATCGACGACATCCCGGACAAGCTCGAATTCCTGGCCAAGGGCCTCCGTAACCCCGCTGATTACTTCGACCTGTTTCGCAACTCGGAGCTCGTCGGCCAGGGCTCGCACACATGGTTCCGGAACAAGGTCGTCACCCTGTTCAACGACCACGACCAGGTCAGCAAGGGACAGGAAAAGGCTCGGTTCTGTGCTGATAAAGCCAAGGCGAAGGCCGTTCTGAACGCGCTCGCCGTCAATGTGATGACGCTGGGCATTCCGTGCATCTACTATGGAACGGAACAGTCCTTCGACGGCCATGGCACGGGCGACGGAGCCGACAGGTACATTCGGGAGTCGATGTTCGGCGGCGAGTTCGGCTCGTTCGGCAGCCGCGAGAGGCACTTCTTCGACGAGACCAGCCCGATCTACATCGAACTTCAGAAGATCCTGAAGATACGCAGCACCGATCGGATCTACACAAGGGGACGCCAGTATTTGCGCCCGATCTCGGGAGACGGGGTCAGTTTCGGTCTACCGGTGATGCTAGGCGGCCAGATCCTTGGCATTGTTGCTTGGTCGCGGCTTCTCGATGATCAGGAGGCCGTGCTCGCCATCAATACCGACATGGAAAATCCCCGATCGGCGTGGGTTACGATCGACGCTTCGCTTCACAAGCCTGACGATACGCTGCGGTGTCTTTACTCTATCGATTCCACACAGATTGGTCAGGCCTTGCCGGTCGAGCCGAGAAACGGCAGAGCGGCGAGGCTTACCGTGCCACCGGCTGGCTTTGTCATTTTTGAGTAGGCTACGGATTAACCGATTGCCCTGGATTGCGCGCATATCAAACAGGACCGAGCGTGCGCAGCTGCATTACCTCAACATCGTCACAGGCTCCCGAATGATGAATTTGGCGCCCGCGCCCACGCTGAACGATTTCCGGAGCTATTCCGCCGTTGCACTGTACGGCCTGTTCCAGGAGATCTATTCGTCTTCGGATGGGATGAGCGAATTGCTGGAAGACAAGTACCCCGACGCGCGATGCCTCGAAGAGGACGTTGACGCTCTGTATCGCCTTCCTGGGGCCGTCGCGCTGGTTGCTGAAGCTGATCGTAAGCCCGCAGGCTACCTGATCATTCGGCCGCGAGCCCAGGCCAGGCTTCGGCACACCGCGGAGCTGAGCATGGGCGTCGCACCTGCCGCGCGGGGGAGAAGGCTGGGCAGTCTCTTGCTTCAGGCTGCGCTCGATCGACTCGCAGCGGAGCGTGCCATCGAAATCGTCTACCTCATGGTCCGTTCCGACAACGAGGCGGCGATTCGTCTGTACCTTAAGGCCGGGTTCGAGCAACTGGCCGTACTCGACCGCGACACGAAAATCGGCGACCGTTATCGCGACGGCGTTCTGATGCGGAAATTCGTTCGGAACAGGCGTTTGCCGGAGTGACATTCCGCGACGAGGACGATCCGTCGGACGCGACAGTTACGGATGGATCTATGCGCATGAAGCTCAGGACGTGAAGCTCCGGGCCGTTAGCTCCATGGATCCGCTTGTTCGCGCACCAGCGTTGTAGAGTTCCGACTTCAGCGCAGGAGACCGCGATGCCAGCGTTCGGACCGCGATCCCGGACATCGTCATATCTCGTCGGAGTGCTCGTTTGCGCAATGGTGTTCGGTTGCGCGCAGCCCGAGCGCGCGCCCGAGCCCACGCTGCCGACGCCCGCACCGCCGACGCCGGCGCCGCCGACGCCGGCACCGACTGGTCCGCCACCCCCGGCCCCGCCATCGTCTGGCGACGCTTCGATGAGCACGCAACAACGCGGCCGCATTTCGATGTACGGCAATGATTTCGCGGGCAGGAGGACCGCCAGCGGCGAGCCGTTCGATCCCTCGGCGCTCACCATGGCGCACCGTACGTTGCCGTTCGGCACGCGCGTGCGTGTCACGAATCTCGAGAACCAGCGCAGTGTGGAGGTCGTGGTAAACGATCGCGGCCCATTCGTTCCCGGACGCATTGCCGACCTGTCCGAAGCGGCGGCTCGCCGCATAGGGATGGTCGGCGAGGGCGTCGTGGAAGCGCTACTGGATATTCTCGAGCCAGCGAAAAGGCGCTAAGAGGATGAGTCGATCAGGCGCGTGCCAATCGCGCTCGCAAGCCCACGAAAACATTGCGCCGTTGCGTCCTGATTCGCTGCGCGCTCTTGGCAGCTCCAATAGGTGGCAACGGCGTGATTCGTAGACGCGAATAGAGACCGCGACGAGAAGACTGATGGGGAAAAGACTCGGCTACAGCGCTGAGCCGGACAAGAAAGGCCGTGCTTTCGGGGCCTTATATTTTGAACTGACGGAGAGTGAGGGATTCGAACCCCCGTTAGGTTGCCCTAAACCTGATTTCGAGTTAGATGGATTACGCTTTCAAAACAAAAGACTGGGCGCAATCGCTTCTGCAAATGATATCGGGTCGCCCAATTTTCTTGCCCTTGCCCTCAATGAAGACCGCGAAATTGCAGACCGCTAATTCCAACTAAATACCCACGACCTGCGGCGACCTCTGCAATGTAGATGAATCTTGTGCTTCTCGCGTGCCCTCATCGTGGCTTCGCGCGTCCGAAGCAGATTCGTGCTGCGACGTCCTGCAGTTCCACGAGGGCAGGCCTGAGCTTGAGGCAAGGTACGCGCGGAAGACTCGCACCCTTGCGCGACAAACGCTCATGCGCTTTGCCCCCGTCGTTCCAGTACTGTCGTAAAGCGCCTCAGCGCCATCGCGACGCGTGGGGTCGCCTTTCGTATTCATTGCGTACCTACGCGGCCGCTCTAGTCATCGATGAAGATCGATGGCGTTGTAGCGATTCGTTGCCTTGACGCCCTCGACGGAGGCAGCGCACGATACCCAGTCGAGGGGCGCGCTCGCTCGCCGAGCGCGTCGGTTGCCATGGGAGATCGCCATGGAAGTGCGGCACCTTCTTCTTCGCCTGACCAGAGCGTTTGTCCTGCTTGCGGTCGCGACGGCCACGCAAGCCACCGTGACGCTTTCGCGCGGCCCCACCGTAACACCGGACGACATCGCGCAGTTCGATGCCGCCTGGATGAGCGATCCGACGGGACGGCTCTATGGGTACGAGGGCCTGCTGAAGATACGCGAGGTGCAGTTGCAGTGGGGTTCCATCGAGGCCGCCACGGCGATGGTGCGCCTATTCGAGGTGACGCACGATCCAAAGTACCTCATGCACCTCGCCTTGATCGCCGACATGATGTTGCGCTATCGCGACGACCATCACCCCGGCGATGACTTTCCCAACGGCGACAACCCGGATTGCATGATCTGCCAGCCGCCGTTTCGGGATGGCACGCGGGGCAACGCGGTGCAGGGCGCGT
>Ga0335082_10003831_pt1 | contig 16379 bp, 17 predicted proteins | sample Lox_Sample_41_FD_206718 | JGI IMG/M metagenome (GOLD analysis project Ga0335082, IMG submission 206718) | Soil microbial communities from Loxahatchee National Wildlife Refuge, Florida, United States - Lox_Sample_4.1 | ecosystem: Environmental > Terrestrial > Soil > Wetlands | place: USA...
AGCTTGAACTTGTAAGTTTCGAACAGCTCGCTGGCAGAACCTCGCCAGTCCTCCGCCGCCAGCTTTACCAGGTGAATGGCGAACGGGTCCTGGTCGATCGCGGACCGAACTCCGTCCGCCACCTTCTCCGCATAGCAGCGGATAGCCCGGGTGCCCGCTGCCCGGTCCATGGCGGCAGCTATCAGGGCGAAGTCGGCCAGCCGGAAGTCCCGGTGATGCCCGGAGGCGGCCACCTCGGGAAGCAGATCCAGCACCTTGCAGGCCAAGTCGAGCAGCGCTCCGAGAGCCAGGGGCCAGATCCGCTCCCACTCCGCCTCGATCTCAGTATCGGTCTTGCGCGATCCGACCGGCAGCAGGTCGAATGCGCAGGTGCGGTCCACCAGGTCCCCCCGGTCCATCAGGGGCGGGATCGATGTGAGGATGAAGCAGCGCCGGAACTGGAGCACGGATAGCTCCTGGTCCGCGTATTTCTTGCGCTTGATGTCTCCCACGCCTGTGACGGCGGTGCAGATAGCATCGGACAGCCACTCGGAGATCGAGCTGAGGTTGTCCAGGACGACCCCCCACTGACCGCTGAGGGTGACCTCGAAGTCCTCGTCCCGGCCGGGCTGGCGTCTCATCTCCACCACTGAAGGGTCGACCAGGCGGCGCAGCAGCCGGGCGGCGGTACTCTTGGCCGTCCCCTCCTCGCCCCGCAGGTAGACCACGGGGTGCGCGATGTCGGGCCAGAGCCAGGACAGAATACAGGCAACAACCAGGTCGCGATCGGGACCGGTCAGATTCAGCATGGGCAGGAGCGTGTCACTTAGCTTGCCGCCCCGGACCGGCTCGGGCAGGGGAGCGGTCAGGTCGGTCCGGGTGAACAGGACGGGCGACTGGTCGACCACCTTCCAGGCTCCGGGGCCGATAATCACCACCTTGCCGTCCGGGTTGCCCAGGTCGAGCACTAGCTCGCCATCATGCTTAGCTACTCGCAGAGGCAGGCGCTGCATCGGAAGATCACCCGCATTTCCTTCTAGGGTCTCCAGGGCCTCGTACAGGGCGCTGTTGCTAGGGGGCCGCCCGAGCTGCTGCTCGAATCTGGCGGCCAGCTTGGATCTAAAGCTGCTCCGGCCGCCCCGGAACACCCGGGCCAGGCGGGGTCCCGTCTTTGGTACGGCAAAAGGAACGCCCTCGGTGGTCTGGCCGAAATCGAAATCACGCCGGGCGATCTGCAAGACGACCTGCGACATCGAAGCCTTGTCATCGGGCTGAGCCATCGTCCCGGTCACTTCCTCCTGGGCTCTGCTGAGGACCCGCCAGAACTCGTCCGACCACCAGCCCGGCTGCTGGCGTCTGGCTTCGGCTAGTCGTACCCGGGTAATCTCGTCCTCTTCTAGCAGGGTCCTTATCTGGCCCGGAGTGAGGCAGGCTCTGAGGCCGTTACGGGCGAGGAGATAAGTGTGCTCGGAAGGATCGGCCGACCCAGGTACCACGACCGACAGAGAGCGTGGGAGGGGCTCGTACGGAGGCAGGCCGTCCAGGGCGCTCTCCGCGTTCACGGAAGACACGGGGCGGGCCTGCAGCAGCCAGCCGGGGGCCGGGGCAGGGGGCCGCCAGCTGGTGACCGCGTAGGCGTCCCCGTGGCCGTTGACGGACGGGGGCAGGATTATGTAGTCGAGCGAGGTCCCGGCCCGGACGTCGATCGTCCGGTTCCGCCCCAGCTTAGTGGAGCGGCACGAGCCATCCGGGTCCCGGAAGACCAGATGACGACCTCGCACTCCGTTATGTCCAGGCGTACTGTGCGTCCGCGTGGGGAGCAGCTCGCCCAGCTCCTGTAGATCGGCCAGATGGCCGTCCTTGTAGGCATCGCAGTCAACAACCGTCCGGCCATCGGTGCGACCTCCTATCATCGCTTCTGGGAATTGCAGCCACCAGGCTCTGATTTGACCTGGGTCGAGGCTGGCGCTCAGCTTGCCGCCCTTTACCAGGGGGGCCTTGGTGTCTGGGTCGCACGGCAGGATCGGCCATCCGTCGTTGGCCCAGAACAGCGCCCACGTGAGCATGGTCGGCTGGCTATCCAGTAGTTCGGCTAGTTCGGGCGCTAGATCTGGCACGGTAGTGGCTCCTCGTGCGGGCACCACGGGCCATTGCCCTTGGCACAGTTGCAGTTCCAGCACATGACCTGCAGATCATCCCGCCACCGACCTTGCTTTCGGTAGTCGTAGTATGTCTGCTGTATCGTGTTCTTGGCTCCGCCCGAGTTAGCTCCGTACCGAGCTATTCGTTCTTGCCCCCCGTTTCCGTTTGCGTGATCCAGAGTAAGGAACCTGCTGTCGGCATACCCGCAGCACACACAAGTCCAGCCGTAGTGTTCAAATACCTCCCTCCGGATTCTGACCAGATACCGTGCCCGTCTGGCCGCAGCTCGTTCTGGATTGTTGGCCGCCCAAGCTCTAGACCTCGCGGCAGCCTCGCTCTTGCGGGTTTTTCGATACTCAGCTCCGTATTCTTTGTTGTACGCCGCTCTACATTGCTTGCATCGACCCCCGGTACTCCCCGGGGGCACCTCGTGCACACCTTTATTGCAAAGCATTTCGTATTCTCCGTAGGTGACGTGCGTACGGTACGTGCCTGGCGCGGGGCTCCAGTAGAGCATTAGGGTTCGGAGACACACTAGAGCGTGCCGTACGGGTGACTCTCGCGCCACTTCCTTACCACCTCTAGGGCCTCTTCCTCGGTGTCGTACGTGCCCAGGTGGTAGTTTTTCCTCAGATGCTTAGCCTGAGCGTGCCACCGGCCGCTGCGCGTCGGGTACGCCCCCCTGCCGGTACGGCCTTTAGTGCTATTGTAAGCGTAGCTAGTTATGACCAGGTTGGCGCGCTGACAGTTGAATGGGTTGTCGTCGTCGTGGTCCGTAACAGTTCCATCTCCGACAGTAAGACCCAGGAGCCAGCGATGGAGCAAATGCACCGTCCCCTGATCCCATATCTGGGGGTAGCCATGAGACCCGATCGATACCTTGCGCCGACCAATTCGCTCGGCATCCGCGTCATCCACCAGTACGGGGGTAAATACGCCTGAGTGGGACGCCATGATCTGTGTTGTCATAGCGCCCCACCCTAGCAGAGCCTTTCTAGTCCCTAAAAGGGGCTCTCAGAAGTCAGGTTCACCGTCGTCGTCCTCGGGAGCGCCAGCCGCGTCCTTGGCCGCGGACTCGTCCTCGTCGTCCCAGTCGTCGTCAGTGGCCGAGTCGGGCGACATGAAGGTGGAGATGTCGTTGCCCATCTGGCCCTTGCGGCTGCCCGAGGTGATCTCGGACTGGGTGACGATCGCCAGCACTTCTTTGCCGAGTAGCGTGTCGGTGTCCACGTTGGGCTTGACCCCGAACGCCTCGAAGATCATCTTCGGGTACCAGGCCCGGTCCTCAAGGAACCAGGTGGCACAGCGGGTACTCTTGCCCTTGAACCGGTCGCCCGTGGTCTGGCCGCTGACCACCTGCCAGGTCCAGACCCAGTAGGCGTCGCCGTTCTTGTCCGGCTTCGGCGCGACGATGACCTTCTCCAGCTTCAGCCGGTACTGGTCCTCGTCGAGCAGCGTCGAGCCGCTCCCCTCGGCCTTCGCGACCGTGCGGGCGGTAGGGTTGTCCAGCTTAGGAATCTTACTCACCTCTTCTGTCTCGATGTTCTCTGACAGGGAGTCAACCACCTGGCTTGACGCTCTGTCAATAGCCGGTGCGACGAAGCACCGGGCGCACACGTGGACCGGATCGGGATCGTCCGGCCCATGTTCCAGGCGGCACTCGTGGGAGCCTACCAGAGCGGTTCCCCGGTAGGTCACCCAGGAGTAGCCGCACCAGCTCACGACGCGGCCTTCACCTGATCGTTCCTGGCCAGCAGCCGGGCCGCATTCTTCACCACCAGGCGGGGCGGGTTGTGCGGCTTCCAGATGGCCAGGTGCATGTTCGCCAGGTGCATGCCGCAGGCCAGCTGAGGGGCTGCCCCCCGGGTCGAGGGCACGATCGCCGCCACGGCCAGGTGAGTGCACCCCCCGAACCAGTCGCAGCGTAGCTGCCGGTGACCCTGGTCGAGCAGCACCAGCCCTCCCACGTCCTGCCCCTGCCCGTCCTGCAGCATCAGGCACAGGGCCTGCCGGTCGCTTCTCACAGCTCGTCGTCCTCGGCCTTCTGGCGGGCCTTGCGGGCCTTGAGGGTGTCGCGGTAGCGCTGCTGGATGGGATCGCTCTTGCTCTCCAGCTCGCCCTTGAGGTAGCCGTAAACCCGGTCGAGCGTGGGGGAGACCAGGATGCGGGGCAGCACGCCGTAGCGATCCTTGCCTTCCCGGTCGAGCCGGGGCCGGGGATAGCCGACGAACACCCCCGCGTCCTCGTCGTCCTCGTACACGCCGTCTGGGGCGGTCTCGATCACGAAGTCGCAGTAGCCGATCAGCGAGCCCCGCACGGCCGGGTTCACGGCCGGGCCGTACATGGTCAGTCCGGTGGTCTTGTCCACGTCGCGGCGGATCTGGGCGCTGAATGCGACGTGGCAGGGCAGGTCGGTCAGGTGACGGACCAGACGGGACAGCTCCTGGGTTACCGGCTGGTACACGTCCCCCACGTCCGCCGCCGAGTAGCGCATTCCCGGGTCTACCTCGGTGTGCTGCTTCTTCGACCGGTTCACGTACTCGGACCAGGCCCGGTCGGTGTAGACCTCCACCCTGCGCTCGACCAGCGAGGACATGGTGTCGATGCAGACCCCGGCGAACGCGTCGGGCTTGTCGTGGAGCTGGCCGCGCCAGTCCTCGATCGCCTTCTCCAGCTTGGTCGGGAGCAGGATGTCGTGCGGCTCGATGTTGCTCACCGGCACGCCCATCTTGCGCAGCGGCAGGGCCTTCAGGCCCTTGTCGATCCGCAGCCAGTGCACGTGACCCAGCTTAGCCAGGTGAGCCATGGCCGTGGTCTTGCCCGAGCCGTAGGCCCCCCAGTACAGGACCTTCATGAACTCGGATTCGTCAGCGAGTGTCGCCATTATGCGCCTCCAGTGGTAGGTGTGCTCCCAGCTAACCACGTTGCTTGACAGCTTGTCAACGCGAATCCGGGCACAGACAGACCGGCCCCGCCCTTAGCCGGGGGGAAGTAAGGGCGGGGCCTGCGGTCACCTACCGAGAACACCGGGTCGCGCCAGGCGCTGGACGCTAGCGGGGAAGCTCCCACGCTACCAGCCAGCTCAGCCGGGGGTCAACCTCTGCGGAGCCTCTACCCGGATCGAATCGACCACGTAACCGGCGGAGGGCTCGATCTTGATGAAGTTGCCCGGCTCCGGCATGCACTCCCAGACCTGATCGTGGATCGCGCCCGTCTCGGTGTTTCGGAGCGCTGTCCGGATAACGATGGCCGACATTTTCGGCACTAGCGCCTCGATCGCAGTAGCCAAGTCGGTGATGAATTCTTCGTCGCGGAGATCAGACATGCTCCAGGACGACCATCTCTCGTGCTTGCTGATCACGTCGTATACGGATTCCGGTAGCCTCATGTCAGTGCCTTTCGAATTGCTGCTCGAAGCCCATGTGATGGAGCATGTCGCGCCAGTCGATCCCCTTGCGACCGGCCAGGCAGGCGTCCCTGATGTCGCAGTCCCACTTGCAGCGCAGCGGGTCGGTAGTCCGGGGCGAGTCGGTCCCGGCCGCCGATACGATCCGCTGCTCCTGCCAACGCGACCGGGCGGTCAGGTAAGCCTCCAGGGCGATCTGCCGCATCTCCTTGTCGGTCCGGTGCATCGAGACCCTGGTGAACCGCTCGTCCAGCGGGGTGAACTGAGGCGGGACCTGCTTCGGGCCGAGTACCTCGATCCCGGCCGCCACGCTCTCGGCCCGGATATCCTCCTGCAGGCGCAGGGTGCGGGCCGCGTTGTAGGTCAGGCCGAACACCCGCTTGCCGAGCTGGAGCATTGCCCACTGGTACAGGGGAAACTGGTCGTCCCATTCCAGGGCCTTCTGGTGGGGAAGGTCCTTGCCTGACTTGTGGTCCACGATCCGGACCCTGCGGGTACTCCGCTCCCGGACCACCAGGTCAATCTTGACCTTGAGCCGGTATTTCGACTGCCTGCCGCTGACCCCGGGCAGCGCGACCTCGGCCCCGTGCTCGACCGCCATCACCTGCCAGTCCTCGTCGGCCCCGTAAAGGTTCACGTATCCGGTGTACATCCAGTAGATCAGGTCGCGCAGCTCGTCGTTCGCCAGCCCGTGGACGACCGGCATGACCGATTTCTCGCAACGTTTCAGGATCTCAGCTGAGCTGATCACCCCGGACCGCTGGCAGGACATGACCTCGTTGTAGTGGGTCTCCATCACCAGGTGCCAGGCCGAGCCCTTGCCCAGCGCGGACAGCGGGTCGGCTGGCTTGCTCCACCGCTCAGCGTAAAGCGCTTGGTGCTTAAATGAGCAGCGCTTCGCCGTCTGCAGCTCGCTGAACGACACAACCTTTACCTCGCTCACAACGGCGGCCTCCCGCGCTCTCGCCGGGTGAGCAGCGCGGCCAGCGCCGCCCCGGAAAACATAAACTCACGGACCTCTCGCTCCAGGTCGCCCCCAGGCCGGGCAGCCCTGGCCAGGCAGCCGTCCATGGCGACAACCGGCTCCATGATGATCCTGGCCAGGGACGCGACCGGCAGGCCCTGGTAGAGCTGGGTGGTGGCCAGGGCCTGCCGGACCAGCTCGGCCCGCTGCTCGTCCTCCAGCTTCTCCAGCCGGGAATCCATCGCGTCCAGGTAGCGGCGGACCGCACCGGGCAGCCCCTTGCTCACCGGGGCACTTCCTCGTAGTGTCTCATGGAGGTTATTCTACCTGACTCCTTGACTGCGTGTCAACGAGGCGTGGGAGGCAGGCAGCGTTGCCACGGTGTCATGGGCCGTGGTATCCTGGTCAGGAGGCCCAGGTGCCTCCCCGGCAACGAAAGGCACACGAGGACCTATGTCAGCGCAGATGTCACTACACGAGTTCGGCCGTAAAGCGAATTGCGATTACACCACGGCCTCCCGGCTGCTGTCCGGGGACCGGGCACCGTCGACCCGGCTGCTGGTGCGGATCTGCGCGGCTTTCGGACTGGATCACGGCGAGGCCCTGCGGGTGCTGGCAACCGACCAGCAGCGCGACGACGGTAAGAGCCCGGCCTTCGCCGCCTACCTCCGGGAGCGGGTCATCGGGACCGCCCCGCCCGATCACGAGCACCAGATCGCGGTGTGACGTGCCTCACTTTACGAATGGGTTGTCTCTCTGTCAAGAACCTGGTAAGATTGCCTTATGACAACCACCGACACCGCCCAGAGCGGGACCCAGGCAAGCAAGACCGTCAAGCAGTGCGGGTGCCTCACCGGCACCGGCCAGACCTGCGACCGGACCACCCAGAAGGCGTTCGCCCAGGGCCACGACGCCCGGATGGCGAGCAGGCTGGCCCAGGCCGTGGCGGACCCGCAGAGCGAGCTGACCGCCGACCAGGCCGAGGCGCTGATCAGGGAGGCGGGCGGCAGCGACCTGCTGGTCGGCAAGATGCGCCACTCGGCCGAGCTGCGCAGGGACAGCGCCAGCAGGCCCCGCACCCCGAAGACCCCGAAAGAGAAGGCCCCGAAGCCCGAGGCAGACGACTCGGCCGAGGCCAGGGCCGTGGCTAGCGCCGGTAACGGGCTGCTGGGCACCAGGACCCAGGTCACCCACAAGGACAAGACCTACGACGCGGTAGTGGTAAAGGACGCGGCCGGGACGACCGTCGCCCGCCACCGGCTGATCGGCCAGAACTGCGACCACGAAGTCTCCGACGACGGCACGACCGGAGCAAAGATCAGGTAGCCCGCCCCGCAGGCCGAGGCCCCCCGGATCACGGATCCGGGGGGCCTGTCCGTACGTTGACACGGTAGCAAGGAATCCGGTAGGCTCGGCACATGACGGCAGACAACTTCGACGTGCCCGAGGCGATGGAAGAGCTGTACCATGTCCTGCGCGCCCAGAGCTTCGTAAACACCACGCCCCCCACGCCTGACGAGTGGGATCATCCGGCCGGGGTACAGGTCAGGATCGCTCACGTGGCCCGCACCGTGACCATCCGGTACCGGAATACCCCCCCGGAACCGGCCGTACGGATTCCCTCGGTCGAGGGCCAGCGCCGGTACGACGCAACATTCCCGTGGAGCAGCCTGCACCAGACTCACTACTGCTCCCGGGAGGAGTTCGTGGCGTTCTTGCTGGCGGCCGGGCGGACAATCGCCACCGCGCTGGCCATGCGGCAGGCGCAGTCGGCCTAGGCCCCGGCCAGCAGCAGCCCCCAGGTGACCTGCCCGACCTGGCCCCGCTCGGCAGCGGGCAGGCCATACTGGGACTGCAGGGCCTGGATCGCCGCCTGGGTTTTCGGGCCGAACACGCCGTCGACCGCCAGGCCCTTGTTCCAGACCCCGTTGGCGATCGCCTGGATCCGGTGTACGTACCAGTGCGGCAGGTGGGCGTCCGAGGTACCGAAGACGATCACGGGCAGATTTACCTTCACAGCTACCTCCGCTGGTCGAGCTGGTGGTGCGGGGGGCCGGGTGTCCCACAGGGGCAGCGCCGGACTGAACTCGCTGACGTCGAAGTTGCTGAACGATGCGAACTGGGTGGCCTGGTCGCCCGGGTGGACGTGGGGGACGTCGGTCCAGTCGGCCCCCCAGTAGTAGCCGTCCGGGTTCTGGTTGCCGAAGACGACCGACTGGCTGCCGTAGTCGATCAGCCGGTAACCGGCCGCGCGGATGCCCGACCAGAACTCCTGGACATAGGCCGGGTTGACCGAGGTCTCCGAGTCCAGGGCCAGCAGCGTGCCCCTGGGCACGGCGAACGCATGCAGGCCCGCCACCGCGTTGTCCACGTCCCCGGTGACCCGGGACAGGGCCGGGTTGCTCCGGACGAACACCGGCAGCCGGTACCGGGTAGCGATCCCGTGCACCTCGCTGATGGTCCAGGCCCGGTAGGCATCGCCCCCGGGCAGGTAGAACGCGGTGCCGTCCGCTGGTCCGGCCTTCTGGGCGTCCGCCAGGCTGGTCGCGTCGATGAATCTAAGCGTTGTCACTGTCTTTTACCCGCACCTTCTGTCTCCCTACTTCACTTAGCTGAGCGCGCCAGATCAGCAGCGTTCGCTGGACGACCACCACCGGAACCAGGCCGACCGACACCAGGGTGACCCACCCGAATAGCACCGGATCGGCAGTCAGGCCCAGGTCGGCCCGGAGCACGCCGCCGAGCAGGGCCAGGGCCACGAGCAGGTCCATGATCACTATGTTACGGCCCCACCACGAATCGCGCCAGTTCCAGTAGAACCAGGTGACCAGCGGGAAGGAAAGGCAGGTCCAGAACGCCAGGTTGGATACTACGACACCGATCTGCTGCTGCAGATGAACCTGATTCATTGTTCGTTATCTGCCCGCTTCTGTACCAGGCTGTCGAGCAAGATACTGATGTGATTTTCCTTCCGCATCCGGCGCAGCAGCTCGATGCGTGGCCGGGCCGCTTCGAGGGACTGCTGCGACCGCTCCCTCTCCAGCTCAGCCCGCCTGACCGCATCCGCACTGCTCACCGTTTCCCTCTTTCCGAACCATCTGAGTAGCACTAAGTCAGCTCCTTACGGAGAACCTGTGCTAGCTCAGCCAGGATGTGGGCCGACTGCTCGCCTAGCTCATTCCTGGCCCGCTCCAGGGCCAGCGCCTGCCGTAGCTCTGCTACCTCCTTCTCGTGCCGCTCCTTCATCTCGTCGACGTACGAACGGGGGTAGATCCGCCCGGTGATCCACGCCCACAGGGCCAGACCGGCTACGATCAGGGGGATCAGTCCCACCTCTAGCGGACTCATTCGCTTACCCAGACGCACCCGAACGCAGATTCCTGCCCGGAGATCGTGGTCGTAGTATTGTAGGTAGCTCCGCCGTCCTGCTGCTCGTACTGGGGCTGGATCCGGTCTCCTGCCCTCAGGTAGAACAATCCTATCGCCTCAGCCCCGGGCTGGTAAGATCCCGAGGTGGTGCGGACGTGCTGCCCCCACATCTGGGCCGACGAGCCCTGGGTCGCCCCGGTGTTCGTGAAGTAGCCGATCGCGGCCAGGCAGTGGGCCGGAGTCGAGCTGGGCACGGCCTGGGCCACGTGGTTTATCGCCAGGTACCAGCCCGGGACCGCAGCCGAATAGTAGTTACTGCCGCCGCTGGTCCAGCCGCCGTAGTTGTCCCCAGCCGAGTTATGAATCCGGCCGCCGAGGTGGTCCATGGTGATGATGCTGAATCCCGAGTTGCTGAGCCCGGACTGGGCCGAGGTCTGGTAGGCCAGCAGGTAGGGACGCTGGATCAGAAACGACAGGTCGTTGGCCAGGTGGGCGTTGAACTGGGCGGGCAGCGACGAGCCGGGCGTCCCGGCCTGCCAGCGGAACCCGGTGTCGGGCGGGGTCCAGCTCACCGAGCCGTTGGAGGAGGCGATGGCGGCCATCCAGACCACGACCAGGCGGCTGGCGATGACGTTGCTGAGGTTGGTGGATCCGCCAGAGTTCTGGCAGGTCACCAGGGTAAGCGTGTCGCCTGCCTGCAGGTCGAGCAGCCGGGTGCACTGCGGCTTGGTCTGGGTCAGCCCGGTGTTCTGATAGGACGGACCCCAGATGTTCTGCGTGCCGTTGACCTGAAACCCGGCTACCCGGTTGCTGCCGGTGGCGGTGGAGTAGCAGACCGTGCCGTGCACCAGGTAGATCCCGGAAACCGGGGCGGTGAACGTACTGGTAGAGGTGTTGAACGAGCCCCAGGGGTCGATGTCGGCCGTATTCAGCGGGACTTTGGTGGTGGTCGCGCCGATCGTGCCGCTGTTCGGGATCGAGGTGGCCAGCAGGCCCGAGGCCCGCATCTGCGGCCGGTTGTTCAGGAACTTGAGCGGAGCGGCCAGGTTATTTCCGTTCATCCCCGAGCTGGTGATCGTGCTGCCCCCGGTGTACCCGGACGTGGGGGTGGGAAGCGACCCGAGCACCGCCGAGTTCACCGCAGGATCGAACCCGGTCCACAGCATCCCGAACAGGGAGGTCTCGTTTGCATAGTCGACCGAGTTGGCCTTGTAGGCGAAGCTGCCCCCGGTGTCGGCGCAGTAGCCGCCCAGCGCCGTTGTGCTCGGCGGACTAGCGGTCATCAGGTCGAGCACGTAGGAGGCGTTGTCCCGGGTGGTCGAGCTAAGCTGCATGCCGCCCCGCGCAGCGGTGGCCCCGTTGTAATACAGGGTGCAGCCGGATGCATCGGCCGTAGTGGTCGCCGCAAACACGCACACCCCCCACGCCAGGTAGGTGCCGCCGACCGAGACGGCCGACCCGGCCGACCCGGGGACGGTGGGCAGGTAGTGCCCGGCCGCGTTCGGACCCATGAAATCGGCCCCGGTGGCGAACAAGGCGTTGTTGTCGATGTGAGCCCGCCACCCGCCATTCGACTCCATGCTCTTGAGCGACCCCCCGGACGAGCTGGGCTGGCTGCCCAGGGAGCCGGTGTCCCGCAGGTTCGAGTAGACCATGGGCGGGGTCGAGTGAAACAGGATGCCGTTCGGAGTGTGGTTGTTCCCGGGCGTGTAGGTGTACAGGTCAGTGTTCAGCTGGCTTGCGGTTACCGGGCTGCTCGCGGTCCAGGCTGACGGGTCTACTGGCATCGGCTACCAGGCCAGCGAATTATTGCCGAGCACGTCGTAAGTGCTCGTGTCGGTCTGCAGGACGGCGTTCTCGGGAGCGTACGGGTACATCTGGTAAGTGACCTCCCATTTCCCCGGGCCGATGTCGTGCTGAACCTTGCCCACCACGACCGGCAGCGAGTAGCTGCCCTGGGCCAGCGGCCTGCGGTTGACCGTGGCCACATCGCCCATGGTGGTCTGCAGCACCGAGGCGATAGCGGACGGCCGGGCCGCCAGGTTTATTTTCATCTGGCGCACCCGCAGCGACGGCTGCTTGTACTTGTTCAGGCTCCAGCTGGCCAGGTCGGCGGCATCGCCCGGGGTGGCCGCGCTGATCGTCCGCTGGAGCGGTCCGCGCTGGAAGTACTCCCCGATCGAGGTCTGGTCCTGGATCACCGGCAGGGCCAGCGTGTTGGGTCCCTCCTGCAGGGTGGCCTGCGCGCTGTTCTGCAGGTAGGTGTTATCGAAGTCGAATCCGGTCTCCGGCTCGTACGGCACCTCTCCGCCTCCCACGCTATCCCCGAAGGTTACCGAGGACGCCTGGTCGTACAGGTAAGGGCGTGGGAGGACGACCAGGTTTCCATTCGGGTTGACGAACCAGAGACCGCCCGAGGAGTCTATGTCACTGGTCAGGGCGGAGGATAGCGGGGACCCTGCGGTGGAGTAGGCGGCAGACAGCTGCAGATGGTCGCTGACCACCGGCCCGGCCAGACCGAGGGCGGTCCGGCTCCAGGCGATGTAGCGTCCGGCTCGCTGCGACAGGGTATCCCCAGAGAAACCGGCCGAGCCGGACTGGTAATGCTCCTGGATCCGGTACTTGGACAGCGCGTACGGATACAGGGTCGCGTAGGCCATGGCAAAGTTGGCGTTGGCGTCGTGGTTGCCGTAGGCGTAGGTGGCCAGGCCGAAAGCGAACGCCACGATCTGCTCGGGCAGGGGGGCCATGCTGCCGATGCCGCCGTAGTCGGTCCCGTCCAGCCAGAACTCCAGGTTGCTGTTCGCTATCACCAGGGCGATGTGATGGAGCGTGCCCTGGGTCAGGTCGGTGATAGCGGTGACTACCCCGTTCCATGCCTCCTCGGTATACCAGGCCATAGTCCCGTCAGTCCGGTAGCTCACCCCGCCCATGATGAATACCCCGCCGCCCAGGTTGAATCCGCCGTTCATGCCCAGCCAGGGCTGTACCAGCAGCTCGAATAGCTGGACATTGTGGGTGACACCCGGGGCCGCGATCGCTGCCGGGAGGAACCAGAACTCCAGGGTGACGTCTGCCGCTCCGCCCGTGGCGAGCTGGGGCAGCCCGTAGTCCGGGCCGTACTGGCAGCCCGGCCCCCGGACCCCGGACGTGTCCAGGCCACTGAAGTTGCCGCAGCCCATGCCGGTCCCCGAGTCGCCCAGGAAGCTCATCGACTGGCCGGTCTGGACCGGCTGGCCAGCCCCGTCGATGTAGGTGGCCGTCCGCTGGTTGACCAGGCTGGTGTTCACCGCAACCAGGCCGTCCGTGGCGGTGGCAGTCTTTACCACACCGTTGACCGTGTTGGTGGAGGTGGTGTACTGCTCATTGAACGGGAAGCAGAAGTACGGGGCGTCGGGCAGGATCTCGCCCTGGACCGCTGACGGAAGATTCACGCTGGCTGCGACCCCCACGCCATCGGTCGCGACCATAGTGGACCAGCCCCACTGGGGAAAATCAGGCCAGTCCTGCGGCCAGCGCTCGGCGAACCCGGCCCAGACCGGGTAGCGCCGTCCGCTGTGCTGGGCGGATACCCGGACCGGGACCCCCGGCCGGACATCGGGGTACAGAGGCGAGCTGGTGTTTCCTGGGTTGAAGTCGCCCGACTGGTTGTTCATTGCGATAGTGCAGGTACCCGACTCGGGCTGGCTCAGCTCGTACTGCCGCCCGCCCGAGGTCTGGATCGAGGTCTGCCCGGCCGGGCCGATACAGTAGGCGGACAGGTCGGTGTACTGGCTGTCCAGGATCGCGGCGGTAGGATCTCCCGGACTGGTGCCCAGCGCCGCCTCGATGAACATCCGGGGATAGTTCGGGTTGATCTGCACCGGCAGGTGGCTGGCCTGGGTCAGGCCGACCGTCAGCCCGGCCGCCTGGCTGGGAGTAGAAGTGAACGTCCAGGTCGAGGGCACCGACCCGGCCGAGAACGTGCCGAACTGCGCCATCAGCTTGACTCCGTTGGGGTTGCCCCCGCCCTGGCTGGTCGTGGTGATATTGGTCCAGCCCCCGGAGCCCTGGCTGATAGCGGGCACGGTGGAGCCGACCGCCGACATGGTGAAAGCGAAGTCGGCCACGGTCGCCGTACCGCTCGTGGTGAGCGAGTTGGTACTCAGGTTGCTGCTGGTCACCGCGAAATCAGCCAGGGGCCAGTAGCTGGCGGGCAGCCCGCTGAACTCGGCAAAGATGAAGGCGAAGCTGCTGACGTAGCCCTGCGGGCAGACCGACAGCCAGCGCTGAACCTGCAGCGCGTTCGCGCAGAACCACAGGGCCGCCCGGCAGCCGGGCACCGTGCTCCCCGTGTCGGCCGCCAGCCGCCACCAGTTGCCCTGGTCGTCCGCCACCGAGCAGACCGGCACGTCGCCGTTGCCCGAGGTGGTGATCGCGGACACGTCCCAGGCCGCGTAGACCACCAGCAGGTTGCCCAGGGCGTTGCCGGGTACGATGGACTGCGGGCCGGGGGTCGCGTACGCCCCTCCCGTCTGCTGCTGGACCAGTGCGAGCGCCATAACATCGGTTTCAGGACGCCGGTCACCTGACCGGAGTTGCGGACGTTGTACCGGTAAAGCTCGGACTGCTGGATCTCCAGCAGCCGCTTGCCGTCGATGTTTATCACCAGGCTGCCGGACGGCGCTAGTCCCTGGCCGCCCCCCACGCCCCCGAGAGCGGGGGCCGGTGCGCTTACCAGGCCGCCACCGTAAAGGCCCGGGGCGGTGATCCGGGGCGGCATGACTACCTGGGCCACCTGATTCATCGCAGACCTTACCGTGGGTAGCGCGCCCAGGATTCCGCCGACCAGGCCCAGCATCAGGTTCCGGCCGTGCTCGTGGAACACCTGGGACGGGGAGAAGATGTGCATCACCGCGCTGAACGCGCTGGAGATCCAGCTGCCCACGTTCCTTATATAGCCGATCAGCGTCCCCACCATCGACTCGACCCCGCTGATCAGGCCCCGGATCAGGCTGGCGCCTGCGTTCCACAGGAGACTGCCGAACCCGGAGACCGCGCTCAGGATCATATGCACCAGGTTGTGGAACGCGCTGATCACCCGGCGTGTCATACTCACCACGCCCTGGTAGATCTGGTTCCAGTAGCGGACCAGCAGGTAGACCACGAGGCCGATAGGGCCGGAGATGATCGCGGGGATCAGCGCCCAGTGGCCCTTGATGAACGAAATCGCGTGGCCCACCACCGATTCGATGCCGTGGAACACCTGCATCAGGAGGCGCCCGGCCGCCTGCGCTGCTCCGGTGATGACGTGCCAGGCACCTTTCCAGAAGTCACGGAACCCCGCGCTGTGCCGCCACAGGGCGATGATCGCGATGACCAGCAGCGCGATAGCCGAGATGATCAGGATGATCGGGTTTACTTCCATCACAGCGGTCAGGGCGAGGAATGCCCCGCGCAGGATGCCCATCACGGCAGCCAGGGCCCTGAATGCTCCCACTGCGAGGAGCACACTGGCTGCCGCCTGGGCCAGGGCCGGGTGGTTGGCAATCGCGTTGAAGAAGATAACCAGGTACGGGACCACGACGTGAAGGGCACCGATCAGCGGCCCGGACAGCGCGTGCACTATCGCAGTCAGGGCATTGATGAACGGGATCGCCGCCGGGGCCAGCTCCCTGAGGACGCCGCCGACCAGGGACATCAGGGCGCCGACCAGGCGTATGATCGCATCGGTGGCCGGGACCACGTACCGGGCCATGGTAGCCAGGAACTGGGTGAATCCGCCGCTACGGATACCGCCGCTGATCGCGCTCTCGATGTGCATGAAGGCGATCGCGCCCTGCTGGGCCAGCGGGACCAGAGCGCGCAGGAGCTGGGCCGCGATGCCCAGCGCACCGTTCAGTAGCTGGAGTGTCGGGACCTGGAACTGGCTGCTCAGCTGCTGCCATTCGGCCTTCAGGTCCCGGATCCGCTGGACCGCCTCCTGGATCGGCTGCGGCAGCCTGGCCAGCTGGTCCTTGCTGTCCTTCAGGGCATGCGTGACCTGCATGATCGTCGGTACGGCGAACACAGCGAAGCTGGCCAGGCCCAGGCCCATGGCGGCGAACGCGGGGGCGGCGAGGACGGCCAGCCCGATCAGGGTGGCTATCGGCCCGATCATGCTCCTGGCACCTTCGGCCCCCGAGTGGCCCATGGCGTCGCCCGCTGCGGCGGCCTCCAGCTCCTCATCGCGCAGGTGGCCGATCGCTGCCGACGCCTCCAGGGCATCGTCGCGCAGGTCGCGCAGCTCGCCGTTGGCCCGCCTGGTCTCGTGGGTCAGCTCGTCCAGGGCGACACTGTTCTCCTCGACCGCCCGGACCAGCTCGTGCAGGACCTCCTCCAGCAGCCGGTTATCCCGGGCGAACCGCCTGGCCTCGTCCTCCCCCTCGCGCATCGGCTCGACGTACGGGGCCAGGTCCGCGATGAATTCCTGCCGGATCGGGTCCAGGTCGTCGGCCATCAGGGCACCAGCTTCCTCACCGCAGCTGCTGCGGCCTGCCG
>Ga0335082_10003832_pt1 | contig 16375 bp, 19 predicted proteins | sample Lox_Sample_41_FD_206718 | JGI IMG/M metagenome (GOLD analysis project Ga0335082, IMG submission 206718) | Soil microbial communities from Loxahatchee National Wildlife Refuge, Florida, United States - Lox_Sample_4.1 | ecosystem: Environmental > Terrestrial > Soil > Wetlands | place: USA...
TCGAGGTTGCGGCATGCGCGCCCTGCCGCATTGGAGAGCCACATCGGATCGATGAAGTCCGGACCCTTCTTGAACGGTTGCACGACGAGACCGCGGGCCGTCAGCGCGGCCGCGAGCCCGAGGCTCACTGTCGTCTTGCCCGACGACTTGTGCGTCGCCGAGACGAGGAAGCGCGGCAACGACGGCGCCATCATTCGGCTGCCGCTACGCGGGGCGCGGCGACGTCGTCGTCCCGCGGAAAGAAGGGCAGTGCGCGCACGCCCGCCACCGTGATCAGGAACGCAACGCCGAGTCCGCCGACACCGAGCACGAGCTCCCACATGCTCGGCACGTAAGCGTTGACCTGTCCGTCGGCAAAACTGCTCGCGACGCGATACCCGGGGAAGATATCGAGCGGGTACGCCTGTCCGCCGAGGATGAACGCGTAGAGCCAGGCGAACGCCCCCACGATCACGAGCAACGCTGCGGCGATCGTCGCCCGCCGGGTCGCGAAGCGCGGATGCCAGAGGAGCGCAAGGGGTACGAGGCTGCCGAGGATGACGTAGCCGCCCCAGAAGAGCAGCGGGTAGACGCCGCCATCGACGAGCAGGAAGCGCTCGAACGCGAGCTGCCTCGCGAAGTACGCGTTGACGAGATGGAACACGGCGACGAAATACAGCGCGCCGATGACGAAGAGCGCGAGCAGATTGCGCATCCGCGCGTGAACCGTGGCGGGCACCGTGGATGCGCTCCACGCGTACATCGCCGCCTGCACGACGAGGAACACGGCAAGCCCCCACGCGAACGACAGCACGATGAAGAGCGGCGGCAGGAGCGCGCTGCCGTACCCCTGCCGCGCGACGAGGAACGCGAAGATCGCGCCGGTGCCGGTCGTGAGGATGAGCCGCCACGCGAACGCGGCGACGCCGGCTGCCTTCGAGTAGGCACCCATCCGCTTTTCCATCAGCGTCCACAGGTAGACGGCGACGATCGCGTACATGCCGGAATACAGGAACACGTTCCACGCGAACACCGAGGTGAAGTTGTAGTGCGTGGCGGCGACGACGAGCCGCTCGGGGCGGCCGAGGTCCAGCATCAGCACGGTGAGACCGCCGGTGAGAAGCGCTATGCACAGGAGCGCCGAGAGCGGCGCGCGCGGCTTGTACGCGGCCTTGCCGAAGACGGAGCCTATCGACGCGACGTTCAGCACGCCCGACGCCGCGACGATCATGAAGATCGCGAACACGTGCGGCAGTCCCCAGACGATCTGGTTGTTCATGCCGGTGACGATGTGGCCGTGTTCCTCCATGAAGAACGCGGCGCCGAGGCCGGCCGCCGTCACGAGCGCGCCGAGAACGGACAGCGCCCAGAACGCGCGAGGACTCCTGCTTCCGGGGAGGGCGTGATTCATCGTCACAGTCCCTGATAGCGCACGCCGGTGTCGAGCCGGAGATCGGCGCGGACCTGCACCGTCGCCACCGCGGCGATGCGGCGGGAAATCTCGCTCGACGGATCGTTGAGATTGCCGAACAGCAGCGCCTTATGGCCGGTGGCCGCGCAGGCCTCGACGCACGCAGGGATCTGGTCGCGGTCGATGCGGTGAACGCACAGCGTGCAGGACTCCACGCAGCCCTTGCCGCGCGGCACGTCGGTCTTCTGATCGGTGAGCGGCTCGTGGACGAACGAGCGTGCCTTGTACGGGCAGGCCATCATGCAATAGCGGCAGCCGATGCACGTGTGGCGGTCGACCAGCACGATGCCGTCGGCGCGCTTGAACGATGCGCCCGTGGGGCACACGTCCACGCACGGCGGATCGGCGCAATGCTGGCACATCATCGGCAGCGAGCGCGTCTGTCCGCTCGGGGCCGTGAGCTCGATCTTGCGGATCCACTGCGCGGACGTGGCGGTCTTCGCGCCCGACAGTCCGTTCTCCTTGTCGCACGCAACCACGCACGCGTCGCAATCGGAGGCGCAGGCATTGACGTCGACCAGCATCCCCCAGCGCACGTTGTTCGAGACGCCTTCCGCAGGCGGGCGGCCGTGCGCGAGGTCGAAGAGCGTGATGCCGGGCGCGATCGTGACGCCCGCCATCGCCGCCCCCCACGCGAGGATCTGCCGCCGGCCGCGATCGACGCTCATTGACCTGCTCCGTCGCTTGCGGCTGTCGCCGCTGCGCTGGCGGTCACCGCAGCCTTCGCCTTGTCGGTGTGGCATTCGAAGCAATCGAGCTTCACCGCGGCGTACGCATGGCAGCCTTCGCAGAAGGCCTCCTTGCTGCCGGTGACGCGGCCCGTCTCCTTGCTCGCGTGACACGCGATGCAGTTCGCCAGACTGTGCTGCGTCGTGCGGATCCCTTCGTGCACGGTGCGGTCGCGGTGGTGCTTCAGGAGCTCCATGTGGTTGCGCCGCATGAACGCCGTGTCCTCGACGCATCTGGCGCCGGCGTCGCTCGCGATCGGCGATTTCGGCACCGGGACGCGCGAATCGCCGCCATCGCCGGCAAAGGCAAGAAGCGCCACGCCGGCGAGCGCGAGCAGCGCCACGGTCCGGGTCATCCGCAGCCGTCCACCGAGCCTTGCGGTGCCGAAGCGCAGCATGTCGCTATTCGCCCAGCCCCATCTGGATGTACCCGGTCGGGCAGACGTCCTTGCAGATGTGGCAGCCGATGCACTTGTCGTAGTCGGTGTAGACGTAGCGTCCGGTCGTTGCCTCCTTCTTCGGCACGCGCGCGACCGCCGTCTGCGGGCAGTAGACGACGCAGTTGTCGCATTCGAAGCACTGGCCGCAGCTCATGCAGCGCTTGGCTTCGGCGACGGCTTCCGCCTCGGCGAGCGGCGCGAGGCGCTCCTCGAAGTTGCCGAGCGCGCTTTCGCGCGTCAGCGTCGTCACGTTGCGCCGATGCCGCGGCGTGTACGTGAAATGGCCGAGGAAGAGCTCCTCGTGCGGAATCACGTAGCGATCCGAGCGATTGTCGTAGTTGTGGATGCCGACGTTCGTCTGATCGGTGCCGCGGATCGGCTCGTGAGTCTCCTTGAACGCGAGCCCCTTCTCGACCATCTTGCGGTGCAGGTCGAACGCATGGACGTCGACCTTCGGCCGCTTCTCCTGGTCCTCGCCGCGGAGGAAGCGATCGATGCCCTCGGCGGCGATCGCGCCGTGGCCGATCGCCGTGGTGAGCAGATGCGGGCGGATCACGTCACCGCCGGCGAACGTGCCGGCCTTGTTGGGAATCTGGTAGTTCTTGTCGGTCGCCACCGCGCCCTTGCCGATGTCGAACTCCTCGAGCCCGGTGAAGTCGACCGCCTGACCGATCGCCGAGACGACGAGATCGGCCGGAATGTCTTCCTCGGTGCCCTCGATCACCTTGATTTCGAGCCTCGGGCCGACGAACTTCGCCTCGCAGCGCGCGACGGTCAGCGCGACCGCGCGGCCGTTCGCATCCTTCACCACCTTGACGGGCGCGAGCCCGCCGCGGATCGCGATGCCCTCGGCCAGCGCCTGCTCGATCTCGTGTTTGTTCGCCTGCATCTTCGCGACGTCGAACACCGACGTCAGCACGACTTCCGCGCCCTGTTTCACCGACACTTCGGCGACGTCGTGCGCCATGTGGCCGGCGATCGCGAGCTCCGGAAAATCGGTTGGTTTCGCGTGGCCGATGTGGCCCAGGCGCCGCGCGACGGTCGCGACGTCGATCGACGTGTCGCCGCCGCCGATGACGACGACGCGCTTGCCCACGTGCTTGAGCCGCCCGTCGTTGAACGCCTTCAGAAACGCCGTCGCGGTGACGACGTTCGGCGCGTCGCCGCCCGGCGCCGGCAGCGGCCGGCCCGACTGCGCGCCCATGCCGAGGAACACCGCGGCATAGTCGCGCTTGAGCTGCTCGAGCGTGATGTCGGTGCCGACACGGCACTTCGGCCGCACTTCGATGCCGAGATCGACGATGCGCTGGATTTCCGCGTCGAGGACCTCGCGCGGCGTGCGGAAGCCCGGGATCCCGTAGCGCATCATCCCGCCCAGGTGCTCGTGCTCGTCGAAGATCGTGACGTCGTGGCCCTTCTTCGCAAGCTGGTACGCACACGAAAGCCCCGCTGGCCCCCCGCCGATCACGGCGACCTTCTTGCCCGTCTTCGCTTGTGGTGCTGCGAACTTGAGGTTGTTCGCAATCGCGTATTCGCCGAGGAAATGCTCGACCGAATTGATACCGACGTGGTCTTCGACTTCGTTGCGGTTGCAGCCCGTTTCGCAGGGCGCCGGGCAGACGCGGCCCATCACCGACGGAAAGGGGTTCGCTTCGGTGAGCCGCCGCCACGCGTATTCCTGCCACGACACACCCGCGGGCGGCTTCTCGATGCCGCGGACGATGTTCAGGTAGCCGCGGATGTCCTCGCCGGAGGGGCAGCTCCCCTGGCACGGCGGCGTCGACTGGATATAGGTGGGGCACTTATGCGACCAGCTCGCCTGGAAGATCTGGTCGCGCCACGACTCCCATTTCGCGTCGCCGTCCTTGTAGCGGCGGAACGTGAGCTTTTCGACGGTGGGGCCCGGTGTCGTTGACATCGCGTGGTCTCCGAAAGATCGTTCTGGATTACTGCCTGGCGCCGAGGCGTATCGCCGTGCTGACGAGCTGGTGCACGCCGCCCACCATCCCCATCTTGAAGCCGTAGTACGGCAGGACCTTCGAGAACTGCGCCTTGCAGATCGCGCAGATCGTCGCCATGAAATTGACGCCGCGGGCCTCAGTGACTTCCCTCAACGCTTCCATCCGCGGCAGCGCGCCCTTGACGCGCAGGTCGAGGAGCTCGTCGGTCAGGAGGCCGCCGCCGCCGCCGCAGCAGAACGTCGCTTCGTGCGTCGTTCCGCTGCGCATTTCGACGTAGTTGTTCGCGACCGCGCGGATGATCGCGCGCGGGATCTCGAACTGGCCGCCGGGCGTATCGCCCATCCGCGACCCGCGGGCGACATTGCACGAATCGTGGAACGTGATCACGCGGTGGTCGTTTGCTTCCTTGTCGAGCGTGAGCGCGCCGCGCTGGATCAGATCCCAGGTGAGCTCGCAGATGTGGGTCGGCTGCCGGTAGCGCGAATCGAGCTGGCTCTGCAACGCCCGCGCGAACGAATCGGTGCCGCCGGCGCCGATGCCGGCCAGCGTGTTCCACATGCTGTAAGCGACGCGCCACGCGTGACCGCATTCGCCGACGACGATGCGCTTGACGCCCAATTCCAGCGCTGCCTCGCGGATGCGCAGCGCAATCTTCTGCAGCTGGTCGTAGTTGCCGATGAAGAGGCCGAAATTGCCGGCCTCGGACGCGTGCGACGACAGCGTCCAGCGGATGCCGGCCGCGTGGAACACTTTCGCGTAGCCGATCAGGCTGTCGACGTGCGGCTCGGCAAAGAAGTCCGCCGACGGCGTGACGAGCAGCACTTCGGCGCCCTTTTCGTCGAGCGGGAAGCGCACGTCGGCGCCGGTGTCGTCCTTGACGTCTTCCTCGAGACCTTCGAGCGTGTCGGCGAGGGCTGGGCCCGGGAGCCCCAGGTTGTTGCCGATCCGGTGGACCTTGCCGATGATCTCGTTCGAATATTTCTGCCCGTAGCCGACGGCATCCATGATCTCCTTCGCCGCCATCGTCACTTCGGCGGTATCGATGCCATACGGGCAGAACACCGAACAGCGGCGGCATTCGGAGCACTGGTTGTAGTACGTGTACCACTGGTCGAGCACGTCCTTCGTGAGCTCGCGCGCGCCGACGAGCTTCGGGAAGAGCTTGCCGGGCAGCGTGAAGTGCCTTCTATAGACGCTCCGCATCAGGTCCTGCCGCGCGACCGGCATGTTGAGCGGATCCTGCGTGCCGATGAAGTAGTGGCACTTGTCGGCGCATGCGCCGCAGTGCACGCAGCTGTCGAGGTAGACCTTGAGCGAGCGGTACTTGCCGAGCAGCTCGCCCATCTTGCCGAGCGCTTTTTCCTGCCAATCGTCGGCGAGCTCGCCGGGGAAGCCCAGCGCCTGCTGCATCTTGTCGGTCGCGACGTACGGCTTCGACGCGGCCATCGCGCCCGGGAGCAACGGCTGCGGCGCACCGGGGAACGTGCGTAGCGCAGGAGCTTTGACGTCGACGGCCATCAGGCCTCCCGCCGGGCCGCCCCAAGGGAGGCCTGCATCCCCCTTGGGGGGAGGCGAACGGAGTGAGCTTGGGGGCTCATCAGGCCTCCCGCCGGGCCGCCCCAAGGGAGGCCTGCATCCCCCTTGGGGGGAGGCGAACGGAGTGAGCTTGGGGGCGGTTCATCCTAGTTGCGGGGATCGAGTCGCGCCGCCCACGGGGCGAGATGCCGGTGGTCGCGCGAATCGTCGACCTGGTTCCGGGTCGGCGAGAAGAAGAGGCCGGGCGCGTGCAGCAGCTTGGAGAACGGAAAGATCACGAGCAAGGCGACTACGAGCCCGAGATGCACATAAAGCAGCGGATCGGCGGGCAGCGGCTGCCAGTCGAAGCGCACGAGCCCCAGGAAGAATGCCTTCACCGCGACGATGTCGGTGTGGGCGACGAACTTCATCGCGAGACCGGTCGCCGCGATCGCCAGCAGCAGTGCCAGCATCAGATGATCGGACGGCGTCGATATGAAGCGCACGCGCGCGACTGCCATCCGCCGCACCCAGAGGCCGGCAAGTCCGGCCGCCATCGCGAACCCGCCATAGATGCCGAACGGCTGCACCATCGCCACCCAGCCCCAGACCGGCTCCTGAAAATAGCGAAGATGCCGCAGCAGCACCAACGCGAGCCCGGCGTGGAAGAGCCACCCGAACGCCCACGTCCAGAGGTTGCTCTTGAACAGGCTTTCGAACAGCACGACCTCGCGCGCAATCCGCAGTGCGACGCCGCCCCGCGTCACGGGTGCCGGCGTCGTCGGGATCTTGAGCGGTGCGGGCGTGCGGGCGTAGCCGTAGATCCGGACCGCAAGCCCGCCGCCGCACAGCGCGGCTGCCGCGTAGAACAGGACGGCGAAGACCACGGCTGCCGTCGACATCGAGCTCCTCCTGATGGATCGTCACTCCCGCGCAGGCGGGAATCCAGTGACTTTCGGCGAAAGACACTGGGCCCCCGCCTCCGCGGGGGCGACAAACGTTGTCAGACGCACCCGGTGGGCTTCGGCAGGCCGGCGATCTTGCACGCCTGCTTCGCCGGGCCGTAGGGGAACAGCTCGTAGAGATACTGGCTATTGCCCTTGTCCGGGCCGAGTTGCTTGCCGATCGCCTTGGTCAGCACGCGCACGGCCGGCGCGATCTGGTACTCGTCGTAATACTTGCGCAGGAAGTTGACGACCTCCCAGTGGTTGGGCGACATCTCGACGCTTTCAGTCTGCGCGATGTGGTTCGCAACGTCCTCGTTCCAGTCGGCCAGGTTGACGAGGTAGCCTTCCTCGTCGGTTTCGTAGGGCTTGCCGTTGACTTCGATCGTGGGCATGGAATTCTCCTCGCGGGTTGATGGAATTGGGGAATGGGGTCAGAGCCAGGATTGGCAGTTGGCGTTTTCGGCCACGAGGTCGACGAAGCCGCCGTAGTCGACGGTCGTCACGCCTTCGAGCACGCGATCGGCGACAGCGCGCGCTTCGAGATCGGGCAGGAGTGCGTATACCTTGTGCCGGCCGAGCGCCTCCTTCATCCGCTTTTCGACGGCAGTGCCGCGGGTGGCCGCGTAGACGCCGTCCTCGATCAGCAGAATCGCGCCCGGCGCCGCGATGCGGAGGCAGGCGTCGAGCGAGGCCCGTTCCAGCGGTGACTTGTTCACGATATGCAGCATGGTTTTCCCGTCGGTTCAGAAGGACAGCACGACGTCCTGCTCGTCCATCAGCTTGCCGAGCTCCGCGGCCGGCAGCACCTTCACGTCGACGATCAGATCGTCCTCGCTCAAGCCGCGCTCTTCCATCGATTCGCGCTCGACGTAGAGCTTCTCGACGTCGTAGCCCTCGAGCGCGCGATAAGTCGGCGAAAAATTCTTCGTCTCGATGCCCTTGGTCTGCTGGCCCTTCTTCAGCTGCCAGACGCCGTCCTCGACGAACACGAGCGAGACGTCCTGGTCGAAGGCCGCCGAGATCAGCACGACCTCGAGCGACTCGAGCGCATAGACGGAGCCGTATGGCGCGGTCCGGTTGACGAACATGAACTTCTTCGCGATCCCTTCGTCGGACATGGCCTTTCCTCAGCGCCCGCCCGGCCGCCCGAAGGGCGCTCTGCGCCCCCTCTGGGGGAAGCGAACGCAGTGAGCACGGGGGTCCACGCTAGTCTCCGAAGACCACGAGCCGGTCGGACTGGATCCCCGTCTCGACAAGCTGGCCCAGGCCCGAAATGCGAAAACCCTCCGCGAGATTCTCGTCCTTGATGCCGCGCCGCAGCGCCGCCGCGACGCACACGACGAGGTCGACGCCGTGGTCGGCGGCGAGCTTGGACCAGCGGGCGACGATATTGCGGTCGTCCTGCGGCGGCTCGGTCAGGCGCGTCGAGTTGTTGACGCCGTCGTGATAGAAGAACACACGGTGGATCGCGTGTCCCTTGGCGAGCGCCGCCTTGCAGAACAGGTAAGCCGAGTCGCTCGCCTGGTGCTGGTACGGGCCTTCGTTGACGAGGATGCCGAATTTCATGGTCGTGGTGTCGCGGCGTTCAGAACCGGATGTGCGCCGACGCGTTCAGATTGACCCGCGCGCCGCGCCAGTCGTCGATCAGGTACTTGGTAAACGGCAGCTCGGTCTTCTCGAAAAAGCGCGGCCAGCCGATGCGTTCAACCCAGTCGGAAAGGCGTTCCCAGGGCCGCGCGTCTTCCTTGTAGACGCGCAGAATCCGCTTCACGACTTCGGCCACTTCGGGCCAGCGCGGCGGATTGTTGGGCAGCCCCGCGGCGACCATCTTCATGAAGGTCGGCTTCGCGCGCGCGTTCGAGTTCTTGCCGCCGACCCAGATCGCGAACTTCGAGTATTCGGGGTCGTTGATCTGCATCGGGGGGCACGGCGGGTAGCACGCGCCGCAGCAGATGCATTTCTTCTCGTCGACCTCGAGCGACGGCTTGCCGTTGACGAGCGCCGGGCGGATCGCCGCGACCGGACAGCGCGCGACGACGGCCGGACGCTCGCAGACGTTCGCCACGAGATCGTGGTTGATCACCGGCGGCTTCGTGTGCTGGATGATGATCGCGATGTCGGCCTGGCCGCCGCAGTTGATCTCGCAGCACGACGTCGACAGGTGGACGCGGTTGGGCATCTCCTCACGCCGGAACTCGTCGATCAGCTCGTCCATCAGCGCTTTGACGGCACCGGACGCGTCGGTGCCGGGGATGTCGCAGTGGAGCCAGCCCTGCGTGTGCGCGATCATCGACACCGAGTTGCCGGTGCCGCCGACCGGGAAGCCGCTCTTCTCGAGCTCACTGACGAGCGGCGCGACCTTCTCGGCGCTCGACACCATGAACTCGATGTTCGAGCGGATCGTGAAGCGGACGTAGCCCTCGGCGTACGTGTCGGCGATGTCGCACAGCCTGCGGATCGTCGCGACGTCCATCTGCCGCTGCGTGCCGGCGCGCACCGACCAGACTTCGTCGCCGGTGTGCGAGACGTGATGCAGCACGCCGGGCCGCGGCCGGTCGTGGTATTTCCAGTTGCCGTAGTTCGCCTTGAACTTGGGATGCAGGAAGGGCCGATTGTCGGGGACGCCGCTTTCGATCGCCCTGCGCATTTGCGGTTGTGCCATGTCCGATTCTCCTCAGGCGACCTTCTTGCCGGCCTTCATCTTCGCGACTTCGTCGTCCCAGCCGTCCGTCCGCACGTACGGGTTGGTGCGCGGCGAGCTGACCATGTTCGGATCGATCGGGATCTCCAGCGCTTCGAGGAAGTTGACGATGCCGATGCGCTCGATCATCTCGCCGGTGCGCTCGTGCTCGAGCGCGTTCTCGGCGAAGAAGTCGATGACTTTCTGCCCGAGCTCGACCAGCTTCTGCCGGTCCTCGTCGGTCTCGAGCTTCATGAACGGGACGACGACCGTGCCCATCAGGTCGCCGATCTTGAGCGTCCGCTTGCCGCCCACCAGGATCGTGGCGCCCTTGTCCTTGCCGGGAGCGAGCGCGCCCGTCATCACGTTGATGCAGTGCATGCAGCGCACGCAGTCGCGGTTCTCGATCTCGAGCCCGTGCGTGTCGCTGACGGCCACGGTCGACACCGAGCCGCCGGATTTCAGATCCTTCACTTCCTTGAGCTGGATCGCCTTGGTCGGGCAGCGCGCAACGACGTCGTTGACGAGCTCGTTCATCCCGTGCTTCGCGAACCACTTGCGCGCGAGCGTCTCGTCGGTACGGATGTTGTCGCGCCACGTGCCGATCACGGCCATGTCGGCGCGCTGGATCGAGTTCATGCAGTCGTTCGGGCAGCCGGAGAACTTGAACTTGAACTTGTAGGGCAGGCTCGGCCGATGGATGTCGTCGAGGAAGCTGTTGATCACCGTGCGGTGCGCGGTCGCCTCGTCGTAGCACGATTGCTCGCAGCGCGCCGCGCCGACGCATGACATCGACGTGCGAACCGCCGGGCCGGCCCCGCCGAGATCGAAGCCGAGCTCGTTGATCGCGTCGAACGCCGGCTGGACGTTCTCGCTGGTGGCGCCCTGGAACATGATGTCGCCCGATTGGCCGTGGAAGGCGATCAGCCCCGAACCGTGCTTTTCCCAGACGTCGCACAACTTGCGCAGCACGTCGGTGTTGTAGTGCATGCCGGCGGGCGGCATCACCCGCAGCGTGTGGAATTCGGCCGCATCGGGGAAGACGGGCTTGCCGGACTCGTCCTTGAGCTCGGTGAAGCGCGGGATCACCCCGCCGCCGTAGCCGAACACGCCGATGGTTCCGCCCTTCCAGTAACCTTTGCGCGTCCGGTACGACGTCTCGAGCTGGCCCATCAAGTCGACGACGTAATCCTTTTCCTTCGCGAGGCGTTTGAGTCCCGTAACGAAGCTCGGCCACGGCCCGGTTTCGAGCTGATCGAGCATCGGGGTGGGATGCATTTTCTTGGCCATGGCCTAATTCCTCCTCGCTGGGTCAGCCGATCTCCGGGATCGCCCGGTCGCGCAGGGCTGGCGATCGACGGGCGCGGCGCTTTTCGGGGCCTTCCGGGCGCGTGCGTTGTGAGTGTGCATCCGCCGCAAGCGAGCCGTTTTGACCCCGGACAAGGATCGCATGCTACGGGTACCGTGCTCGTTGCCGCTATCCCTCTGGCCGGCTACTCTGCAGCTACCCGGATGGAGTATGTTTTTCGTATCTCCGCATGGCTATGGACGCGCCAGGCGGGAAAACTGCTCAATACGTGCTGCGAAAACCGTGCTGTTCGTGCCGGTATCAGTGTGTGTTTCGGGATTGCGCGCCGTTGCGCGGCTTCAGGTGTCTCGCGTTCGCCGCGCAAGACGGCGCACAATGAGATGAGCGGCCCATTGTCCCGGGTCGCCCGTCGAATCACGCAAAGCCATGCCGAACATCACGAGTCTCGCGCAGTTCAGGGTCCCGGTGGGCGGGCAGGAGATCGAGCTGGCCGAGGTCGTTCACGACGCCGGCGGGATGCGGTTCCTGCGCGTTCGCATCCGGGAAAAGAGCCGGTTCACGATTTTCGACGTCGATCCGGTGACCGCACGACAATGGGGCGATGCGATGCGGCAGTGGAGCGATGCGCAGCCGGCGGAGACGGGTCCCGACTATTGACCGGAGCGAGGGGCGGTAGCCATCAGCGGCGTTTGCCGCAGCGGCAAAGGAGAGTGGATGGAGGTGAGCGCCGACTCGGCGATCGACGTCGTGTTCGGACTCGAAGGGACGAGCCTGCCGGACGAGTACGCCTACGACTTGTGGCGCGAAGTGACTCGCCGGCTGCCGTGGTTCGGTGGCGAGGCGGTGGCGGGAATTCACCCGTTGAAAACCTCGCCGGGCGGTGAGGGGATCGTGTTGCTCGCGCGCCGGGCGAAGCTCGTGCTGCGCGTTCCCGAGCACCGAAGCGGCGACGCGTTGGCGCTCGCCGGATGCACGCTCGACGTCGGCGCCGGTCTCGCCGTCTCCGGTGGTGCGGCAAGATCGTTGCAGCCGTGGCATACGCTGCACGCGCAACGGGTGGCAACCGCCGCGCGCGATGAAGCGGCGTTCGGCGACGAGGTCGCGCGGTGGCTCGCCGCGCGGGCGGTCGTCTGCGAGTTCATCACGGGCCGACGCCGAACGCAGCGTGCGGGAGCCCGCGAGATCGCGGGATTCAGCGTCGTGCTGCACGGGGTCAAGCCCGCGGATTCGCTCCGGTTGCAGTTCGAGGGCATCGGAGGCGAGCGCGGCCTGGGGTGGGGACTTTTCGTTCCGTACAAATCGATTCTGGCGGTGGTTTGACGCCGCGCAAGACGATGGCGGCGAATCTGAAGGAGGCTCAAGCATGGCGTACGTGGTGAACGGGGTCGAGCTCGCAACGGATGCCGACGGCTATCTGCTCGAGCCCTATCCGGGCGACGAGGTGGTCGCGGTGATCGCCGCGGCGGAAGGGATCGAGCTGTCCGATGCGCACTGGGAAGTCGTCCGCTATCTGCGCGACGAATACCAGGCGAATGGGCACACGCCGAACTTCCGGAATATGCTGAAGGGCTTCCAGGCGATTCGCCCGGAAGCGGACAGCAAGTATCTCTACGACCTGTTCCCGATCGGACCGGCGAAGCAGGGCGCGAAGGTCGCCGGGCTCCCGCAGCCGTACGGGAAGGGCGGCTATTGACGAGACGGCGCCGGATGTGCCGCCGATGCAAGGAATCACGATGACCGAAACGACGATGCTGCGACCCAACGTGACGCTCGACATGCGCGGCACGAGCTGTCCCGCGCCGCTGCTGGGTGCGAAAAAGCTGGTCGACGATCTCAAGCCCGGCGAGGTGCTCGTGCTGCTGTCGGACTGTCCCGGCACGCAGGACGATCTCTTCGCCTGGGCCAGATACACGGGCAACCACATCGCGCACACCGAGCGCCTTCCGGATGGCGGCCATGCGTACCACATCCAGCGTGGACGCTCCCGGCATCCGACGCCCAGCGCCGTCCTCGATCTGCGCGGCGCCGTCTGCCCGGGTCCGATCGTCGAGGCGAAGAAGTTGCTGAACGGGATGCTGCCCGGCGAAACGCTTAAGCTCGTCAGCAACTGTCCCGGGATCGGCGCGGATGTCACCGACTGGGTCAAGGCGACCGGCCTCAAGCTCATCGAATCCGAGGAGATCGGGCCGGGCGAGTTCGAGTTTTACATAAGGAAGTAACGCAAAATCGGGGACGGGCGGCTTTCGCCGGCATCTCGGCGAAAGCCGTCTCCGGCCCTGTGTCCATCCCGTATGCGCGTCAAGAGCCACTGGTTCCGCGAAGGAACGCCGAAGAGCGCGACCGAGATCGCCGGCGCAACGGCATTCATCGTCTTCCGCATCGCCCGGAATTCGCTCAAGAACATGCGCAACGCCCGCTTCGAGCTGCCGGCCGGCGCGCGCTATTTCGCCTTCCTGTCCGAGGTCCTCGTCTTTCTCACGCTCGCCGCCGACCGCATCGCGCATCGCCGGGGCAACGAACCATGGCGGGTCGAGTTCACGACGGCGCTCGCGAATCGCATCGGCGAATTCCTGGCCGACAACGAGGCGGACTTGCTGGGCGTCGACGCGCCGGGCGAATGCAAGCGCCGCTTCGTCGCGCTCGTCAACGCCCGCTCGCCGGACTACGCGGAATGCGGGTGGAACGACGACGGTCCCGACTACACGTTCATCCGCTGTCTCGGCCACAAGGTCGCCGCGGTGATGGAAGCGCACGAGCAGACCTGGGCGGTGTCGCAGATGATCGACAGCGAGGCGCCCGAGGCGATCGAGCTGCTGACTCGGGCCATGACGGGCCTCACCGACACATCGCCGCGCCGGGCGCGCGCGTCGGTGGCGGCGCGGGGCGAGTGATGGCCGACGCAGCGGCGCGCGTTCCCGCACACGATGGGGTGCGTGCGGCGAATCCGTTCGACCCGGACGACGATCGTGCGTACCGGCAATGGCGCGCGACGAAGCTCGACCATTTCCCGACCGGCCTCGACGCGCTGATCGTCGAAGTCGGCGACCCGCGCGCGTTGACTGCGGCCGAACGTGCGGAGATGCTCGCGCGTTGCCGCGTTGCCAATATCGTCGTCTATGCGAGTTCGGCGCGCGCGCCCGACAAGGCGATCGCGCGAAAGCTGGGCCTGCAGTTCGGGCTTGCGAGCCTCGATCGCAACTGGCTCGCCGACGACGACGGCGTGAGCCAGGTGACCGTTACCGGCGAGGCGGGCCGCGGCGAGTACATTCCGTACACCAATCGCCCGATTCGATGGCATACCGACGGCTATTACAATCCGCCGCAGCGCACGATCCGCGCGATGGTGCTGCATTGTGTCGCGAGCGCTGCCGAAGGCGGCGTCAATTCGCTCCTCGACCACGAGATCGCCTACCTCCTGTTGCGCGACGCCGATCCCGCGCACGTTCGTGCGCTGATGCGGGAAGACGCGATGACGATTCCGGCCCGCACCGACGAGGACGGCGTCGCGAGGGCGGCGCAGACGGGCCCCGTGTTCTCGATCGACCCTTCGCGCGGCAGCCTGCACATGCGCTATACCGCGCGCACGAAGAGCATCGAATGGAAGCAGGATCGCGAGCTGCAAGCTGCGGTGGCCGCACTCGAAAACCTCCTCGCGAGCGACTCGACGTTCATCCATCGGCTGCGGCTCGAACCGGGCATGGGCATCCTGTGCAACAATGTGCTGCACGATCGCAGCGGTTTCGTCGACGATCCGCGGCGGCCGCGGCTCCTCTACCGCGCCCGCTACCACGAGCGCATCGCGGGGACATGACGAACCGTCGCGCCGCGCTGCGGCGGCCCGCGCCCGGAGGCGAACATGACGCAGTGGCTGACCCTGTCCCGTGCGGCACGCCTGATCGGCGTCCCGCGCGGCGCCCTGCAGCGCCAGGTCAGGGACGGCGAGCTGCCGACCAACGACGGACTGGTCTCGACCGAGGGATTGCTGCGGCTCTATCCGCAATGGGATCTCGAGGACTCCGGCGCGTTCGAGCGCGTCACGAAGCTCAAGGAGGAAGCATTCGGACGGCGCGTGCAGGAGCGCGTGCTCCCCTCGCAGGAAGTGCTGGCGCAGCGGCTCTACGCGCAGAGCCGCGAGCTCGCCGACCTGCGCCGGCATCTCGCGCGCTATCACGCGCTCGTCGTCGCGGTGGGCGAGAAGCTCGACGCGCTCGCACGCTCGCCGCCGCAGGCTGCTGAGATCGCTGACCTCAGGACGTCCCTCGAAACGGGGCTAGCCCTCGTCCTCGCGACCGAATCCGCCGATGCGCTCACGATCATGGACGACATGCTGAAAGTGGTCTCCGCGCACGTCACCGTCCGGCCGAGCGGCCACGAATTCTTCGTCGAAGGCCGCGACACGCTGCTGCAGGCCGGTCTCAAAGCCGGCCTCAAGCTCAACTACGGATGCGGCAACGGCACGTGCGGCCTCTGCAAGGCGCGGGTCGTCGAGGGCGAGCTCGTGAAGGCAATGCCGTTCGACTATCCGCTGTCCGAAGCGGAACGCGCGCAGGGATATACGCTGCTGTGCGCCCATTCGGCGGGCTCCTCGGATATCGTCATCGAAACGCTGGAAGCGCACGGACCCGGCGAGATTCCGGAGCAGGAAATCGCCGTGCGCATCCGTGCCGTCTCGCCGCTCGCGACGGACACGCTGCTCCTGCATCTGCAGACGCCGCGCGGCAGCCGGCTGCGCTTCCTCGCCGGGCAGAGCGTGACGCTCTACGGCGGCGCGGGCGACGTCGATGCGCAGGCCGTCTATCCGGTCGCGAGCTGTCCGTGCGACGACCGCAACCTGCTTTTCCACGTCGCGCGCAACGCGCACGACGCCTTCGCATCGCTGCTCTTCGACGGCGCGCTGAAAAGCGGCGACCCGGTAACGATCTTCGGACCCACGGGCGACTTCGTGCTGGCCGAAGGCGAGCGTCCGCTGGCGTTTGTCGCGTGCGACACCGGATTTGCGCCGGTCAAGAGTCTGGTCGAGCATGCGATGGCGGTCGATGCGGCGGAGTCGATGTCGATCGACTGGCTCGCGACGAGGGCGGACGGCCACTATCTCGCCAACCAGTGTCGCGCCTGGGCCGAAGCCTTCGATCGTTTCCGCTATGCGGCGCACGTCGATGCCGACGCCGCGCGGGGAGCCCGCAATCTGGTCGCCGCGATGGCGACCGAGTTGCCGCTTGCGCAGCACGATGTCTACGTCACCGGTCCTGCGCCTTTCGTCGACGCGGCGGTGGCCGCGCTCGGCAGCGCCGGCGTTCCTTCGTCGCAGCTCTCGGCGGCGGTCGTCTGACGCGCATCATGGACGA
>Ga0335082_10003833_pt1 | contig 16375 bp, 19 predicted proteins | sample Lox_Sample_41_FD_206718 | JGI IMG/M metagenome (GOLD analysis project Ga0335082, IMG submission 206718) | Soil microbial communities from Loxahatchee National Wildlife Refuge, Florida, United States - Lox_Sample_4.1 | ecosystem: Environmental > Terrestrial > Soil > Wetlands | place: USA...
CACGCTGACGCAAACCATCCGCTACGAATCGCAAGAAGCGCGGGACACTGTTCTCAAAACGCAGGTTGAACACGGCGTGGCCATGGGGTATGACCGGCTGGCCAAGTTCCTGGAATCGCAGCCGGCCAGGAAGAGACGGAAATGAACTCCGACGCAACCGGAAAGAGCGGATCGCAACGCCGAATCGGACGAAGTATTTTCGCTGTCGTCATTGGCATTTTGGTGGGCATCGTTTTGTCCGTCGGGACCGATCTGGGATTACATGCCATTGGAGTGGTCCCTTCCCTGGCGGAGCGTTGGCCTGATCAACTCCTCATACTGGCCACGGCGTACCGCACCCTCTATGGAGTGATCGCCAGCTACATTGTTGCGCGGTTAGCGCCCCGTCGGCCGCTGCTGCATGCACTCATCGGCGGATTTCTGGGGCTTTTCGTGAACGCCGCCGCCGCTATCGCAACCTGGAATACAAGCCCAGGGCCTCACTGGTATCCCTTAGCCTTGGCCGTTCTTTCGGTTCCACCTGCCTGGCTGGGTGGCAAGCTCCACGAGAGGGAACGGCGCTCGCAGTCGGCAGCGACGACAATTCCGTGAGAGACAGAAACGAGATTCCGCATGAAAACGAAAGCAGAGCTCCTCACCAAGGCGTCCGAACCCGACAAAGTCGATGCCTACATGAAGAAACTCAAGCATCCGCTGGTAGAAGTCGTCGAGGCTGTGCGGCGAATCATACTCCGCACCGATAGCGCGATCGGTGAAGAGATCAAATGGAACGCGCCAACGTTCTTTTACGCCGGCGAGATGCGGGCGACGGATCCGAAGAAATACAAACGCTATGTCATCGTCTTCAATCTTTATCAGAAGGATTGCATTCGTCTGGTCTTTCCCAGTGGCGCGAAGATTGAAGACACTTCCGGATTGCTGGAAGGCGACTACGCCGACGGACGCCGCCTGGCCTTCTTCCACAATATGGAAGAGGTGAAATCCAAAACCAAGCCGCTGCAGCAAGCTCTAAGAAAGTGGCTGACTCTATTGGACAAGGGCTAGAACAGCGCTCGGTGTCCCGGGTAAGATTCCCTTGGTAACCCTTCGGTACACTCCCTTTCGGTAACCCTTGGTAACCATGCCTTCCATGACTTCCAGACGTACAATTGGCCTTGTCCGGTCGTCCATCTGCCGATATTGGAGATGACCCCGCGACCTGTACCCGGGAAGCAGCCCCCAGCGTTCAGCGGGTTCTGTAGCGAGTTGTTTGAAGACCAGGGTCTGGAGTTCTCGCTCTTATGGCATTGTTCGGCTTCAACAAACAGAAAGTCCTTGCCAATGCGGAGAAGTACGTCCAGCAGGGCAAGCTGCAGAATGCCATCGCCGAGTACGAAAAAATCCTCAAGAACGATGCCAAGGACCTGACGGTCACCAACACCGTCGGTGACCTCTATTCACGCATTGGCGAGAGCGACAAGGCCACCGAATGTTTCAAGTCGGTGGGCGATGCCTATGCCGGCCAGGGTTTCACGGTCAAGGCCATCGCGATGTACAAAAAGATCTGCAAGCTCAAACCTTCGCTAGAGAGCTTGCTGAAGCTGGCAGAACTCTACACTCAGCAAGGTCTGTTCAATGATGCCCGCGCTCAATATCTACAAGTCGCCGAAGAGTTTCTAAAGGCAGGCGAACTCGAGAATGCCGTACGCATCTTCCAGAAGATTCTGGAGATGGACCCGGAAAACAGCTCGATGCGGGTCAAGCTGGCCGAAGTCTACATCCGGTTGGGTAAGAAGACGGAAGCTTGGCAGATCTTCTCTGCCGCCGCCGAGAGCATGCGCTCCAAGGGATCGCTCAGCGCAGCCGACGAAGTTCTACAGCGCATGCTGACCCTCGATCCGGGAAATGCCTATGCGCTCCTATTACAAGGAAAGAATCTGCTCGAGTCGGGTGACGGTGCGGGCGCGGTCGCGGCCCTGCAGAAGATCTCAGACATCGATTCGAACCCCGATGGCCTGCGCGATCTACTGAAGGCGTATCTGCTGACTGGGCAACTTTCTGAAGCTGGGACTGTAGCGAACAAGCTGCTTACCGTCCACAATGACCTTCCGGCAATTGCGAGTTTCGCGGACGCCCTCATGCAGGCAGGGCAATATGAGAACGCTTTGCAGGTCTTCGATCAGCACGCCGAGCGGCTTCTGGCCGAAAATTCCGACAAGGTCCTCAAGAGCCTGCACTCCATCATCGGGCACGTGCGCGACAATTCCGACTCGCTGCAAAAATTGCTTGATCTGTTTCACAAGGCTGGCGAAACTACACACGTCAGCGAAGTCACAGAATTGCTGGCCCACGCCAGCGTGCAGTCTGGAGATCTGCCTCGCGCTCGTGATCTGTATCAGAAGCTGGCCCAGGTCGAACCGCAGAACACCCTGCACATGCAGAATTACCAGCAGGTGGTCAGCCAGCTCGGCGGCACATCGGGCAGCAAGCTGATCACTCCGGAAGAAGCCGTCGTCCTTATCGACGATCTGGAAGCGACCGCACCGTCGGTCCACCAGCACTACTCGGACGAAGTGGCTCTGGCCGTTCGCTCCGCACTGACGGATGCGGAACTTTTCATCTCCTACAACATGCCTGCGAAAGCGCTTGGCCCCTTGATGTCCGCGCTGCCGCTGGCTCCCAACGACCTCAGAATCAATCAGCGACTCGCCGCATTGCACACGCGTGCTGGACGCTTTGCCGAAGCGGGCGTATGTTGCCGCACTCTGCAGAATCTGTATTCGGAAGCCGAGCACCCGGACGAAGCTACCCGCTACGCGGAATTGGCCGAACGCTACGAAGAGCGTTCTTCGACACAGTCTCAACACCAATCGCCCGAGGAAGCGCACATATTCCTGGATGCGCCGGCGGCGGTCGCCGAGCCTTCCGAGCTCGAAGTGGCTGAATTCGCGATCGATGAAACTCCGACAGAAACCAGCGTTGCAGAACCAGAACCGCCAGCGCCAGAAGAAGCGGCCGCTGTTGAGCCCGCGTCTCCCTGGCCGGTATCAGCGCCCGCCCCTACTGAAAACGAATTCGCAGTCGTAGACGAATCTGCCGCCCCGGCCACCGAGGCTTCCGCTACAAACGAGGAAATCGATCTTTCGTCAGAATGGGACGATGCGATAACGATCGAGGCCGACGATACGCCTCCCCGAGCTGAAGAGCCAGCGGAAGCCGAACCCGCGGCTATCGCGGAAGAACCCGACGACGCACGCGTCGATGAGACAGTGGAAGAGATCCACTTTTACGTTGGACATGGCATGCCAGAGCAGGCCATGGCTGCGCTCGCAAAGCTTCAGACGCTGACCCGCGATCAGGCCAAGATTGACGAGCTTCGCGCCGTGGTCGATGCCGCAATGCAGCCGGCGGCCGAAACGGTTGCTGAGCCCGACGCGGCCTTCGAGGAAATTACGGCGGAAGACGTTCCATCATTCGACGTCACAGAGGAAACGCCCGTCGCAGCGGAGGAAGCTCCGGAGGCGGTGAAGGAAGCTGCTCCGGCCGAGCCCGAGCCTGTTAGCCAACCCGAACCGGTCGTCGAACCAGAACCGGCTGTGGTTGAAGAGATTCCAGTTGTCGCAGCGCAGCCAGAACCAGAACCGGAGCCCGGCGCTCCCGAACCGGTTGCCGTCGCACATGCGCTTGAGCCTCCGGCACAGCCGAGCGTACTGACAGAGTTTGTCAGCGATCTTGAATCGTCTCTGGGCGACGACGGCTTCCTGGCTGGCACAGTTGCGAAGCCGCCAACACCAGCCACACCGGCGGCAAAGGCTGCTCCGAAGGTTCCGGCGGCTCAACCCGCTCCAGTTCTTGGGGAGTTCGTTGCCGATATCGAAGCCACGCTCGGCGAGGATTTCCTGAAGGCGGCACCAGTAGACGATGCCAAGCCTGCAGTTCCTGCTGCCAAGGCGAAACCCGTTCCGCCGCCCGCCCCGGTTGCGCCAGGACCGGTTCAGCCGCCTAAGGTCAGCCCGTTGGCTGCGAGCGCGGCGGCTTCCGCTGCGCCGTCTGCGCCCACAGTTGCGCCGGTACCTGTACAGCAGGCTCGGGCGTTCACTGCACCCGTAGCTCCGATGCCGGTGGCCTCTGCGATTCCGGCTGTACAAGCGCCGAAACCCCAGCCTCATGTGCCGGTGCTTCCGCCTACGGCTCCGGCGGCTGCAAAGGCTTCTCCGTTCGGCGAAGATGCCGGCATTGATCTGGCTGAGATGTTCGGCGAACTCAAGCAAGATCTTGAAGCTGACGTTGCTTCCAGCGATGAAGATCCCGAGACGCACTACAATCTCGGCATCGCATTCCGTGAAATGGGATTGCTCGACGAGGCCATCGGCGAACTCCAGAAAGCCTGCCAGTCGTTTGATCGCGGGCATCCGTTCCCGCAGATCATGCAGACGTACACATGGCTGGCCCAGTGCTTCCTTGAGAAAGGTGTGCCTGAGGCAGCCGTTCGCTGGTACGAGAAAGCCCTGCAGGTTCCCACGATTGACGGCGAGACTCGCGTCGCCCTGAATTACGAACTCGCCTCGGCGTTCGAGGTTGCGGGTAATAAACCCTCTGCTCTCAAGCACTTCATGGATGTATACGGAAGCAATATCGATTATCGCGATGTTGCCGAGCGCATTAAGGCCCTGAAGTCGTAAAATAGCCCGATGGCTTTTGTCCCCCTTTCCTCATCCGAAACCCGCAAACGCGGTATCGTTGCTTTACGGGGCCGGAGCTGCCCTGAATGAGTGACCCCATATTTTCCAGCGCTCCGGAAAAAGCACCCGAGCCTCCAGGGCAGCCGTCGGAGACTCCGACTGCTCTTCTGGATCCGTCTGATGAAAACGCAAGAGCACGGGCGATTCAGCTCTGGATGCACCGCGTCTCGGTCTTTCTTTTCGTGCTGATCAGCGCGGTGGCGGGTGTGCTGCTCATCATTCTCCCGTGGACGCCGGAGTGGACGGACAACTACTTGCTGTTGTCGTTCCCGGCTCTGCGCACAATAGTCGCGAACGGCTTCTTCCGCGGCATTTGCAGTGGCCTGGGGCTGCTCGATATATGGATTGGTTTCTGGGAGGCTCTTCACTATCACGAACACCAGTAGTACTGCTGTTGAGTCCAGGCCCCCTCTACAAGACCTTGAATCTGCCGAACGCGAGCAAACATGACTGATTTGAAATCCGCGCCAGTTGCCTATCAGAACGAACCATTCCTGAACAGCCCGGATGGTCGCATCCTGCGAATGCTGGCGGAATATCAGGAACCGCTAGCCCGCTTTCGCCGCGAACAGATTCAGGATACGGTCGTGTTCTTCGGATCGGCGCGATTCCAGGGAGCGAGAGTTGCCAGCGACTTGCTTGCTGCCATCGGTCAAAATCATGGAGCCTCGTCGAGCACGCAACTCGAGCAGGAACGGAAACGCGCCCAGGCCGGCGTGGATATGGCGCGCTACTACGAAGACGCCCGCAAACTAGCTCACCTCCTGACCAAGTGGTCGATCACAATTCCCGCACGGCGCCATCGTTTCGTGGTCACAACCGGTGGAGGCCCCGGAATCATGGAGGCCGCCAATCTTGGCGCTCATGAAGCTGGAGGCAAGAGTATCGGCTTGAATATTCAGCTTCCCTTCGAGCAGCATCCCAACCAGTTCATCACTCCATCTCTGAACTTCCAGTTCCATTACTTCTTCATGCGTAAGTTTTGGTTCGCGTATCTGGCCAAGGGACTGGTCATCTTTCCCGGCGGGTTCGGTACCATGGACGAACTCTTTGAGATCCTGACGCTCGCTCAGACAGAGAAACTGGCTAAGAAGATTTTGGTGATCATCTACGGCAGCGAATACTGGAACAAGATCATCAACTTCCAGGCATTCGTCGATGCAGGGACAGTGTCGCAGCAGGATCTCGATTTGTTCAAGATTGTCGACAATCCAGAGGAGGCCTTCGAATTTCTGCGCGACGGTTTGTCGAAATACCATCTGGGCGGAACTCCCAAGAAACAAGGCGAAGTGACGCCGGAGATTGCGAAGACGAGACCCTAGCTATCCTTCGTGTACCGTTGTCCCTGGTGGTTCTTGCTTTTGGCAAGTGTGGCGACCTCTCACATTGATGGCTGACCGCTGCCTGCTCTACTACATCACCGACCGCACCGCGTTCGCCTCCGACGAACCAACCCGCTGTAGGCTCCTTCTCGAAAGAATCGCCGAGGCTGCCAGCGCCGGTGTCGATTACATACAGCTTCGCGAAAAAGACCTGCCTACGCGGGTACTGGAATCGCTGGCTCGCGACGTCGTAGCACGCCTGAACCGACTGAGAACTGAGAATAGAGAACTGAGAACTGCTCTCCTTATCAACTCCCGCTCCGACGTCGCGCTGGCGGCGGGAGCGGACGGAGTGCATCTCCGCTCGGATGACATCCGCCCGCAGGAAGTGAAACAGGTGTGGGCTCAAGGCCGTGCTTCTACTCACGCTGTGATCGGCATTTCTTGTCACACGCCATCTGAAGTGAAACAAGCGGATGAGAATGGCGCGAGCCTTGTCGTTTTCGCGCCAGTGTTTGAGAAGAAAGATGTTCCCGCATCTCAGTCGGTCGGCTTGACTCAAGTCCGTGAAGCCTGCAAAGCCCACATCCCAGTGATGGCGCTAGGTGGTGTCACCCCGGAGAATGCAAAGCAGTGTCTCGAGGCCGGTGCCGCCGGCATCGCAGGTATCCGCTTGTTCCAGCAAAATGATGTCGCGAAGGTGGTAAATGCTATGCGTCAATTACGACCATGAAGAGTGTTCAGTCGTTGAACGTACTGACCACTGATGCCTGACCCTTACTCACCCGGTCCATTTCGCTCCCGATTTCAACACCTGCATCACCTTCGCGAGGCGACGTTTCCTCGTCTCCTCCCGCTTCGCCTCGCGGATACACAGTGCCATCTCCTTTTTGTTGGTAAACGACATCTTCTCCCAACGCTCCTGCGCTTTCTTGCTCTTGGCCAATTCCTTCTGCAATTCCGGCGGTGCCTCCACAGTACGCGCTTCTAGATCGCGAGCCATCACAACGTCCACAGTGTCCCCTGCCTTGACCTTGGCGCCATCGCGCATCGTCTTGTTGACGACTATGAAGTGGCAGCCTCCCATAGGAACCAGCGAGGATCGAAAGGCAAATCCGTTGATCGTTCCGCGCACCGGCACGCGCGCCCGAGTGCCGAAGGTTTCGATCACGTCGAAAGGAGGTGTCAATGATGCCACGGAACTCCCGGCCTCACCGTCCAACTTCACTTTGAACCGCAATGTTTTTTCCGTCATGAACACCCACCTCCCGCGCTGGTAAACTCTAATCCTGCGGCGACAGCGCAGCAAGAGGAATGATAACGACTTCAGCCCATACAGTTGCGGCCTTCAAGATTGCGGAGCCTGCGCTTGTGAGAGTCCGGGCCCGCTCATTTCTGATGGGTTCTGATCTCGGTCAGGATTGTGAGCGCCCAATCCACAGGGTCTGGATTGATTCTTTTCGACTCGCAGCTACCCAGGTGACCAACGAGGAATACGGGCGTTTTCTACGGGCTACGACTGCAGCGCCTCCGCCTTTCTGCAGCGACAACAACTTCAATCATCCCGAGCAACCGGTGACTGGAGTTTCCTGGCGCGAGGCGGTCCGATATTGCGAATGGCTGACTTCGCTGACTGGGCGCCGCTTCCGCCTGCCAACCGAGGCCGAATGGGAATGTGCCGCCCGCGGAGGTCTCGAACAAAAACAGTTTCCGTGGGGAGACGAACCGCCGCAGTCGTTGCCGAATTATGCCGCACGTTGGCTCACAGGACCCGAGCCGGTCGCTCGTTATAGCCCGAATGCTTTCGGGCTCTACGACATCGGCGATAACGTCCACGAATGGTGCAGCGATTGGTACGACCCGAACTACTATACGGTTTCGCCTGAACGCAACCCACCCGGCCCGGAGGAATGCCCATTGAAACCGGCGCGCAAGTCCTCTCGCGGAGGCTCCTGGCGCCATCAGATCAAAGTTGCGCGGTGCTCGGCCCGATCGAGCATCCCTCCGGAGTTCCAATACGCTGACTACGGATTTCGGGTCGCGTGCGATTGAGTAATTGTGTGATTGAGTCTTTGAATGATTGAATAAGACGGTCACGAGGAGTCTCAATCACTGAATCAAAAATTGCCCAATGACTCAATCCAGCATGTTCGCCCCTGATCTCCTCAAATCCAAGCGCATTCTGATCACCGGCGGCGGCACGGGCCTGGGAAAGGGCATGGCCTCGCGCTTTCTCGAGCTTGGAGCCGCCGTTTACATTTGCGGACGAAGAAGAGAAGTGCTTGATGCTGCCGTCGCGGAACTGGGTGCGAAAGGGCCAATTCGTGCGCTTCCTTGCGATATCCGAAACATTGAGGCCGTCGAGCAGATGATCGAATCGATCTGGGCCGATGGACCGCTCGATATCCTGGTCAATAACGCGGCCGGAAATTTCATCGCGCGCACAGAAGAACTTTCGCCGAATGCGTGGCAATCGGTGATCAACATCGTTTTAATGGGCACACTGAACTGTACGATGGCCTGTGGACGTCGCTGGCTCGGTACCCAGCACAAAGGCACCGTACTCAGTATCTCCGCCACCTACGCCCCGGTCGGCTCCGCATATGTAGTTCCCTCGGCTGTTTCCAAAGCAGCAGTTGAAGCGTTGATGCGCAGCCTTGCAGTTGAGTGGGGCAACCGCGGCATCCGCATGAACGCGATCGCTCCCGGGCCGATCCCAACCCAAGGGGCTTTTTCACGAGTCCTTCCGATCCCGGAACTCGAAACGGTTGCGCTGGCCCGGAACCCGCAACATCGCTTTGGCACTGTCGAAGAGTTGGCCAACCTGGCGGCGTTCCTGGTCAGCGATGGCTCGGGATACATTAACGGGGAAGTTATCCGCATGGATGGAGGAGAGTTCCTGCAGGGCGCCGGGGAATTCAGCAACCTTGGAAGAGTACTGAAAGACGAGGACTGGGAATCACTTAGGCCGGTGAGAAAAACGAAGTAGAAAAGACCCTTCGTGGAAAAGTGACGGCCAGTGACTATTGACTCTCTTTCTTCGGCATCAGAATCGCCTTGAACAACATGTTCACGAGGCTCAGTACGATGGCTCCGATGAATGCGGCCCAGAACCCGTGCACCTGAAACCCGGGTGACAGCAACGCAGATGCCAGTTCCAGCATGAGCGCATTGATCACTAGCCAGAATATTCCGAGCGTCACTACTGTCAGCGGGAATGTGATCACCTTGATCACCAGGCCAATCGTCGCGTTAATGAATCCGATGACGAGCGCTGCAATCAGAGCACTCTTCCAGCCGCTAACGTAAACTCCTGTCACAAGCTGAGCGACGACCCAAACCGCCAGTGCGCTCAATATCCAATTGATAAGCAGCCGTAGCATAGGCATCTCCGATTCGGATGATAGGCCGACGTTGAAGGTTTGTCATGCGAAACCACATACGCGGTTTTCAATCAACAATCAGCAATCAACAATCGGGACCCTGTCCCCCGGTCATACAAAAAGAATTTAGATCGCAGTCGCCGAATTCCTGCGGGTCGTGCGGTACACTACGCAATTCGACTTTAAGGAGGAAAACATGCCAGACCCCGCACTCAGCGGATCGGAATTCAAGAAGCAGCTGCGCGCCGGACAGCCCAAGATGGGCCTGTTCCTCAATGCGCATAGTCCCACCGTTGCCGAACAGCTTGCACACTCGGGCTACGACTGGCTTCTCGTTGACACACAGCATGGGCCGATGGGTTACGAGCGTCTCTCTGCCATGCTTAGCGGAATCGGAAATGGTGGTGCGAAGAGCCTGGTCCGCGTCGGCGGATACGATGATCGCCCCGGGATTCAGCAAGCTCTCGACATGGGTGCCGACGGTGTCCTCGTCCCCTACATCAACACTGCCGATGAGGCGCGACAGGCTGTGAGTTGCACGAGGTATCCTACGGCAGGCACGCGCTCCGTATACTTCCCGCAGCGCAGTATGAACCGCGAAGGACTCCTCGGCTACGCGGGCAGCTGGAATAAAGAAGCGATTGTCGCCCTGCAGGTCGAGACCGCGTCGTGCATCAAGAACATCGCGGAGATCGCCGCCGTACCCGGTGTCGACATCCTCTTCCTCGGGCAGAACGATCTCTGCATGTCGATGGGTCTCTATGAAAAATACAAGTTCCCGGATATGTACACGTCACCGGAACTTGATGCCGCGACCAAGAGTTTGATCGAGAATGCGCGCAAGAACAACGTGATCCTTGGCTTGTTCCTGTTTGGCACATCGCGAGTCGGAGAATTCCTTGAGAAGGGATTCACCTTCATCAGCATCGGCAACGATCTGCACCACGTCCTGACGCAAGCCGGAGCCTACGTCGGGGACATGGAAAAGATCGCGCAGGAAAAAGGAAAGTCCTGGAAACGTCGTTCGACCGCGTTGTTCTAAGTTCGATCCCAAGATCTGAGGAGTGTCCCTGCTTCTGGTCTATGCCGTCGGAAGTAGGGACTTTGACTCTCCCTGTGTTCCTCTGTGTTCTCTGTGGTAAGTGGGTTTACCAGCCTTGGATTAGAATCAAGACTCACGATGCAGGTAATCCTCAGCGAAATCGAAACCCGCGTCCTCGGCTCTCTGATCGAGAAAGACATCACCACACCCGACTACTACCCGCTCTCGCTTAACGCTCTGGTCAACGCGTGTAACCAGAAGAACAACCGCGAACCGGTGATGGCGCTCGACGAAAACGCCGTTCGAGATGCGCTCAGTATGCTTCAGGAAAAACGTATGGCTGGTCCGGCCAGCGGGGCCGACAGCCGCGTCGCCAAGTATGAGCATCGTCTGCAGGAAGTGTTCAACTTCGACCGCCGGGAAATTGCAGTCATCTGCGTTCTGCTCCTGCGCGGTCCCCAGACTCCAGGCGAACTGCGCGGCCGCACCGACCGCATGTATCACTTCGAAGCTCTGGAAGATGTCGTGTCCACCCTCGATCGCCTCGCTCATCGTGAACCGCCTCGGGTCGCGATGCTCCCGCGCCAGCCCGGCACAAAAGAAAGCCGCTACATGCACCTGTTCTCCGGCGATGCGCCCGCTGTCGATGTTTCCGACTCGTACGCCCCGACGACGGGCAGCGACTCAGGGAAGGATCGCATCACGGCGCTCGAGCAGGAGGTTTCTCGTCTGCGGGCAGAACTTACCGAAGTCCAGCAGCAACTGGCCGCCTTCCGCAAACAGTTCGAATAGCACACAGCCGGGAACATTCTTTCGGCCGAACACGTACAATCCATGAGTAGGGAGGTCTCAGCCATGTTCACATTCCTGCTGTGGTGCATTCTGTTCATTTTGTGCTGGCCTCTTGCTATCCTTGCGCTCGTCGCCTATCCGTTGATATGGCTTCTCTTGTTGCCTTTCCGCATTATTGGCGTCGCAGTCCATGGAATTCTTGAGGTCATCTATTTGGCGATCACTCTGCCCTTCCGCCTTCTGGCGGCTCCGTTTCGCGTCTGATCCGTTGACGGTTTCGAACCCCATACGTCCATCACGCTGAGAGACTCCCCTGCCTGCGGGGCTGTAGTGTAGCCTCAAGGAAATCTTGTCCGACCGACGAGGAGGATCCTTATGCATCGTCGCGAATTCCTCATTCAATCTGCTACCGCTGCAGGGGTGGCATGGCTTTCGTCGAAGGCGATCCTCAGGGCAATCGCCGAGCAGACTCTTTCGCAGAAATTCGCAGCTTCTGACACGGTTGCCCTTGGCAGCACCGGCATCAAGACCAGCCGCCTCGCCATGGGAACCGGTACTGTGGGTTCCGGACATCACTCGCACCAAACCGCACTGGGCATCGAGGGACTCTCCGATCTCCTGCGCAATGGGTACGACCATGGCCTGCGCTTCTTTGACGCCGCCGATTCCTATGGAAGCCATCCCCACGTAGCGGAAGCGCTGAAGCACGTACCGCGTGACAAAGTCACCGTGCTCACCAAGTCCTGGGCCCGGGATGCCGCGAGTATGCGTGCTGATCTCGACCGCTTCCGCAAAGAACTCGCCACTGACTACCTCGACATTTGCCTGATGCACTGTGTCACCGAACCGGATTGGACCACTCAATTCCGCGGTGCGATGGATGTGTTGTCCGAAGCGAAGCAGAAGGGGGTCATTCGCGCTCACGGCTGCTCGTGTCACTCGATCGAAGCACTGCGCGCCGCTGCGAAGAGCCCGTGGGTAGAAATTGACCTTGCCCGCTTCAACCCGGTTGGAGCCTACATGGACGCTGATCCAGCTACGGTTGCGAGCGTGTTGAAAGAGATGAAAACCGCAGGAAAGGCAGTCGTCGGCATGAAGATCCTTGGCCAGGGCCAGTTAACGAAGCGCCAGGATGAAGCCATCAAATATGCGTTGTCATCAGGAGTGCTCGACGCCTTCACGATCGGTGCAGAAAGTAAGCAGGAGCAGGAGGATTTGATTCGCAGAATCGCCGCGGCGTAAAGCGGTCCGAATCATCTAGAATCATTTCGTGGAAAGACTGCTCCTCGCCGCTGTACTAGTTCCTATACTGATTCTGTTCTATCGCTACGCCATTAAAGGAAAGATCGGGAACTTCTCGACCGGCGTTGGCAACGCGCTCTTTCAAGCACACACATTCCTCCGCCCGACAGCCCACAACATCGTCGAAGCGAAGAAGCTACGCCAGGAAGAATCCGGCCAAGGGGACGAAGGACCGCCAGAACTGCCTCCTTGGGCACAATCCTGAGTAAGAGGACTCGTTTAGATATCCATTGTCTTTAGCGCGGGACTCACAATCAATCTTGCCTCGGTTGCGTTTTGCACATCCTCCGGCGTGAATCCCGGAGCAATCTCTTCCAGCAAAAGCCCATCTTTGGTCACGCGAATGTAGGCCATCTCCGTGGCAATCGTGTCCACTACGCGAACCCCAGTGAGCGGCAGCGTGCACTTCTTCAAGATCTTAGGCGCTCCTTCTCTCGTGGTGTGCTCCATCGCCACCACCACACGCCGCGCGCCAGCAACCAGATCCATGGCGCCGCCCATTCCCTTAACCATCTTGCCTGGAATCATCCAGTTCGCAATGCTACCGGTCTCATCCACTTCCATCGCGCCGAGAACACTCAAATCAATATGCCCGCCGCGAATCATGGCAAATGAATCTGCGCTCGAAAAGTACGAAGTCCCGGGCATCTCGCTGACGGTCTCTTTCCCTGCGTTAATCAAATCAGGGTCTTCTGTTCCCGCGACGGGATAAGGTCCAATTCCCAACATTCCATTTTCGGATTGCAGCGTGACAGTCATGCCCGCAGGCACATGATTTGCAATCAAAGTCGGCATCCCGATCCCGAGGTTCACATAAAACCCATCGCGCAATTCGCGCGCGATGCGCTTCACGATCCGTTCGCGCTTGTCGACATCTTTCCCAGGCTTGTTCATGATTGGTCTTCGGTCTTCGGTCGTTAGCTAAAGAACTCCCCCCTAATTCGGTTGCACCACATGCCACTCATGCTGTTGAACTCCGAACTCCCACTCCGCTTGATGCATCGCCTCATCGATTGTTTCGTGATTCGTATCGGCGGTCTGTCCGTCTTCACAAATATGCAGCAGGTAATAGGATGAATCTCCTTGATACTGTGCAATCTCCAATCGTGCGAATGGCGGAAACTCGCGTAAACCCCGGGCACCAGCAATCGCGTGACGCGTCCGCCCCGGGCGCAGATGAGTTGGGCCAAGTACCGCCCTCATGATTGTTCGGAAATCTGCCATCTATGACTCGGTACTCGCTACACGGTACCCGGCACTGACTTTCTTATTGTCCGTCGTTCAATCCTGCGCTCATACAGTTCACCCTGAAAGATTCTCTTCACGTAAATCGATTGTGTATGAATCGCGTCCGCATCTAACTCGCCGACTTCGACGAGACGCTCCACTTCCGCGATCGTGACTTTCGCCGCGGTGGCCATCATCGGGTTGAAGTTCCGCGCCGTTTTTCGGTAGATCAGATTTCCAGACTTGTCGCCCTTCCAGGCTTTCACAAAGGCGAAGTCGGCGGTAAGTCCACGCTCCATCACATACAGCCGCCCATCAAATTCACGCGTCTCTTTGCCTTCGGCGACAACGGTGCCCACTCCCGTTGCCGTATAAAAAGCCGGAATTCCTGCGCCCCCAGCACGAATTCGCTCAGAAAACGTTCCCTGTGGAATCAATTCCAGCTTGATCGTTCCCTTCAATACCATCTCTTCCAGCAGGCGGTTCTCACCAACATACGTTCCGATGTGATGAACAATCTGGCCCGCTGCCAGCAGTAACCCGTTGCCTACCCCGTCCACTCCTACATTGTTGCTGATGGTATGAAGGTTCTTGGTGCCCCTCTTCACCAGCGCCCGAATCAAGTTCTCCGGCATCCCGCAGAGGCCGAAGCCACCAATCATGATGGTTGCGCCGTCAGACACGTCGCGGATGGCCTCATCCGCATTCGCCACAACTTTGTTCATAGCGTGAGCATTCTATCCGAATTGATGAGACAGGCGCACGGATCGTGGATCGGAGAATCACAACCTTGTGGCTATCATTTGACATTCTGATGACAGAACAGCGCATCCTATCTCGCGTTGTCCGCGTCCAATAGTTCGAAAGCAAAAGGGATAGAAAATCAAGAGACGTTGTCTGCTCTGGTTTTACGAAGCGGTGACAAGCGCAGAGCACACGGGATCGAACCTGATCCCGTGCAATGCGGCAGCCCGGTTGCAAGCCCGGGCGGAAAAGCAGAAAGTTTATGTCGCCAATCGCCGAGTTCGATCAGCAATTGGAGCGGATCATCCGCGAATTCGCACTGCGCATCGCTGTTCCTCGCTGGAGCGAATTCGACACTGTGTGGGATGCGGCCATCAGAGTCTGCGACCGCTATGAATTAGGGAAATTCCGGCAAGCGCCTGTGAACGCCCTGAGCACAACCCGGGCGGAACTGCAGTCCGTCATTTCTTCGGCGGAGCCTTCCGCAACTGATGAGCCTGCTCAAACTCATCCGCCAATTGCCGCGTAGCCAGATTTTCTCGGATGTGCGTCAACCGTTGCTCCACTTTCCACAAGGCATCTTCAAGGTTCTTCCTATTGCTGATGGCCACATCGCGCCACATGGAATATGGGCTTGCCGAAATCCGCGTCATCTCGCGCAGGGCGCGTCCACCCGCAGGCAGTAACGGAGCTTCCGACCCAAATTCCTCCACTAGTGCGGATGCCAGCGCCGTCGACATCATCTGAGGAACGTGACTGATCCAAGCACAGAGGCGGTCGTGTTCTTCGGCAGGTAGCATTGCAATCCGCGCGCCGATCGCGTCGATCCATCCCGCAAACTCGGCAAACAATCCTTCATTCAGGTTTTGATCCGGCAGAGGAGAGAGGAACCACACGGCGTTCTCGAAGAGATCAGGGTCGGCATAGTCGACGCCGCACAACTCCTTCCCCGCCATCGGATGCCCTGCCAGGAACCGCTTCCCGGCATTCCTTCCAAAAACTTTCAGGGCGCGTTCGACCACCGCAGTCTTCGTGCTTCCCACATCCGTCAACAGCGCCTTCGCCGGAAGTACCGGGCCGACACGTTCGATCAGATCGCAGATCGCCAGAACAGGCGTCGCCAGCACCACGACCTGACTGCCGCGAACCGCATCTCCCGGGTTCGCAGTCCCATCATCGATTGCTCCGCGTTTCCGCGCGCGTTCGAGAGTTCCCTCGCGATCGCATCCAACAATCCGCCCGGCAAACTTCTTCTTTCGCAGCGCAAGGGCAAGCGATCCGCCGATCAGGCCCGTACCGATAATCGTTATTTGCCGAATGGCCATGAAGATAACTTGGCAATTGTGTAATTTGAAATTGGGTAATTTAAAAGCTTGTGCCCTCTGCGATTTTCAATCACAAAATTACTAAATTACCCAATTGCCGATTCCTCTAGATTTTTCTCCCGACGGCGGGCGCAATGATGCGTAGCTCATCCATTAGTTTTGCGAATTGATCCGGGGCGAGTGACTGCGCTCCATCAGACCACGCTTTGTCAGGAGTGCAATGCACCTCAATCAGCAATGCGTCAGCACCGGCAGCAACGGACGCTCGTGCCATCGGTGGAACCTTGTCCCGACGCCCTGTCCCGTGAGACGGATCGGCGGTCATCGGCAAGTGCGAAAGCTTGTGAATGATTGGGATGGCCGAGATGTCCATCGTGTTTCGCGTATATGTCTCAAATGTACGGATGCCGCGTTCGCACAAAATCACGTCATAGTTTCCGCCCGCCATGATGTACTCCGCGGAAAGCAACAGCTCTTCCAGCGTCGCTGCGATTCCTCGCTTCAGCAACACTGCCTT
>Ga0335082_10003835_pt1 | contig 16370 bp, 9 predicted proteins | sample Lox_Sample_41_FD_206718 | JGI IMG/M metagenome (GOLD analysis project Ga0335082, IMG submission 206718) | Soil microbial communities from Loxahatchee National Wildlife Refuge, Florida, United States - Lox_Sample_4.1 | ecosystem: Environmental > Terrestrial > Soil > Wetlands | place: USA: Florida...
ACTGGTCGCCGGATGGCAAGCGCATCGCGGTCGGCGGTGCGGGAGCTCACGTGAACATCTATGATGCGGAGTCCGGCGCCAAGGTCGCGGCCTGCAGCGGCCACTCGGCGGGCATTTACACGGTCGCATTCTCGCCCGATAGCGGGCGCCTTGCGACCGGCGGATTCGACGGGCAGGTGCGCCTCTACAGCGCTTCGGATTGCACGTTGCAGAAGGCCTTCGTGCCCGTGCCCCTGGAAGCCAACGGAGCGGCCCAATGAAACTCTGCCTCGGACTCGTGCTTGCCGCGCTCTGCGGCGCCCAACCCGTGATCACCGATCTTCAGCCGCGCGGCGTGCAGAAGGGCCGTCCGTTCACCCTCACCGTAATCGGCCGCGACCTCGGCGAAGGCGCCCGGATCGAATCCACACTGCCCGCCACGTTCACCCCGCTGGGACCGGAAAAAGGGGTCATGGGCGCGTCGTTCCTGGTGGAGCTCGCCGGCGACCCGGCTGTGGACGTGTATCCGGTGCGCGTGGTCACGCCGCAGGGCATCTCCAACGTGCAGCTCTTCTCCGTCGGCGCGTTTCCCGAGTACACCGAGGAAGAATCGCGCCGCGGCGCCCTCCCCAACTCCAACGACACTATCGAAACTGCGCAGCCGCTGCCCTCCGGGCCGCTGACCATGAACGGAAAGCTCGCCGGGCCCGAGCGCGATGTCTATCGGCTCAGCGCCAAGGCCGGCGAGCGGCGCGTCATCGAGGTCGAGGCCCGCAGGTGCGGCTCGGCCATCGACCCCGTGATCGAGCTCGAAGACTCCTCGGGCAAAGTTCTGGCGCGCAGCGAAGACGCCCCGCTGATCGGCCTCGACGCCCGCATCGATTTCACTTTCCCGCGCGACGGCTATTACTACGTGGTCCTGCACGACGCCCGCTACTCCACCCAGGCGGCGAATTTCTACCGGCTTCAAATCGGAACGTACGACTATCCGCGCGAGGTCTTTCCACTCGGCGGACATCGTGGCGAAACCGTCCAGGTATCGCTGGGTTCGCAAAAGATCACCGCCGACCTGCGCAACACGCCGCCGGACGTGCGCCAGATCTTCATCCATGCGCCGGACAGCCCCGCGCTGCCCCTGCCCTTTGCGGTCGGCGATGCACCCGAAGTGACCGCGCCCATCAGCGGGCCGCTGGCCGTACCGGTCACCGTCAACGGCCGGCTTGCCAAACCCGGCCAGGCGGACCGCTACCAGATTCAGGTGGCGCCGGGCGAGCCGCTCACTTTCCGCATCCAGGCCCGCGAACTCGGTACCTCGAAGCTCATGGCCGTGATCTCGGTCTTCGACCCGAAGGGTGTCAAGCTCGCACAGGCCGGCGACGAGCCGCTCGCCGAAGACGTCTACAACGTCAACCAGAGCCGCACCGCGGGTGATCCGGAAATTGCCCTCCAGGTCCCGTCCGATGCGCACACGGTCACGGTCGCGGTGGAAGACCTGGCGCGCCGCGGAGGTCCGGCATACGGGTATCGCCTCAATATCCACAAGGGCGCGCAGGACATCCGCGTGATCGTGAACACGCCGTATGTCAACGTGCCCGCCGGCGGATCCGTCGCAGTACCTATCGCCGTGGAGCGGCACGGCTACGATGGCGACGTCCGCCTGCGCGTGGCCAACGCGCCTCAGGGGCTTCGCGCGGAAGGCGGCATGGTGGTCGGGCTGCCGCCAATGACCGAGGCCTACCGCACGCGCAACAGTCCCGGCATCCTGATCCTCACCGCCGACGCGGGAGCGCGCTTGGACGGCTCGCCGCTCATCGTGGAGGGCGTGGCCGAACTGGCGGACGGGTCCAGGATCGTGCGCCGCGCGGAGGGACCGGGCATGATGGTCGGCGTCACGGGCGCTACGCAGCAAGGCTCGGTCGACCGCCAGCGGGCGCTCACCGCGCCATGGCTCGGCATGCAGCTTCCAATCGGGATCGCGAAGCCGCCCGCCGCCACGCTCGAAGTCGCCTTGGTCGAACGCAAGCGCCTGGAAGAGGGCGACCAGATGCTCTTCCGCTGGAAGTGGACGCCGCGCGATCCGAATCAAATGTTCCCGAAATCGGTCAACGCCGACCTCGTGGGTGCGGCCGACATCCGCGTCATCGACGCCAAGACCGATGCGACGGACCGGACCGCCGGCACGTTCGTCATCACCACCACCAAGCTCACGCGGCCCGCGAAGTACGACCTGTACATCAGCGGACGCCTGACGGTGGAGGGGCAACAGGAGAACATCGTGTCCCGGCCGATTCCGGTCGAGGTCATGGAAGTGGGGGCTGCCAGTGCTGGGAAGACTGACTCTAACCGCTAGTATCGCGATTGCCGCATTCGGCGCCGAGACGCGCGTCACGTTTCTGCGCGATGTCGCGCCTATCCTGAACAAGGTCGGCTGCACGTCCGGCACGTGCCACGGCGCTGCCAAGGGCAAGAACGGGTTCAAGCTCTCGCTGCGCGGCTACGATCCGCAGTTCGACTACGAAGCCCTCCTCTACGATCTGTCCGGCCGGCGCTTCAACCGCGCCGACCCCGGCCACAGCCTGATGCTCCTGAAACCGACGCAGGAGGTCGCGCACGGCGGCGGCCAGCGCTTCCCCAAGGACTCGGACTACTACAAAATCATCTACAACTGGATCGCCCAGGGGGTTCCGTTCGGCGATCCCGAAAAGGATTCCGTCGCCGATTTGCAGGTCGAACCCAAGGAAGTCCTCATGCCGCGGCCGGGCGAGGCCGTCACCGCCAAGGTGATCGCCCGCTTCAAAGACGGCCAGACGCGCGACGTCACGCGCGAAGCCAACATCGAATCCAACACGCCCGACGTGGCCAAGGTAGGCGCGTCCGCGGACGTCTCAGGCGAGCGGATCGGCGAAGCCACGCTGCTCGTCCGCTACCAGGGAAAGTTCGCCGCCGTACCCGTGACGGTCCTCAACCCCAAGCCCGGCTTTGCCTGGAAGGCGCTGCCCGAATACAACTACATCGACCAGAAGATCGACGCCAAGCTGCAGCGGCTGAAAATCCAACCGTCGCCGGTCGTCGATGACGCGACCTTCCTGCGGCGCGCCTCGCTCGATCTCACCGGCCAGATCCCCACTCCCGATGCGGTGCTCGCCTTCCTCGCCGACCCCGCGCCCTCGCGCCAGAAGCGCTCGAAGATGATCGACCGGCTGATCGCCAGCCCGGCTTACGCCGACCACTGGACCGTCAAGTGGGGCGACCTCCTGCAATCCAGCCGCAAATATCTCGGCGACAAGGGCGTCTATGAGTTCCGCGAGTGGATTCACGATTCCATCGCCGCTAATAAGCCCTACGACCAGATGGTGCGCGAGCTTCTGACCGCGCGCGGAAGCTCCTACGACGAGCCCGCGGCCAACTACTACCGCGTGACGCGCGACGCCAAGCCCACCATGGAAAAGACCACGCAGGTCTTTCTCGGCGTGCGCATGGTCTGTACCCAGTGTCACGACCATCCGTTCGAGCGCTGGACCCAAAATCAGTACTACCAGATGGCGGCGTTCTTTTCCGCCGTCGGCTTACGCGCCGGATACGAGGTGGGCGAAGAGATCGTCTTCGATCAGCGCTCCGGCTACGACATGAAACATCCCAAGGACGGCCACGTAGTCCAGCCGGAGTTCCTGCTCGCATCCAACACCCCCGTGGCCGTGCCCTCCGATGCCGGCCGCCGCGACGCGCTCGCGCGCTGGATCGTCTCCCGCGACAATCCGTTCTTCGCCAAAGCCATCGCCAACCGCGTCTGGAGCTACTTCTTCGGCAAGGGCATCATCGACCCGGTCGACGACATCCGCGCTTCCAACCCGCCGGCTAATCCGGCTCTGCTCGAGGCGCTCACGAAAGACCTCGTCGATCACAATTTCGATCTCCAGTACCTGATGCGGACCATCGCCAACTCGCGCGCCTACCAGACTTCCATCGAGGTCAACGCGTGGAATGCCGGCGACCGCGATAATTTCTCTCACGCGTTCCCGCGCCGCCTCTCCGCGGAGGAGTTGATGGACGCCGTCTCCGCCGCGGCGGGCGCGCGGCCCAACTTCCCCGAAGTTCCCGAAGACACCGAGGCCGCGCAGCTCGTGGACCCGCACATCGGCAAGGAGGGCTTCCTCGACGTCTTCGGCCGGCCGCTCCGCGAATCCGCGTGCGAGTGCGAGCGCCGCAGCGATTTCAGCCTGCCGCAGGCGCTCAACCTGGTCAACGGCAGCACCATCTCCGACGCGGTCGCCGATCCCAAGGGCCGCGTCGCGGGACTCGTGCTCAGCGGCAAGAGCGACACCGCAATCGTCGAGAACCTGTATCTGGCGTCATTGGGGCGCAACCCGTCGGCGGAGGAGCGCGATCGCGGCGTCCACTACCTGGCAGGGGGTGCCAAGGCTACGCGGGCCCAGGACCTGCTCTGGGCGCTGCTCAACAGCAAAGGCTTTCTCTACATCTATTGAGGGCGGAAACATGCTGAACATTCCCGGACATCGTGCTTACACCTGCGAAGGTCCCACCCGCCGCGAGCTGATGCGCATCGGCTCGATCGGCCTGTTGGGCTTGAGCCTGCCGCAATACTTTCGCGCCATGGCCGCCGAAGCCGGCGGCAAGTACGCCGGCGCGCGCGGTTTCGGCTCCGCGAAGAGCGTGGTCATGGTCTTCCTCCAGGGAGGACCTTCGCACATCGACATCTGGGACCCCAAGCCCGATGCGCCCGCGAACATCCGCGGCGAATTCAAGCCGATCAAAACCAAAATCCCGGGTACCAGCTTCAGCGAGCACATGCCGATGATGGCGCAGCACATCGACAAGGCCACCCTGATCCGCTCGATGAGCTACACGCCCAACGGCCTCTTCAACCACACCGCGGCCATCTACCAGATGCTGACCGGCTATCCGCCCGACAAGGTGTCGCCATCGGGCCAGTTGGAGCCGCCCTCGCCCGCCGATTTCCCCACCGCGGGAAGCCAGGTGTCCAAGATCAAGCCGCCCAAGGATCCGGTGCTGCCGTTTGTCGAGTTGCCGCGCCCCCTGCAGGAATCCGGCATCATCGGCAAAGGTGGGTCGGCGGGCTTCCTCGGCAAGGCCTACGACCCCTATCGCATGTACCAGGATCCCGCCAAACCGGTGAAGCTCGAAGATCTGTCGCTGCGCAAGGAAATCCCGCCGGAGAGGCTGAAAGACCGCTTCGAGCTGCTCAAGGGCATCAACGGCTCGATGCCCGAGCTGGAGAAGGCGCTCCACGACTACGCGGTCGACGAATATTACGGCAAGGCCTACGACCTGGTGCTCTCCGGCAAGGCGCGCGACGCAATGGACCTCGAAAAAGAAACGCCGGCCATGCGCGAGCGCTACGGCATGCACACCTTCGGACAGAGCCTGCTGATGGCGCGGCGCCTGATCGAGGCCGGCACGAAGTTCGTCCAGGTCAACTGGCCGTCGGTGGCCAATGGCGACCCCGAAACCACGGCCTGGGACACGCACGCCGCCAACTTCGCGCCGCTCAAGAACCTGCACTGCCCGAAGCTCGACCGCGGCCTTTCCGCGTTGCTCGAAGACATGGATCAGCGCGGCATCCTGAAGGAGACCGTGGTGGTGGCAGTAGGCGAATTCGGCCGCAGCCCGCGGCTGGGCGTCTCCACGTCGGGCAACTCCAACTCGCCTGACGGCCGCGATCACTGGCCGTACTGCTACAGCGCGGTGATCGCCGGCGCAGGCATCGCGCGCGGCATGCAATACGGCGAGTCGGACGCCACGGCTTCGTCTCCCAAGGAGAAGCCGGTTCATCCCAACGATCTGCTGGCCACGGTCTACTACTCGCTCGGCATCGACCCAGACATGGAGATTCGCAATCACCTCAACCAGCCGCGCGAGCTGGTCAAGGGCAAACCGCTTGCCGAGCTCTGGGTTTGACGTGATACATTGGCGCCATGCTGACCCGGAGGTCGCTGCTCGCCGGCCTCGCGGCTAGCGCCGCTCCACGTCCCAACTTCATCTTCCTGCTGGCCGACGACCATGCCGGATTCGTCCTGGGCTGCGACGGCAATCGCCAGGCCGAAACCCCGAACCTCGACCGGCTCGCCTCCGAAAGCGTACGCTTCACGCGGCACTACTGCAATTCGCCTATGTGCACGCCTTCGCGGCAATCTCTGTTCACCGGGCAACTGCCTCACGCCGCCGGCGTCACGCTCCTGAGCACGCCGCTGGCCGAGGACAAGCCCACGCTCGCGCGTCAATTCCAAAACGCCGGTTATCGCACCGCGGTCTTCGGGAAGATGCACTTCAATCGCCCCGGCCGCCCCGGCCTGTTCGGTCTCGATACCTGCATGACCGAGGACGTCATCACGCGCGCCTGGAACCGGCAGCCGCCGGCGCGAACCGTAGATTCCGCCATCGCCACAAAGCCGGTGTGGCGCCCTTTTCAAGACCCGGCGCGCATCTGGCTCAATGCCGATAAGCTCCCATACCCGCGATTCGACGAGGACATGCGCGGCACCTTCATCGCCCGCCAGGCCATGCGCTATCTCGAAGACCGCCGCCGCGACGCCGCTCCCTTCGCGCTCTGGATCAGCTTTCAGGAGCCTCACTCGCCCTTCGATTTCCCGGTGGAGGACCGCGGCCGCTTCGATCCTGCCGATTTTCCGCCGCCGCACCTCGGCCCCGAAGACGCGGCGCAAATCCCCGAGGTCTTTCGCGATCTCACCGGGCGCGACAAGCGCGGAATCATCGCCGCTTATTACACCTCGGTGCGCTTCCTCGACCGGAACATCGGCACTGTCCTGCACCAGCTTGCCGAACTCGAACTCGACCGTAACACTTTCCTCGTGTACACCGCCGACCACGGCTACTTCCTCGGCCAGCACGGCCGTTTCGAAAAGCACTGCGGCTACGACCAGGCCTTGCGGGTGCCGCTGATGGTTCGCTGGCCCGTTCGCATCAGGCCTGGTATCGTCCACGACTTCACGGAGCACATTGACCTGCCCGCCACCATTATCGACATGCTGGAGTTGCCACCCCCTCCTCTCCAACACGGCCAGACACTGCGCCCTTACCTGGAGACCGGGAGAGCCGCGCATCCACGAACTCACGTTTTCGCCGAGTACCTGGAAACCGAACAGGCGTACATCCGCACCCTCCGTTACAAGTTCATCTACTGCTCCGGAAAGCGGCTCGACTGGTATCGCCCTGCTCAGCCGCTCGCGGCCCGCTGGCGCCGCCTCTACGATTTGAAGCACGATCCGGACGAGTCCCACGACGTCTCGGCAAGCCACCCCGATCTTGTGCGCCAGTTCGAAGCCCTTCTCTTAGACCGGTTCCGGCGCACGCACTCCGCGGCCGGCAGCGAGCCCGCCGGGCTGAATCCGGAAGCCGCTCTCGATTTTTACCTTCGGCCGCGCGATGCCTGAACAAACCGCGCCAGCTCGCGGGCCGAACAGTTCATCCTGCGACCAATAGCAGCCCCCCGGCAACGCAGCTACCTCGGCCGCACTTCGAATACCCGTATGTAATCGAAGGCGGCATCACCACGTGCGACCCTCAGTCCGAATGCCGTTTTATCGACGTCAAATCCCGGATGCTCGCCAGTGAGTATCAACTGTCCGTCGAGTCGGGCAGTAACATGCTTGCCGTAGATCTCTATCCGCAGTGTATGCCAAGTCCCGGGAGCGGCGGTGGTTTCAACCTCGGCAACAAGATCGGCGACGTCGCCACGTTTGGGAACCCCGAGCCGTGTGACGCCTGGCCCGATCCGCACCCCGCAGGCCCCTCCAGATTCGCTACGTGTCACCAGACTCACCACGCCGTCGCGCCGGAAGCGTAGTTCGAAGACAGCGTTATGAAATTGAAGGGCATGCACGCATTGCGCGGCCTCCCTCCCCTGAACCGAGGCTTTGAGCAAGCCTTCGCCGACATCCCACCTTCCGGTTCCACCGAGTGACCAGCCCGGCTCCGCCGCGGTCCCGGAGAATTCGTCGCTAAAGAGTAATTTGCCATTTTCGGCGCGTGGCAAGCGCAACACCGACCTCTCAGCCTCGGTGATCTGCGGCAGACTTGCCGGCGAACCTTCGAGATGCTTCAGAAACGCTTCGTAGGTCGCATTCGCCCTGCCCTGCCGACTGGTCTTCGCAAACACCTGGCCCATATAGAATTGCGCCAACATCCACGTGAGCAGACTATGCTGCGCCACCATATCATGGTTCCAGAACAAAGCCAGTTGAGCCCTTATTGCGAGTTGCAAATGATGTTCAGCCTCAGAATACATACTGCATCGCAGGTAGGCTCGGCCCACATCGAGCGCATACAAGCTCCAGAAAGAACGCGGCAGCCTGGGCCACATCTGAATCACCTGATCGAAGTGGCCCGCATACGAAGCTGCCTGCATGCGGTGAAACTCGACCGCCTTGTCCGCGATGTAGGGGCCAAGCATCGGGGCAATGACATCGCGCAGAGTGTCGAACTCCACTTCTGCGCTTGCATCTTGATGGAGTAGTAGGTATGCCAACCCGCGGAAGCCCGGCGCCCAAGGACTGTTGCTTTTCTGGCCCAGCGCCAACACTGCATCGGGTTGCCGCTGCTCCAAAAAAATGCGGGTCAGCTTCAGTAGAACGAACCATTCTCGCAGCAGACCCGACGCTCGATAACCCTCTGCCGCCTCCGCGTAAAATGCCGCCGCACGAACCAGTTGGCCGCGAGCCTCTGCGAGGCTCGCCGCGACCTCATACCGCATGTTTCCATTCCTCCACTGGGTCGCGACCATGCTGTCGCCAGGCGCGTAGTCGCCCGCGAATGCGGCGGCTATTGCCGCCTGGGGCCTGTAATTGATCCTCTTGTATTGAGCGACAGCATCTTCATACCGCTCGTTGATGAGGAATACATCTGCGCGGCTGCAAGACGGCGCGACATCGCCAGGCCGCAACAGTGCTGCGTAGCGATCGATCGATTCGATGCTTCGAGTGAGATCTCCCTGGAACGCGTAAAAGTATCCCAGTTGATCGTGAGACAGTGCATGCCGGTTGTCCAACCGGACCGCTTCCTCCAGTAACCTTGCAGCCTCAGGGAATTGTCCTTCAGCTCCCCGTATGATCGCTAACTCGTAAAGCGGTTCGATTTCGCGTGCGAATTCACGGTGCGCAGCCTCCAGGATCACAGCAGCTTCATCCAGGCGGAAATCCAGCCGTAGTTGGAGAGCTTGCAGTAGCAGCTTCTGGAGGCGTGGTACTGGGTGATGCTCTGCGATCTGCACCGCGCGCGCGATGATCCGGCGTCCCTCTGGTATGTTCCCGGAAAACCTCATCCAGTCGGCCAGGTGGTAGTATGCCATCACAAATTGGGGGTCGAGGTCGATCGCGCGCTGGAACGCGGCGTGCGTCTGTCTGGCGTGGAACAGCGCTGTTTCTCGCAGCCCTTCGTCATAGGCTTTCAACGCTTCCACGTTATCCGTCAGGGAAGGGCTAACAGTGGGCTTTATCGTGAGACTATGCGGAGCCAGCCGCGCCAGTATGTCTCCAGAGATTTTGGCAGCCATGGCTGGAGCCGCATTCTCGTCCTGTCCGTCCGCAGTGCCCGAGAATTCTACGCGTCCTGTGGCCGTCTCCTCGATTCGCACCTCAAGTCGCAAGCGCCCACTTCGTTTTGTTAATGTACCGCTCAGGAACAGATCTGCCAGCGCTTCGGCGGCGACGTCACGAGACTGCTTTGGCAAGAAGCGGCTTTCCTCCTTAACCCGCCGGCTTATCAGGTCGCGGATGCGGTCACTTGAGACTACCGGTATGCTCTCCGCACTCGAGAGATCCGCAATGAGCAACTCGCGGAATGCACCATCGACCCAGTCCAGGTGCGCATCCTCGGTCCGATTCTGAATCTTCAGCACGGCTAGCGACTTCGGCTGAGCCGAATTCCCGCCAGAGCTGTCGTACCGCTCAAGTCCCAGAAGTCCGGCGAGCAGTAATGTCAGTACAGACGTCAGAATGGCAGCGGGGCGGTTTCGCTTCAGGAACCTGTGCCCGCGATAGAGCCAAGTCTCCTTCCTTGCGTGTACTGGCCGAGACTCCAGAACCCGCCCAAGATCGTCCGAAAATTCGCCCACAGACAAATAGCGGCGCCCGGGCTCGGTGCGCAGAGCCTTCAACACCACATTGTCGAGATCGCCGCTGAGACGCCGCCGTAGGCCCGCCGGTGTCTCTGAACGGGCGGCGCTCACCACCTCGGGCGTTGTCTGGTCGGCTCCATTGCGGATGACGCTCCCGATTGCGATGCTGGGCCTTACGATGGACTGCTCCGTTCCCACGATCTCCCCGTGCTGATTGCTTCGGACTTCGCCGGGCAAGCGGCCAGTCAACAAGAGGTACAGTACGACACCTAGTGAGTAGATGTCGCTGGGCGGCCCAACCGACTCGCCACGAAGTTGTTCGGGACTGGCATATGCAGGCGTCATGGGCCGCATTCCGGAGCGGGTTTGCAGAGTCGCCGAACAGATATCCGGATCGAGCGCCTTGGCAATGCCAAAGTCCAGTAGCTTTGGAATCCCCTCAGATGTAACCAGGATGTTGCTCGGTTTTATATCGAGATGGATCACCTGCTTTTCGTGGGCGTACTGGACTGCGGCGCACACGCTCCTGAATAGCCGCAGGCGGCCGGGCACACTAAGTCTTCGCGCGTCGCACCAGCGGTCGATTGACACACCTTCCACGTATTCCATCACCAGGTACGGAATTCCCTGGTCGGTGACGCCACCATCCAGCAGGCGGGCAATGTTGGGGTGTTCCAAATCCGCGAGAACTTGGCGCTCGTTGCGGAATCGGCGCAGTGAGTCCGGAATGCCGAAGCCCGGCTGGACGAACTTTATGGCAACCCGTTTTCTGAATTGGCCGTCCGTGCGCCCGGCCAGGTAGACCGAGCCCATTCCACCAGAGCCGATTCGGTCGAGAACTTCATAGGCGCCCGCGCGGAGGCCGATCATCACATCTGGAAACTGTACGGAGGTCGAACTACCCGCCGGGGACTCGGTGGAACCCGGAATCGGCATCGCAAGTAGTTGATTGGCTGGCGCCATGAAGTCATCGCCGTCTTGGTCCGACGCCAGCAGCGCTTCTACCTGACGTCGAAGCTCCGCATTGCCGCTGCAAACCGCATCGAGGAAAGCTGTGCGCTTGTCGGCATCGTACTGAAGCGCGTCGCCGAATATCGCCGTTATGCGCTTCCACTGTTCGGGCGTCATTGGATACCTTTGTCCATGGTATTTGGCTGCGCTTAGAGTCCGGCCCCTCGCAGTTCGTTGCGCAGCATGGCCTTCGCTACGCGCCAATCGCGTTTGACCGTAATTAGGGAAATTCCTAAGACATCTGCAATGTCTTCCTCTCGAAGCCCCGCGAAGAATCGCATCTCCACCACGCGGCACTGTCGTCTGCTTAGCTCAGCTAACTTGTCTAATGCCTTGTCCAGTTCTAGTAGGTTCAGTACTTTCGGAAATTCCAGAGCAACGGCGCTTTCCAAGGTAACTCTGTGCCCGGCGTCGCGTTTTGCGCACTTGCGCCGCTTTGCGTGATTTACCAGGATCTGGCGCATCACGTTGGCGGCTATCGCGAAAAACTCCGCGCGGGTGCGGCAGTCAACCGACTGCTGGTCAGCCAAATTCAAATAGGCCTCGTGCACGAGACTCGTGGGTTGCAACGTATGCTCCCGCCGCTCCCGGCGCAGATGAGCAGCGGCTATCCGGCGCAGCTCCGAATAGACAATCGGGAGCAGCCGATCGAGTGCCGCCCTGTCTCCACAGCTCCATTCGGCCAGTAGTCGCGTAACCTCGCCAGGCTCATGATTCCCCATCACCCGCTCGCAATGGGAGAATTATACTCCATGCCCACGGCGGCCGGAAGAGGCCAGCCTGTTCGTAACCTCACCGATGACGCACGCTAGGATGGTCATATCGGGCGGCTGTGCGCGAGAAACTGAAAGGCTCGGCCGGTTTGAGCGATGACGACTGACGAGGATTCAGCGATGGTGCGGGATCTGCCGTGCTTCGCGTACCGCACCAACCGTAGTGATCGAACCGTACCGGCTGAGATGCGCGGATTGTGGGTGAAAGCCGAGCCGCGGCGCAGTTACTGAGTAAGGCCCGACACAGACCTACTGAATCCCGTATAATATAGCGGAACTATTTCCTTTTGTTGTTTGCCGAGTGCAGACTGCCGCTCCATTTACCAACGCGAACGCTCTTCGCTTCCTGCTGGCGAATGTTGGCAGACGCCGGAATCCCCGTTATCTCTACATGCAAGAATTTCGTCAAATAAGTATCATCACTGGCAATCTTTCTCGTTGCGCTCAATTCCTGCTTTCAGAAGAAAACGGTCCGATCCGCGGCAAATAAGAGAAGGAAGACGAACAAATGATCGCCCGAACCCAGGCGAGACGACGGCGCCTTATTGCATCCGGTGGTTACGGGCTCTCTCCAGCCTGCTCGCCACGACCGGCTTGGCGTTGTTGTTGCATGCAGCCAATCGAGTGCCGCCCTCTCCCCGCAGCTCGATTCGGCGAGGAGTTGCGTAACCTCGACAGGCTCAACATTCCCCATCACCAGTCTCGCAAATGGGAGAACTTGCTCCAAGTCCACCTGCTGGAAGAGGTCAAATTGTTCGCAACCTCACTGGCGATGCGGCACAGGATGATACTTATTGCTCCAAATTCCTGCATCTAGAAGTTAGAGGCGTCAGTCCGATGCCCACTGGGACCTGGGGTCACACCTGTGCTGGCGCCGTTAGGTTAGCCGTTCTCCGCCGCGTTTGCGCTGGAGGGGAGTGAATTTGCGCCAACGGCAACCCAAGGTGTTGTCACATAAAGCCTTCTACGAGGTGCGCACATGAAGAATCGCCTTTCGAATCGAAGCAACGACTATCTCCTGATGTCGTTATTCCTTCTGATCACCGTCACTTCCGTCGGCCCGGCCCGTGCTGCAGATCCCTCCGGCCGCTCCATAGCAGGTGCAGCGCAGTCCGAGAAGATCTCGAATTGCATTTCACATGGTAATGAGGGTAACCCAGGAGTTTACCCGCCTTGTTCCACTCCATACGGCCTGTCCTATGCGGAGTGGAGTGCGAATTGGTGGCGTTGGATTTGGTCGGTTCCGTCGCCAGTCAATCCCATTCTCGACACGACTGGTCAGTACTGCGCGGAAGGGCAGACCGGCCCGGTATGGTATCTGGCCGGAACATTTGGCGGTCCGGTGGAGCGAAGCTGCACGATCCCAGCCGGTGTTTCAATACTATTTCCCGTCTTCAATGTGGCGTTTGGAGATGGAGACGGAGACTGTAACGGTGTGGGTCCCTTCAGGGATTCTAAGCTCCCGAGTTGCTTTGCCTGGGGAGAATGGGCCAGGCTCGTAACCTATTACAGCGGCGCTATGGACAATCCATATCTTCAAGCCAGCATTGACGGCCGTCAACTTGTGAATCTTCTCGCCTACCGTGCGCAGTCTCCTCAGTTCTGGTATGTTGTGCCGGCGAACAATATCCTTGGTCACCCTGCAGGGCTCTATTTCCCTGCCGGAGCAGATGGCTACTGGGTGATGTCCACCCCGCTAAGCCCCGGCCGGCATGAGATACATTTCAAAACCGCTGCGGGTCCCGGAGCGTTCTTTGGATTCTCGCTCGAAGTTACGTACCATCTGACTGTGCGTTAGCGCTGCACAAGTCGCCACGGTCTGATAGCCGTAGTTAGATTGGCTTTTGGAAACTCGCGCGCCACCAGGGACGCGAAGGAATTGTGATACTTCTTCCCTTCGATTCTTGCATTAACAGATGGAGGTTTCACTGTGACGAAACACTTTTTCCGTCGACTCGACGCCAGTACCCGGGTAGTGGCATTGCCTCTTTCACTTGTGTTGCTCCTCATCACCAGCACGGGACGGGCGTCTAAGAGCAGCGGGCTCTGTAAGATAAAGTGGATCGCCGCATCATCGGCGCTTCTGTTGACAGTGTTTGTCTTCCCAACGCCGAGAACTTCGGCCGCTTCCGGAGAATACACATTCCAGAAGATCGCAAATGTGGCGACCTCCTGTACTCCTGCTCCAGGCGGTGGTTATTTCCAGTTCGATTTTGAGCCTTGGAGCATCAACAATCGCGGCGAAATCGCATCTGCTGCGGATTTTACAAGCACCAACGTGAACCCCTGCGGGCCTGGAAACGGCTCCGAAGGCGAAGGCGCCTTCTTGTACAGCGGAGGGACCTATCCCAGATCACCCGATTCGGTCTTCCAGCGCCAAACGGATGGGCAGACCAGCTGCCCACTCAATATGTGACTGGGCAGCCCGATACTGGCACTATGCCCTCGTTGCAAAGACAGCATCCGCAAGTTGACCGGCCGCTTTCTGCGCGGCCAAGAAGGTGAGTTACGATGAAAAGCTACTTCACTATGTCGCGTCTCGCAGCCGCTTTTGCGGCCGCGCTTCTACCAACCCAATTCTCTGCGTCTGCCGCAAGCCCGCACAACCTGGCTCCGCGAGTCGCCGCAATTGCCAATCCTGGAGCCCCACCCAATTGTGTAAGCAGCGATCAATTCGGCAATCGGAATCCAAAGGTTCACCCTCCCTGCTCGACACCATATGGCATGACCTATGGAGAGTGGACCGCGAAATGGTGGCAATGGGTTTATTCGATTCCGCTGGAATCTAATCCTCAGCTCGCGGGTATGCCGCCGCAACCTGATGTCGATTGCTCTCAAGGTCAATCCGGACCGGTATGGTTTCTGGCAGCCGGTTTTGGAGGAACGGCAGTGCGATCCTGCACGGTTCCTACCGGCGTCTCGATTTTCTTCCCGGTGACCAATACTTACTTTGGAGTCATCGGGTTCGATTGCATCCACCGGGGCGCCTTTCCGAACGGTTACCCAGCCGCCTTTCTTCCGGTGAGTGACTGTCTCGCAAATCCCTGGCCGCACCCCGACCTCGGAATTGGGACGCAAGATCAGCCTAACGTCCATAACTACGCAGACTTGGTGAAGCTTGTTGCCGCTCACTTAGACGACCCAGGTCCAATCGATGCTGAGATCGATGGCGTGTCTATTCGTGATTTGACAGCCTACCGGGCGCAAGCGCCGATTTTCAGCGTTACAACTCCTTCCCACAACATATTGGGGTTCGTGTGGCCCGGAATTGGCCCATACGGAACTGGTGCTGCTGATACGTACTACCCCAACGGTAGTGACGGATATTGGTTGATGCTGACACCGCTCACGCCGGGTAAACACACAGTTCATTTCGCGGCAGGCGCGCCCCCATGGCTGGATGTGACCTACCACCTTACTGTTCGTCCCGGACACTAACGCCGCATCCGCATGGACCCCGTAGCGGTCAGCCGCAGCCGAGGCGGTGCTGGTAGGCGCCTGCCAACGGCGGTCTTTGGCCCGTGCCTTAGTTTGCTGCCGGGTGTAGGCAGAACTTCGTTGCTGGCGTCTCGAGTGAAGGGCTTTCGCTCAATCGGAGCGCCCTCTTGTTGAGGCTCAGAGCCGTGATCCCAGGCATCGGCACGATAGCCAGTCTGACCTTGTTCGTCAATGGCGGCACTATCAACGATAACGGCGATATCGCTCTGTTCGCATCCCTTACGGACGGGAGTGGCGTGCTCCTGGTGGCAACCCGCATCCATAACTGAGGAGGGATGCCCCGCAACTCGCAGTACCGGTCAGTAGATCTCGGTCGAGTTGCGGTCAAGGCCACTCGGTCATCGATGCCTTTCACGTCGTGAATCGTGCTGAGATTCCGGTGCGCAGCCGGCACTGCCAGCCTGGATGCCATCAATAGGACATTTGCGCAAACCAGGACATTATCATTTTGCGGCGACAAACCGTCGAAAACCATTGACAAATCCCGCCCGCTAAATGTACTATCGCCCAAATACTGTCTGAACGCGGCCGCACCGGGCACTGTGCGGCTGCGTGCCAGGCCCGCTTGTTTTGCAGGGACATAAGGAGTTCAGTTGGGGTTCCTCACTTGCACCCACAGTGGCGCGCGCCCACCCTATCCCTGCGCACTCACACTCAAAACGCTGGTAGGAGGGATTCAATGAAGAACCGGAATGCGTGGATGCTGTTCGCGGCCCTCGCCGTGGTGTCGGTCCTGCCGCCCCACATGGCGGCGCAGACCTCGACCACGGGCGTGCTGGCAGGCACGGTAGAGGACAGCTCCGGGGCGGTCGTTCCAAAAGCTCAGGTCGAGCTGACCAACATGGATACCAACGCCTCCGTAAGACAGGTCAGCAACGAGGCGGGCCAGTACGTTTTCGCCGGCCTGACGCCCGGAAATTACAAGATCACGGTCACACTCGCCGGTTTCCGCACGGCATCCTTCCCGAACCTCGTCGTCGAGGTCAACAAGAGCCTGA
>Ga0335082_10003836_pt1 | contig 16367 bp, 10 predicted proteins | sample Lox_Sample_41_FD_206718 | JGI IMG/M metagenome (GOLD analysis project Ga0335082, IMG submission 206718) | Soil microbial communities from Loxahatchee National Wildlife Refuge, Florida, United States - Lox_Sample_4.1 | ecosystem: Environmental > Terrestrial > Soil > Wetlands | place: USA...
CCTGGGTCGCGGTGGACGTGACACCAGCAGCTACGTCGGTACCGAGTTGATGGCTCAGGTGACCTGGCGGTTCGCCGACGGGCTCGCCTGGGACAACCAGTTCGGCTACCTGATCATGGGCAAGGCGCTGGATGCGGTGACCGACCCGACGGTGGGTGCCCGCAACACCAACGACCCGTTCATGCTCACCTCTCGCGTTCGCTTCACGTTCTAGCTCGCGAGCACGCAGGACCTTCGGGCCCGGAGGGGAACCTCCGGGCCCGTTGTTTTTCGCGGAGTTTCTTGCTGCTACCCGGTAGCCGACGTATAGTCACCCCCATGGTGGAAGCGGGGTATATGGGGTATATATTGTGGTCCGGTATCCACTGTGGCCGACCACCCGCGAGGCCGGTGTGGGTCGGGGGCGCCGTCGCTGTGCGGGTCGCTCCAACGTTGAAGGGGGAGCGCTGAACTGATGCGACGTTTCCGCGGAATCCTCCCCGTGCTGGTGCTGGTGATCCTGGCTGCCGGCAGCGTCTCGGCCCAGTCACAGACCACCCAGCCCCCGGGCGGTGCGACCGGGCCGACCGGCTCGGCCCCCATGACCGCGCTGGTGGACCAGCTCGTCGACCTCTTCCCGAAGCTGGAGGGCGAGGTGCTCGAGGTGCGTGACGGCGAGCTCACCCTGAGCACGGGGGTGAAGGCGGGCGCGCGGGCCGGCCTCGAGCTGGAGCTGTTTCGCCAGGGCCGCGAGATCAAGCATCCCAGGACGGGTGAGGTGCTCGGGCGAGCCGAAGATCCGCTCGGGGTCACCCGGATCGCCCAGGCCCAGGAGACCTTCTCGGTGGCGCCCCCGCCCCCCGGCGCCACGATCAAGCCGGGCGACCGGTTCCGCGTGTCCTCCGGAAAGGTCAACATCGTGCTGCTGCCCCTCCTCGGCAGCGTGAAGGATACCCTCGTCGAGACGGCGACCCAGGAGCTGGTCGAGCGGCTCGGGGCGACCGGCCGGTTCAAGGTCACCATGGGCGACACCATCAACGTGTTCATCGCCCAGCAGCGCTTGACCGCGGCCGATTTCCTGGCCGGCAAGGGGGTCCGGGAGGCCTCCGAGCGATTCAAGGCCGACAACATCCTGGCCGTGCACTTCACGCGGGCGCAGGGCAAGCCGTTCATGGACGTGCGCTTCTTCTCGGCGCCGCGGGCCGATGCGGCCGTGACGACGTCGTTCTTCGTCCCGCCGTCGACCTTGCGGGCGGCCAATCCGGGTCCGCGATTCTCGCAGGGCGGCCCGGCGAATCCGCCCCAGGCCAGGTCGCGATCGCTTCTGTCCCGGCTGCTGGGCGGCGACCTCGAGGCGGGTAGCTACTCGACCGGTGAGGGCTCGCTGCCCCTCCGGGAGGTGGCGAAGTTCAATTTCCCGGTGCTGGCCATGGACATCGCGGTCGCTCCCAAGGACAAGATCCCACGCATGGTGGTGAGCGACGGCGACCAGGTCTACATGTACCGGATCGTGGACCAGAAGATCGAGCCGGAGTGGAGCAAGTCGATGCGCAGCTCGGGACGGGTGTTCTCGCTCCAGCTCGCCGACCTGGACGGCGACGGCATGCTCGAGGTGATCGGCAACCGCCACGTGCCGAAGATCGGGCTGAACTCGTTCATCATCTCGGCGAAGGATGGCAAGCCCTCGGTGGTGATCGAGTACGTCTCCGATTTCCTGTTCGCGGTGGATCTCAAGGGCGAAGGCGTGAAGCAGACCCTGTGGTCGCAGCGCTACAGCCAGGAGACCTTCTTCACGCCCGGGCAGGCCGACCAGGTGACCCTGAAGGACGGCAAGCTCGTGAGCGACAAGCGGGTGCGAGTGCCCTCCTCGTTCCGGCCGATGGGGGCCGCGTTCTCGAACGTCATGGGCAAGGACACGCGGGCCCTCGCCATTGTCGACGAGTTCAACCGGCTTCAGATCGTCAACGAGGGCGAAGAGCTCTGGCGATCTTCCACTTCGGTCGGTGGAGGATACCTGACCGTGGAGCTGACCGGCGCCACCTACTCCTCCAAGAACGAGCGCAGCAAGTTCTACAAGATCGAGCCCACCCCGCTCGCGGTGGATCTCGACGGGGACGGGGTGGACGAGCTGATCGTGCCCCAGAATCTGGTCCGGGAAGGCATGCTCGCGGTGGTCTTCAAGGGGCCGGCCGGGTTCCGGCTGCAGTCCATCAACTCGGGCTTCGAGGGCGGCATCACGTGTCTCGGCGCCTACAAGTCCGAGGACGCCACTCAGCCGACGCTCATCGCCGCGGTGGTGCGCTTCAGCAACGTCCTCCTGAAGGCGGGCGGTGAGACCCAGATCATCATGACCGTGCCACAGGAGTGAGCCTCCTCTGACGATCCCGGAAGAGAACCGAGGGCGCGAGCCCCGGCTCGACTCTTCGCCGCCCCGCGGGATGCGGGACGTGCTGCCCGACGAAGTGGCGCTGCGTGATTGGGCCATGGCGCAGATCCTGACCGTCTACCGTCGCCACGGCTTCGTGCGCATCGAGACGCCCGCCGTCGAGAGCCTGCGCCTCCTGCTGCGGAGCGACGGGGGCGAGAACGAGAAGCTGATCTTCAAGATCCTCAAGCGCGGCGAGAAGCTTGCCGCCGCGGGCCCCGCCGACGAGATGGCCGACCTGGGCCTCCGCTTCGACCTCACGGTGCCGCTCGTCCGCTACTACGCCCAGAACCATGCGCGGCTTCCCCAGCCCCTGAAGGCGATCCAGATCGGGCCGGTGTGGCGCGCGGAGCGGCCGCAGCAGGGGCGCTACCGGCAATTCACCCAGTGCGACATCGACATCCTGGGGGTGGCGTCCGAGGTGGCGGAGATCGAGCTGATCCTCGCCACCACCGAGGCGCTCACCGCGCTCGGGCTGAAGGATCTCACGGTGCGGCTCAACGATCGCCGCCTGCTCGGTGCGATGGTGGCCCACTGCGGGTTCGACGCGGCGCGGGCCGGCTCGGTGTTCATCGCGCTGGACAAGCTCGACAAGGTCGGGCGGGACTCGGTGGCGGAAGAGCTGCGGGCGGCCGGGCATCCCCCACCCGCGATCGAGCGCCTTCTCGACTTGCTGGGCTCGAGCGCGACGCCGGCGGCCCTCCGATCGCTCCTGGGTGCGACGGCAGACGACGCGGTCTGGCAAGGCCTGCAGCGAATCCTCGACACCATCGAGGCGCAGGCGTCCGGCCGCTTCCGGCTCGTCTTCGATGCGACACTGGTGAGGGGCATGGGCTACTACACCGGGCCGATCTTCGAGATCCAGCACGGCGATACCACGTCGTCGATTGCGGGCGGGGGACGGTACGATCGCATGATCGGCCGGTTCACCGGGCGCGACGTCCCCGCTACCGGCTTCTCCATCGGCTTCGAGCGGGTCATCGGGATCCTGATGGAGCGGGGACCGGCGGTCGACGCGGGTACCGATCGGGTTGTGCTCGTGTTCGACGAGGCGATGCCGGCTCTGGGCTCGGTGCTGAGCCTGGCGCGGGAGTTCCGGGAGCAAGGCAAGCACGTGCTCCTGGAGACGCGGACGAAGCGGCTCGGCAAGCAGCTGCAGGAGCTGGAAGCGCGGGGATTCCGGCGCATCGGCGTGGTGGGGATGGACGGAGCGGTCGAGTGGCGCGAGCCCCGGTCGGGCGGGGCGGGGGAGACGAAGGCGTGACCGAGACTCTGGGCGGGTGGCGGCGCACGCACAGCTGCGGGGCGCTGCGGATCGAGCACGTGGGGCAGCCGGTCACCCTGATGGGCTGGTCGTACCGCCGTCGCGATCACGGCGGGCTCGTCTTCATGGACCTGCGCGATCGCGACGGGCTGACCCAGTGCGTGTTCAACCCCGCGACGGCCGGCGACGCGCACGCGAAGGCGGAGGCGGTGCGCTCCGAGTTCGTCCTGGCCGTGCGCGGCACCGTCTCGGCGCGCCCGGCCGGGACCGAGAACCCGAAGCTGGCGACCGGCGCCGTCGAGGTCCAGGTCTCCGAGGTGAGGATCCTCAACGAGTCGCGGCCGCTGCCGTTCCAGCTCGACGACGAGGCGGAGATCGACGAGACCCTGCGGCTCAAGTACCGCTATCTCGATATGCGGCGGCCGCACGTCCTGCGGGCCTTCCAGGTCCGGGATCAGGTCTGCCGGGCCGCGCGCGACTATCTCCACGGCGAGGGTTTCCTCGAGGTGGAGACCCCCGTGCTCACCCGGTCGACGCCCGAAGGTGCCCGTGACTTCCTCGTCCCGAGCCGGCTGCAGCCGGGCAGCTTCTACGCGCTTCCGCAGTCGCCGCAGCTCTTCAAGCAGCTCTTGATGGTGGCCGGCTTCGAGCGCTACTTCCAGATCGTCCGCTGCTTCCGCGACGAGGACCTGCGAAAGGATCGCCAGCCCGAGTTCACCCAGATCGACATCGAGACGTCCTTCCTCGACCGCGACGACTTCCTGCCGATCGTCGAGGGTCTGGTGGCCCAGATCTGGCGCACCGTCAAGGGCGTGGATCTCGCCCGGCCGTTTCCCCGCATCGCCTACGACCAGGCCATGGCGCGCTACGGCTCGGACAAGCCGGATCTGCGCTTCGGCCTCGAGCTCCAGGATTGCTCGGCCCTGTTCGCGGACGGCGAGTTCCAGGCTTTCGCGCAGACGGTCGCGGGCGGCGGCGCGGTGAAGGGCCTGCGGGTGCCGGGGGCGGGCGGAATGAGCCGCAAGGAGCTCGACGATCTCACCGCGGAGGCCAAGCAAGCGGGCGCCAAAGGGCTCGTGTGGATCAAGGTGAATCCGGACGGCCTGCAGTCGCCGGTGGCCAAGTTCATCCAGGGCATCCAGACGCGGCTCCTGGAGACGCTGGGCGGCGGCCCGGGCGACCTGCTGCTGCTGGTCGCCGACGTCCCCGCGGTCGCGGCCGCCGTGCTCGGGCGCTTGCGAGTGGACATGGCGAAGCGGTTCAATCTGATCCCGACCGACCGTGACGTGTTCGCGTGGGTGATCGACTTCCCGCTCGTCGAGTGGAACGCCGACGAGAAGCGCTGGGACGCCGTCCACCACCCGTTCACCGCGCCGCGCGACGAGGACCTGCTCCTGCTCGAGTCGGAGCCCGGGCGCGCCCGCGCCAAGGCCTACGACCTGGTGCTGAACGGCCAGGAGGCGGCCGGGGGCTCCATCCGTATCCACCAGCAGACCGTCCAGGAGCGTCTGTTCGCCTTGATCGGCATCTCCAAGGAGGAGGCGCGGGCGCGGTTCGGCTTCCTCCTGGACGCGCTCGAGTTCGGGGCGCCGCCGATGGGCGGCATCGCCTTCGGCCTCGACCGCCTGGTGGCGAACCTGGTCGGCCAGGAGTCCATCCGCGAGGTGATCGCCTTCCCCAAGACGCAGAAGGGGACCTGCCCGCTCACCGACGCCCCCGCGCCGGTCGACGCCAAGCAGCTTCGTGAGCTGGGTATCCGCGTCGTGGAAGGGCCCGGACCCGCGTGATATGCTGACCGTGGAGGCATGAGTACTCGTTGACTGAAGCCACCGGCGTCACCCGGCGGATCGTGTTGCCTCCGGATCTCAATCATCTCGCCCTCCTCGGCCGTCACGACGAGCACCTGCGCGCGCTGGAATCCCAGTACGACGTTCGCATCACCGCTCGCGGCCACGACGTGACGCTCCGGGGGGAAGAGCGCCAGGTAGGGGAGGCGGAGCGGGTGCTGCGCGAGCTGGTGGCGATGCTCCGGGAGCGCCCGTCGCTCGGGGCCTCCGACATCCGGTCCGCCCTGCGCATCGCAGGCAACGAGCCCGGTGCGGACGTCAAGTCGGTGCTATCCGACGCGATCGCGGTGCCCTCGCGGCGCCGCTTCATCACTCCGAAGACCGCGAACCAGAAGCGATACTTGGAGGCGGTGCGCGGCCACGACCTCGTCGTCGCGATCGGCCCCGCCGGGACCGGCAAGTCGTACCTCGCGGTCGCGATGGCCGTCTCCGCGCTGCTCAAGCGCGAGGTCGCCCGGATCATCCTGACCCGCCCCGCGGTGGAAGCGGGCGAGCGCCTCGGCTTCCTGCCCGGCGACCTCGTCGAGAAGGTGCATCCGTACCTGCGGCCGCTCTACGACGCTCTCTACGACATGCTCGAGCCCGAGAAGGTGGGCGCGCTGTCCGAGAAGGGCGCCATCGAGATCGCCCCGCTCGCCTACATGCGAGGCCGGACCCTCAACGACGCCTTCATCATCCTCGACGAGGCGCAGAACACCACGTCCGAGCAGATGAAGATGTTCCTGACCCGGCTCGGCTTCAATTCCAAGATGGTGGTCACCGGGGACATCACCCAGGTGGACCTGCCGTCGAGCCGCGTGTCCGGGCTGATCGAGATCCAGACGGTGCTGCAGGACGTCGACGGGATCCGCTTCATATACTTCGACGACCGGGACGTCGTCCGTCACGATCTCGTCTCCTCGATCGTGCGCGCCTACGACCGGGTCCGGAAGACTCCGGCGCGCGGATCGGGCTGAGGTTCGGCCCTCCCCCGTGCCCGTCGCGGTCTCCAATCTCCAGCGCCGTTCCCGCATCTCATCACCGCGTCTCCGCGCGGTGGCCCGGCGGGCTCTGTCCGCGCTCGGACGGGCCGACCGCGAAGTGCACGTCACGGTCGTCGACGATCGGCGCATCCGGGCGCTCAACGCGCGCTATCTCGGCAAGCGGCGGGCCACCGATGTGCTCGCCTTCGACCTGGCCGGACCCGGTCCGGCTCGGCTCTGGGGTGAAGTGATCGTTTCCGCCGAGACCGCCGCGCGCCAGGCCCGGCGTTTGAGGGTGCCGCTCGCGGTCGAGCTCGATCTGCTGGTGGTACACGGTCTGCTGCACCTCGCCGGCTACGACGACCACGAGCCGCGGCGGGCGCGTCGAATGCACGAGCGCGCCCGCGAGATCCTCCGCGGGCGGTCGGCGCGCGCGATCCCGCCGCGCCTCTGGGCCGGCCTGCTGGAGGCCTGATGCCCCCCGCCTACCGCGCCGGGTTCGTTGCGCTGGTAGGCCGCCCCAACGTGGGGAAGTCCACGCTGCTGAACCGTCTCGTCGGCGAGAAGATGGCGATCGTCTCGCCGCGCCCCCAGACGACGCGTACCCGCATCACCGGGATCCGTCACCTGCCGAGCGCCCAGATCGTCTTCGTGGACACCCCGGGGCTCCACGCGGGCGCCGGCCGCCTCTCCCAGCTCATGGCCAAGACGGCGGAGCGGGCGGTGGAGGACGTCGACCTCGTCTGTTTCGTGGCGGAGGCGACCGAGGATCCGGCCCGCCTGGACCGGGCTGCGCTCGACCAGCTCAAGGCCAGCCGGGCGCCGGTGTACTGCTGCCTCAACAAGACCGACCTGGTCTCGCCGAAATCGCGGCTGCTCCCCTTGATCGCCGCGTATCGGGTGGCCTATCCGTTCGCGGAGATCGTGCCGGTCTCGGCCGAGCAAGGCGACCACTGTGACCGGCTGCTGGAGCTGATCGTGGCCGCGCTGCCGGAGCGCCCCGCCTACTTCCCGCCGGACGCGCTCACCGATCAGCCGGAGACCTTCTGGGTGGCGGAGGCGATCCGGGAGAAGATCTTCCGCCTGACCCACCAGGAGGTGCCGTATTCCTGTGCGGTGCGGGTGGAGGAGCTGACCGAGCGCCGGCGCCCCGAGTGCCTGTACATCCGGGCGACCATCTTCGTGGAGCGAGACTCGCAGCGCGGCATCGTGATCGGCAAGGGCGCGGCGATGCTCAAGCGGATCGGGGCCGCCGCCCGCATCGACCTGGAGCGCTTCTTCGGCATCAAGGTCTATCTCGACCTGAGCGTGCGCGTCCGCTCGGAGTGGCGGAAGGACGAAAAGGCGCTGCGGGAGTTCGGTTTCCTGCTCACCTCGTGATGGCGGGCAGCTGATCGTGGCCCTGCACAAGACGCGCGCGGTGGTGATCGGGCGTCGCGCGTTCGGAGAGAGCGACCGGCTCGTCGACTTCTACACCCGCGACCACGGCAAGGTGCGGGGGATCGCCCGCTCGGCCCGCCGGCCCCGCTCCCGCTTCGGCAGCGCGCTCGAGCTGTTCACGCTCGGGGAGATGGTGTTCTTCGACTCCGGGCGCAGCGAGCTGGTGCAGGTGGACCACTTCGACATCGTGCGTCCGTTCGTGGGAGTGCGGGAGCACCTCGAGCGGCTCGGGCAGGGGGCGTGGGCGGTGGAAGTGGTGGCGCGCCTGACCGCCGACCGTGACCCCCATCCCGCGCTCTTCGCCCTGCTGGTGCGGACCCTCGGGGCGATGGAGGCCACCCGCCGGCCGGCGCGCGTCGCGGTGTGCTTTGGCCTGCGCGCGGTCGATCTGCTCGGGCACCGGCCGCGACTCGACCGCTGCGTGTCCTGCGGACGGCTCCACCCGTTCCCGGACGCGGCTCTCGACATGACCGCGGGTGGGGTCGTGTGTCCGGCGTGCCGATCCGGTGCCGACGCGATCCCGCTGTCGGGAGGTCTGGTCGGCACGCTCAAGCGGCTGCGGGCGCTCTCGTGGGAGGAGGCGCTGCGGCTCAACCTGGCCGCGGAACTCGACGCGGAGCTCGCCGCGGTGCTGGAGGGACTGCTGGCGCGGCTGATGGGCCGGTACCCGCTCTCCTCGCGCTTCCTCATCCAGACACGCCGATCCCTCTCGATGGTCGCCGAGCCCGCGCCGCCCGCGGAGTAGCGCCCCTCGCGGCCGGGCCTCCCTCGGCCCTGTGCTATCCTGACGGCCATGATCTCGATGGACACCCTCGTCTCGCTCTGCAAGCGACGCGGATTCGTCTTCCAGTCGAGCGAGATCTACGGCGGCACCGGCTCGTGCTGGGACTACGGGCCGCTCGGTGTCGAGCTGAAGAACAAGATCAAGCGCGTCTGGTGGCGGGATTTCGTCCAGCAGCGCTCGGACATGGTCGGGCTCGACGCGTCCATCCTGATGCATTCGATGGTGTGGAAGGCGAGCGGCCACGTGGATCACTTCACCGATCCGATGGTGGACTGCCGCGAGTGCCGTCACCGCTTCCGCGCCGATCAGCTCGAGGAGACCCCCTGGGTGCACTACTGCCCGGCCACCAAGGGCAACAAGTTCACGATCCCGGCCGGGGAGGCCTGCACGCACTGCGGGGCCCCGCGCACGCTCTGCCCCGACTGCGGCAAGGGGGAGCTGACACCACCGCGCCAGTTCAACCTCATGTTCAAGACGTTCATGGGGCCGGTGGAGGAGGACGCCGCCGTCACCTACCTGCGCCCGGAGACCGCGCAGGGGATCTTCGTGAACTTCGAGAACGTGCAGCAGTCGATGCGGCGCAAGCTCCCCTTCGGGATCGGCCAGATCGGCAAGGCCTTCCGGAACGAGATCACCCCGGGCAACTTCATCTTTCGAACGCGCGAGTTCGAGCAGATGGAGATCGAGTACTTCGTGAACCCGCACGACACGGTGGAGGGGCGGCCCGCCGACGAGCACTGGCACGATCGCTGGATCGAGGACTGCCTGGCGTGGTTCCAGCGCTACGGCCTGCAGGCGGAGAACCTGCGCCTGCACGAGCACGAGCGGGGCGAGCTGGCCCACTACTCCAAGCGCACCGCCGATCTCCAGTATCGGTTCCCGATCGGCTGGAGCGAGCTGATGGGCATCGCGAACCGAACCGACTTCGATCTCAAGCAGCACGCCAAGTTCAGCGGCAAGACGCTGACCTACTTCGACGAGGAGCGGAAGGAGCACGTGGTCCCTTACGTCATCGAGCCGTCGGCGGGAGTAGATCGGGCGCTCCTCGCCTTCCTGGCGGACGCCTACCGCGAGGAAGAGGTCCGCGGCGAGAAGCGGGTGGTGCTGCGCTTCCATCCCGAGCTGGCGCCGGTGTCGGTGGCGGTGCTCCCCCTCCTCAAGAAACGCGACGACATCGTGCGGACCGCGCACGCGATCCGGGACGAGCTGTCGCGTCACTTCACCGCGGTCTACGACGACACCGCCGCGATCGGCCGTCTCTACCGTCGGCAGGACGAGGTGGGCACTCCCTACTGTGTGACGGTGGATGTGCAGACGGTGGGCGACACCGACAGGGGCGAGCCGGCGGACGGCAAGGTCACGATTCGCGATCGCGACTCGATGGAGCAGATCCGGGTTCCCGCGTCACGGCTGGTGGCGGTGTTCGGCGATCTGCTCGGCGGCGAGCGCTGGGCCGACGTCGCCGCCCAGACCGGACGCGGCTAGGACTGCGGCGCCTGCGCGCTCGGCGGCGCCGGCGCTCCGGGCGTGGCCGGCGGGGTGCCCGGCGCTCCGGGAGCCGGGAGCAGAGGCGGCTCGGTGCGCGGCGGCGAGACCCCCGGTGCATAGCGCGCGGGCCCGCACGTCTCCTTGGGCTCGGTCCCCGCGATGAACGCCATCGTCACCGGCCGCTGGCACCCACCGCTGGCGTCCATGTCCACCGGGACCAGCACGACCCGCTCCGGGATCGGGAAGTCCTCCGCGGGGGTGCCGGCCAGAGCCTCCTGCATGAAAGCCGTCCAGATCGGCACCGCGACGCGTGAGCCCGTCTCGTCCTTGCCCAGGCTCCGGGGCCGGTCGTAGCCGACCCACACCCCGGTGACGAGCCGCGGCGTGTAACCGATGAACCACGCGTTGGAGTAGTCGTTGGTGGTTCCGGTCTTCGCCGCCGCGGGCCGACCGAGCGCCCGTGCCGCCGCCCCCGTGCCGCGCTCGATCGTGCCCCGGAGCATGTAGGTCATCACGTACGCAAGCTCCGGAGAGACGACCTGCTTGCTCTGCGGCGTGTTCTCCTCGAGCAGCTTGCGCTGGGAGTCGAGGACATACCGGATCGCGGTCGGCCGCATCCAGGCGCCCTGGTTGGCGAGGGCACCGTACGCGGAGGTGATCTCGAGCAGGGTGAGGTCGGAGGTCCCGAGGGCGATCGACAGATTCTCGCCGAGCGGGCTCTCCACCCCCAGGCGCCGGGCGATGTCCACGGTGCGGCGGATGCCGTTCTTCTCGAGCACCTTCACGGCGGCCACGTTCACCGACTCCTCGAGCGCCTGCTGGTAGGTGATGGGGCCGCGGAACTTGCGATCGTAGTTGTCCGGCTTCCACGGCTTCCCGTTGCGGCCGGCCGGGAACTCGACGGGCGAATCATCCACGACGCTGGCCGGCGTCTGGCCCGACTCGAGCGCAGCCAGATAGACGAAGGCCTTGAAGGCCGAGCCCGGCTGGCGGCGGGCCTGGACCGCGCGGTTGAACTCGCTCTTGAAGAAGTCGTAACCACCCACCATCGCCTTGATGTAGCCGGTCTGCGGGTCGATCGTCAGCAGCGCGCCCTCCGGCCGATCGGGCGGTGCGGCCGCCGTGTCCTTGGCGGCCTGGACCCGGCGCGACTCGAGTGCCTTGAGCCCCTCTCGCAGTGAGCGCTCCGCCTTGACCTGCATCACCGGCGACAGCGTGGTGTAGACCTGCATGCCGCCCTTGAAGACCAGGTCGGCTCCGTACTGCGCCTCGAGCTGCTGCTGGACGTACTCGAGGTAGTACTGGCCGGTGGTGCGGCGACGCTCGGGTGGAATGAGGCCGAGCGAGGAGTCCGCCGCCTTCTTGGCGGCAGGTGGGCTCAAGGTCCCCACGTCCACCATGCGGGCGAGCACGGTGGCCCGTCGCCGCTTCGCGGCCTCCGGGTGCTCGAACGGTGAGTAGGTCGACGGCGCCTTGGGGAGACCGGCCAGAAGTGTGCACTCGGTCAGGGTCAGCTCGCTCACCGACTTGCCGTAGAAGGTGCGGGCGGCCGCCTCGACGCCGAAGGCGCCGTGGCCGAAATAGATCTGGTTCAGATACATCTCGAGGATCCGGTCCTTCGAGTAGCGTCGCTCCAGCTCGAGCGCGAGTACCGCCTCCTTGAGCTTGCGTTCGAGGCTCTTGTCCGGAGTGAGGAAGAGGACCTTGGCCAGCTGCTGGGTGATGGTGCTGCCACCCTCTACGATCCGACCGCGGCGGAAGTTCTGGTAGACCGCGCGCGCGATGCCCATCGGATCCACCCCGTAGTGGGCATAGAAGCGGGCGTCCTCGGTCGCGATGATGGCCTCGCGCAGCGGCTTCGGAATCTGGGCCAGCGGCACGAAGATGCGGCGCTCGACGTGGAACTCGGTGATGAGCTCGTCGTTGTCGTCGTAGACCTTGGTGCCCTCGCTCGCGTCGAAGCTCTCGAGCTGCGAGACGGAGGGCAGGGAGCCGGGCAGGATGGTGAGAACCCAGAAGGCGGACGCGGCGACGCCGAGGGCGCCCACGAGGACGACGACAAGCGCGCCCATGAGCGTCCAGCGAATCCAGCGCCGGCGCCGGAGCGCGGCGCGTTTGGAGCGTCGGTCTCCCGCCATGGATTGTTATTATACAGGCGTGAACACACCTCCCACCGCCGATCAGCAGCTCGCCCGCCTCCGGCGCGGCGCGGCCGAGATCATCGTGGAGACCGAGCTGCGCGCCAAGCTGGAGCGATCGCTGAAGACCGCGACGCCGCTCAAGGTCAAGCTCGGGCTCGATCCCACCGCCCCGGACCTCCATCTCGGCCACACCGTGGTCCTGCAGAAGCTGCGCGACTTCCAGGATCTGGGGCATCAGGTGATCATCATCATCGGCGACTTCACCGGCATGATCGGCGACCCCACCGGGCGCTCGGAGACGAGGCGGCCGCTGACATGGGACGACATCCGCGAGAATGCGGAGACCTACAAGGCCCAGCTGGGCAAGGTACTGGACATGGCGCGCACCCAGGTGCGCTTCAACTCGGAGTGGCTCGGCCCGCTCACCTTCGAGCAGATCATCCGCGAGACCGCGCAGCTCACGGTGGCGCGCATCCTTCAACGTGAGGACTTCGCCGCGCGCTACGCGGCCGGACGTCCCATCAGCCTGCACGAGTTCCTGTATCCACTCGCACAGGGCTACGACTCGGTCGCCCTCGGCGCCGACGTGGAGCTGGGCGGCACCGATCAGACGTTCAACCTGCTGGTGGGGCGAGACCTCCAGCGCGCCCACGGACAGGATCCACAGGTCGCGCTGACCGTGCCGATTCTCCAAGGGCTCGACGGCGTTCAGAAGATGTCGAAGAGCCTCGGCAACTACGTGGGCATCAACGAGCCGCCGGCCGACATGTACGGCAAGCTGATGTCCGTCTCAGATGCGTTGATGTTCCGGTACTTCGAGCTCGCGACCCGCGTGCCGGAGGACGAGATCGAGAAGCTGCGCCGGCTTCATCCGATGGAGGCCAAGAAGCGCCTGGCCCGTACGGTGACGGCCATGTACCACGGCGAGTCTGAGGCAGCCGAGGCCGAGGCCGGCTTCGCCCGGGTTGTTCAGAGGAAGGAAGTGCCTGATAATATTGAAGTTGTCAAGATTGCTACCCCTTACGACGACGGCGAGCCGGCCTGGAAGATCCTCGTCCAGACAGGTACGGTTCCCTCGAACTCCGAGGGTCGTCGACAGATCCAACAGGGAGCCGTCGAGCTCGATGGCGTCCGGATCCTGGATCCCAATCAGAAGGTGAAGCCATCCGCACTCAGCCGGCTGCTGCAGGTCGGTAAGCGGAAGTTCAGGAGATTCGTCCTCGAGAAGGAATGACTTGACAGGCTAGGCAGGGATCCGTATTATCGCTTCTTGCCCATCCTTCCGGCTCAGCCCGGTAGGGGGTGTTGAGAGAAGTCAGCCGGTCCGAATCAGTCCGCTGGCCTCGATTCAACCTGAAGGGGTTCGCAACCCCGCCGCTCTTTGAAAATCGCATATGTTACTGGCTCACCGAGAAGTGTGAGCACCATCCGTAACTACTGAGTACCTTGCGCTCGACCGAAGCAACATCTTGGTTGGGCTTTTAGGGACCAGGTTTCAAGTTTGTCGATTTAATCATGGCGAGTTTGATCCTGGCTCAGAGCGAACGCTGGCGGCGTACTTAACACATGCAAGTCGAACGAGGATCTTCGGTGTAGCAATACATTGGCGGTCCTAGTGGCGCACGGGTGAGTAACACGTGGGTGACCTGCCCTTGAGCTCGGGATACCCCCTCGAAAGGGGGGCTAATACCGGATACGTTCCTCGGTCGAAAGATCGGGGAGGAAAGGTGGCGCAAGCTGCCGCTCTTGGAGGGGCTCGCGGCCTATCAGCTAGTTGGCGGGGTAACGGCCCACCAAGGCTATGACGGGTAGCTGGTCTGAGAGGACGACCAGCCACACGGGGACTGAGACACGGCCCCGACTCCTACGGGAGGCAGCAGTGGGGAATTTTCCGCAATGGGCGAAAGCCTGACGGAGTGACGCCGCGTGTGGGACGAAGGCCTTCGGGTCGTAAACCACTGTCAGTGGGAAAGAAGGGTGTCGGTGCTAATACCACCGGCATTTGACGGTACCTGCAGAGGAAGCCCCGGCCAACTCTGTGCCAGCAGCCGCGGTAAGACAGAGGGGGCAAGCGTTGCTCGGAATTACTGGGCGTAAAGGGCGCGTAGGCGGGATGGCAAGTCGGTCGTGAAATCCCTCGGCTCAACCGAGGAACGTCGATCGATACTGCCGTTCTTGAGGATTGCAGAGGAGACTGGAATTCCCGGTGTAGCGGTGAAATGTGTAGAGATCGGGAGGAACACCGGTGGCGAAGGCGGGTCTCTGGGCAATTCCTGACGCTGAGGCGCGAAAGCGTGGGGAGCAAACGGGATTAGATACCCCGGTAGTCCACGCTGTAAACGATGACGACTAGGTGTGGGGGGGTTCAGTCCCTTCCGTGCCGCAGCTAACGCATTAAGTCGTCCGCCTGGGGAGTACGGCCGCAAGGTTGAAACTCAAAGGAATTGACGGGGGCCCGCACAAGCGGTGGAGCATGTGGTTCAATTCGATGCAGAGCGAAGAACCTTACCTGGGCTTGACATGCAGGAAGTAGAAACCGGAAACGGCGACGACCTGTTAAGTCAGGAACCTGCACAGGTGGTGCATGGCTGTCGTCAGCTCGTGCCGTGAGGTGTTGGGTTAAGTCCCGCAACGAGCGCAACCCTCACTCTATGTTGCCATCGGGTAATGCCGGGCACTCTTAGGGAACTGCCGGCGAAGAGCTGGAGGAAGGGGGGGATGACGTCAAGTCCGTATGCCCCTTATGTCCAGGGCTACACACATGCTACAATGGCCGATACAGAGGGTTCCCAACCCGCGAGGGGGAGGCAATCCCACAAAGTCGGTCTCAGTTCGGATTGCAGGCTGCAACTCGCCTGCATGAAGTCGGAATCGCTAGTAAGCGCAGATCAGCAGGCTGCGCTGAATACGTTCCCGGGCCTTGTACACACCGCCCGTCACACCACGAAAGCCGGTTGTACCAGAAGTCGCTGAGCCAACCGCAAGGACGCAGGCGCCGAAGGTATGGTCGGTGATTGGGGTGAAGTCGTAACAAGGTAGCCGTAGGGGAACCTGCGGCTGGATCACCTCCTTTCTAAGGAGCTTCGAGGGTCCGGGGGTCTCCGGATCTCCGGACCCTCCAAAGCTTCAACTTCCGCAGCATTGCTTGCCCTCCCCGTGTGAGCCAGTAGCATTATTTTCTTCTGGGCCTTTAGCTCAGCTGGCTAGAGCGCGCGCTTGATAAGCGCGAGGTCCCTGGTTCGACCCCAGGAAGGCCCACCAGAATGGGAGCCTTGGAGATGCAGCTCAAGGGGATGTAGCTCAGTTGGGAGAGCACCTGCTTTGCAAGCAGGGGGTCGCCGGTTCGACTCCGGTCATCTCCACCAGGCGAAAAGCGATAGAGACTGTCGCGGCTGCGGCCGCGAGGCTCTTTGACAACCGAATACGTTGATTCTCGAGTGTAGCCAAGCAATGTTCTCCAAAAGTAGGCAATGAAATTCGTGGTCAAGCTACTAAGGGCGAACGGTGGATGCCTTGGCGCCAGGAAGCGACGAAGGGCGTGGCTAGCTGCGATAAGCCTCGGGGAGCCGCAAGCAGGCTTCGATCCGAGGATGCCCGAATGGGGGAACCCGGCTGGGGTAATGCCCAGTCGTCCGTCACTGAATCCATAGGTGGCGCGACGCGAACCGAGGGAACTGAAACATCTCAGTACCTCGAGGAAGAGAAAGAAAACTCGATTCCCTGAGTAGCGGCGAGCGAAAAGGGAATAGCCCAAACCGGATTGGCGCAAGCCCGTCCGGGGTTGCGGGGCGCTGGTAGGGGAACCCCGGAGAGTTACCAAATCAGGCGATAGTCGAAGGCTCTGGAAAGAGCCGCCACAGAAGGTGAAAGCCCTGTAGGCGAAATCGCGCTGATCTCTCTGGCCAGCGTACCCAAGTACCACGGGACACGTGAAACCCCGTGGGAATCCGGAGGGACCACCCTCCAAGGCTAAATATTCCCTGGCGACCGATAGTGAACCAGTACCGTGAGGGAAAGGCGAAAAGAACCCCGGTGAG
>Ga0335082_10003837_pt1 | contig 16365 bp, 16 predicted proteins | sample Lox_Sample_41_FD_206718 | JGI IMG/M metagenome (GOLD analysis project Ga0335082, IMG submission 206718) | Soil microbial communities from Loxahatchee National Wildlife Refuge, Florida, United States - Lox_Sample_4.1 | ecosystem: Environmental > Terrestrial > Soil > Wetlands | place: USA...
CCCTCTCTGGACGCCACGAGGAAGGGATCGGGCTCATCCAGCAAGGGCTCGAGGTTCTCGCCAGCATCAAGGTGGCCGCCAACAAAGCGCTGCTTCTGGGCCTCCTCGCCCGGGCACAACGCGCGTCTGGACAGTTGACACCCGCGCGGGCGTCGGCGGGGGAAGCGCTCGAGTTGGCGCGCCAGTACGGAGAACGCGGTTGGGAAGCCTGGGCGCTGCTCGCGTTAGGCGAGATCGATAGCTCCTCCGGCGCGTTGGGTGCGGCGCGCAGTGGCATCGAGGCAGCCGTCGCAGGCGCCGCGGAGCTGGGGCTGCGCCCGCTGCTCGCGCACTGCGACCTCGCCCTCGCCGACGTGCTCGACCAAGTAGGTGACGCCGCAGGCGCACAGCACCACCGTTCGGAGGGACTGCGGGCAATGCGTGAGATGGGGATGCAGCACGGGAAGCAGGGCACGGAAGTGCTGGTCGCCGCCGGTGGTTGACACGGTCACGTCCATCCTGCACAAATCACGCCCCACAACCGCCGCCACATCGAGTGCACAGCGCTTGTGGTAGCGACCAAGGGGGCATGATGCCAAAAGCACCATTGCGCTGGCGCCCATCCCGCCGACGAGAATGGCTGGCCCGGTGAGTCGACGTTGAGGATCCCACTATGATCTAAGACCGCGCCAATGAGCCAGACTTGGACCTGCTGCGAGCGCCACGTCGCAGATCAGGCACTATGACCGGTTGTTGGGATTGACGGCGACCGGAGAATCACACGTTCGTTGAACGCCTTCGGAGACAGTACCAATAACGGATGGATGTCCTTCATTTCCCGACCGGCCTGAGGATTACAGTTGATCCAAATCATGTCGCGTCGGTCCGGAGACCAGAGCCTGGGCGCCGCCATTAGAGCACCTCGCCCCCTACCCGAGAGGTAGCCATGGCCTCACCACCGTGTCGCTCTGGATCGAACAAGGCAAGTTTCTGCGCTAGCGTGAGCCTAACCTCGCCTACTGCCGTCACCAGCACTGCCGCGTCCTGAGCCGATACTTCAACGGGCTGACCCACCTTGAACCCAGCCGCCCTGGCGACGGCTGAGGGAATCCGCACTGCCAAACTATTGCCCCACTGCTGGAGCGTAAGTGTTGCTGTCTTCGCCATGCAAAGCCTCCAATGTATCAACCAGTATATACATTGGATTCATGTCAAGGCGTCTGCAGAGGCGGCACCGCTTCTTTGGCTAGTGCGTACTGGTTTCTGTGCAGAGCATCCACGCACGCAGAGCTGCCCCTGCCCGCAGGTGCAGATGGTCGCTGTGAACAAATCGGTAGGCTCGTGGACCGCTGCCTTCGCTTTGGGTCTGAAACCGTCCGACTATTGCTCAAACCAGTATTCCCCGTGGCTGTCGACCGTGTTGTAGCCTGTTTTCGGATCGGTGTCGAACTTAGAGACATCGACGAGCAGACCGCGGATCTTCGCGAATCGACCGGTCCCGCCAATGAACCGAGACGTCCCGTGATACATGCCTCGCCGCGAACCGCTGTCAGTGACTTGAGTCTCACTCGTGCCGATTCCCTCGGTGAATATCTTGTTCCCCTTATCTGTTATCCAGGTCGTATACCCCCATACGGGCCCGATCCCGCCGGTATAGTTGGAGTAACCTCGAACCCATGCCTCCACGATACGCTCGCCGTCGATCACAAGCTGACTATCGGCAGAGAAGGTCCGCTGAATTTCAAAGTTGCGGATTTGATGTCCAGGAACATCGTCCACATCGATGATGTTCTGCTGGACGTAGCGACCTTTCATCCCTTCACCGGATATGGTGATGGCGTGTTTTTGCTGAGCCCAACCGTCCGAGATTGCCAACAAAGCCAGAGCCGCAGTCGCGACAATTACCAACCAAACATTTAACCCAGTTAGATTGGACTGCTTCATGGAGAGCCTCCTGATGCGAACCGCTTGTTTTGGCCGTCAAGCCCGTTAGCCGAGAAGCCGTCGCCTTCCGCGATTTTTGGCTGCCAACGCCCTTTGTTTCGACCAGGAGCGTACGGGCGAGCTGTAATGTCTAGACTAGTCCTAGGAGACTTACAGATAGCATACCGATAATCGTAGAATTCTTACGCCAGTCTGACATGGCTGAGAGATTTTGATATTCCCACCAGGCTCATCTACCTGATCACTTCATCAGCCTGTAACAATACCGATTCTGGAACTTGCAGCTGAAGAGCCTTCGCGACTCGGAGGTTCACCACCAATCGGAAGCGGACGTTGTAATCCACAGGGATGTCCCCGGGCTTGGCGCCGTGCAGAATCTTAGCCACCACAGCAGCGGCGCGGCGGTACCTGTCGCTAACTGAGAAGCCATATGACATTAGACCCCCGTCGTACGTGAACAGCTCCTCTGCGTACGCCGTTGGCAAGTGATGTTTGGACGCGAAGCTGATGATACGATCTCGAGTGGCGAGGAACATTGGAGTAAGTGGAACGATCATCGCATCCACCCGCTGCTTTGCAATTTCGGACAAGGCATGTTCAATATCGTCTGGACTTCGCACGTCGATCGAACTTACTCGAACGCCGATCTGTGGCCCGGCCTTCTCCAGCGCGGACTTTGTCAGTACGCTAAACTCTTTCCATGAGGTATCAGTCAGGCATCCAACCCGTTTCAGCCGCGGAATCATTTCTTTCAGCAGTTGAAGATGTTTTGTCATCAGCTCACCGGGCGCGGCAACGCCAGCGATACCGGTAATGTTCCCACCCGGATGCGTCACGCTGGCTACTAGACCTTCGGCCACCAGGTCCTGCGTGGTAACGACGATCGGGATCTCCTTCCCGGCTCTCTTTTCTGCATTGACGACCTCTCTTGCGAGCACACCCGGAACAGCGTAGATCACATCAGGCTCTGAGGCGATCAACTCTTCGGCCAGTGCCGGCCCCGATTCGAGCTTCCTGCCGGTTGCACGGATATCAATGACCGCAGTAGCACCATCGACATAGCCGTTCTCGCGTAAGCCGTCACGGAACGCTGTACTCCACTGATCAATCGGGCTAGACCACAGCACTCCAATGCGCGGCAGGCGGCCCGCCTGTTCGGCATTGGCCAATGGCGCACCGACGAGCTCTATCTCGACCATGACGAGTAAGCAGAGTGCCCGAGCCAGCATAGTCACAATCCTCAGCGTAGCCGATGGCGGTTACTTAATATCGTTTGCGGATTCTTATTGTGCCAGCGAAGGAGCAGTTTGAGTCGACCTAGCTCTAATATCGGAAGGGACACTTGGCAACCTGCAAGAAACCGTAAGTTTTCCGACGGCAACGGAGTGGACCAAATCTTATGTTGCTCTCGTTGTTGCGTACTGAACGTCGGCAGTCTTGACCAGAGCCGGAGCTGCTATTCGCTCATCTCTGCGCTCAGGAGTATGATCTCAATCTCCTCAGTGATCTCCTCCTGGCGCAATGCGTTGCCGCGCAGGGTCAACTCTTCGCGCGTGCGCTCTACGCGGCGTAGCGCGCCTTCCAGATGCTGCAGGCGGCGTTCGTTCTCGGCGAGCAGCGCGCTATAGAACAGCTCGTACAGCCCGGCGAACAGATAGTGGTCCGTAAGCTCGCGAAAGAAAGCGAGCGGGTCCAGGTACAAGCGCGGAGGATCGGCGAACTCATCCCCCTCGCTGGCGAAGGCCCGGAACGGTTGCTTCACCTGCACCTCGCTCGAGTGGCCGGCGACCTCGTGGTAGAGCACAGTCAATGTCAGAGGCAACGGCCTGGCGCTCGCAGCAGGCAGGCTCTGCAGCGACGCGATCAGCCGCGTGATCACGGGCTGAACTTCGTCGGCCACGCTCGGGGCCTCAACCACTGCGGCGAGTTCCATGCGCTGCGACAGCCGCGACGCGAGCCGACGTCCGACCACAACGACCGCCGCATCGGCTGTCCCCCGGCTTGTCTGCTCCCGTTCGAGCGCTGCCGCCAGCTCCTGATTGTAGCTGCCGCAGAACCCGCGTTCGGAACCGACGATGAGAAAGATCTCACCCGTAGCCGCGCCCGCGTGCAGCGACTGCGGATAGTGCGTCAAGAAATCCTGAATTGCGGCCTCTATCGTGTGCACGACCCGCTGCTGAGCGGGCACGTAACGCCGCAGCCGGATCGCCTCGACCGAGGCGGCGTTCTTGAGCGCCCCCATGATCTCAGCCACGTCGCCCAGTGTCGCCAGGCGGCGCGCGATCTCCCGGCGCTCGCTCATGAGCTCGCTGCCTGGAGCCAGGACTTCACGGCCCTGGCCCACACGGCCCGCTCGTTCTCGAGCGAGAGCGGCTCACGCGCAAGCCCATCGGCGAGCGTCTGAAGCTTCTCCGCCACGCGTTTCGGCTCGGAGTCCTCGAGCAGACCCTCGTTGAACGCCGTGAGCCACGCCATCTGAAATTCGATCGACAGCGGCGCCAACCGGTCCTGCTTGAGCGCTTCGCGCAGCGCGCGGCCGCGGCGGATGCGCTTCTCCATCGCTGGCTCCAGGCGCGTGCCGAAGCGCACGAACACCTCAAGCTCGAGGAACTGCAGATAGTCGAGCTTGGTGCGCCCGGCCTCCTGCTTGATACGCGGGTGTTGGGCATTGCCGCCGATGCGAGACACCGATCGAGTCACGTCGATCGCGGGAAGCGAGCCCGCATCGAACCGAGCCTTGTCCAGATACACCTGACCGTCGGTGATCGAGATCAAGTTGGTCGGGATGTACGCAGCGATCTCGCCCTGCTTGGTCTCGACGATGGGAAGCGCGGTCATGCTGCCGCCACCAGCGAGCGGCGCGAGGCAGGTCGCACGCTCTAACAGGCGCGAATGCAGATAGAAGATGTCACCCGGATAGGCCTCGCGGCCGGGCGGCCGCTGCAACAGCAGCGACAGCTCGCGGTAGGTTTGCGCATGCGTGGTGATGTCATCGTAGACGACCAGCGTATCGTCGCCGAACCGCATCCAGTTCTCCGCCACGGTACAGCCGGCGAAGGGCGCCAGGTATTTCAGACCGGGCAGCGCGGTTGCCTCGGCCACCACGACCGCCGTGTGCTCCAAAGCGCCATGCCCGCGCAATACATCTATGGTGTTGACCACTGTCGAGCGCTTCTGGCCCACCAGCACGTACACGCACTTCACGTTCTTGCCGCGCTGATTGATCACCGTGTCGATCGCAAGCGCGCTTTTGCCCAAACCGTTATCCCCGATCAGCAGCTGGCGCTGGCCTTTTCCGATCGGGATCATGGTGTCGATGATCTTGTTCCCCGTATACAGCGGCCGATCGACGAAGGTGCGATCCACGATCGGCGGGGCCGCCGCGTCGAGTGCGCGTGAGCTCTCACAGCGCGGCGGTGCCTGACCATCGAGTGGCGTGCCAAGCGGGTCGACCACGCGCCCGAGCAGCGCGTCGCCCACCGGCAGCTCAAGCCGGCGTCCAGTCAACGCTACCCGCGTTCCGGCGGTGAGGCGCTCGGTCTCGTACAGCAGGATCGCGCCCAGCCGCTCAGTCTTCAGATGGAATACCAGCGCGCGACTGCCGTCCTCCAATTCGAGCAGCTCGTCCATCGCGGCCGTCGGCAGCCCGTCGATCCACGCGATGCCATCTCCCACTGAGAGCACGCGTCCCTGCTCGGACACGCGCAGCCCGGGACTATAGTCCTGCAGCCACTGCGCCTGGCGCTGGAGCGCGCTGGCATTCCGAACCTCAGCGTCCATCGCTCGCCGCAGCATCGAACAGGCTCAGCTCTTCGCCCAGGTTAGCCTGCAGGACCCAGGGTCCGACAGTGATGCGCACGCCGGCGAGCAACTCGGGATCCTCGCGGAAGCGACATTCACGCGCACTGTCTAGAACGCGGCGCAGCGCCTGACTCAACGCCTCGCGCTGTGCCGGCGACAGCGGATACGCACTGTATATGGTCGGCGGCTCGGTCGCTGCACCGAGCGCTTCGCGCAGCGCGCTGTTGCGCGGTTCCGGCAGACGCTGCAGCTCGTCGATCCCCAGTTGCACCAGCTTCGACTCGAGCTCGGGGCCGGACAGTCCCACCAACAGGCGGCGCACGAACGCAAGCGCCTGCTCGATGGCCTGACGCTCGTTGCGTGAGACTTCCTCCATCCGGCGGCGCTCGTCGAGCACTGCGGCCTTGCGGCGCTCCTGCGCGAGGGTCTCATGCAAAGCAGCGAGCGCGCGCTCGCGTTCGCCCCGCAACTCTTCCATCAACGCCTCGCGCGCTTTAGCGCGCTCCTGCTCCCAGTTCTGCAGCCGTGCTTCGTACTCTGAGCGCAGCTCGTGCGCCTTGGACTCCATTTCCCGGGTGTGCCGGGAAGCTTCGTCGATGGCAGCCTGACGAGCCGCGACCACTTTCAGGATCGGTTTATACAGGAAACGTTGCAGCAGCCAGACGAGCACCAGGAAGTTGACGATCTCCAGCACGAGTGTGGACCAGTCGAGCTGCATAGACGCTGTCCTCCTCGGTCTCCGCTCAATTCTTCCTGCTGCTCACTTGAGCACGTACTCGAGCAGCGGGTTGCGAAACAGGATGATCAGCACGATCACCAGCGTATAAATGGCGAGCGACTCGATCATCGCCAGGCCGATAAACAGCGTGCGCGTGATGGAGCGCTCGGCCTCTGGCTGCCGCGCGAGCGAGTCGAGCGCCTGGGCAATCGCCTTGCCCATGGCCAGCGCCGGAAGCACGGTTCCAAGCGCGATGGCGAGCGCCGCCACGACGGTCGAGGCGAGCACAATCCAGCTGAGGTTCATGATGGGTTATCTCCTTGTTGCGATTCGACGCTGGACTCCCGGACCTGCAGCGCCCCGCCGATGTAGACCAGGGCCAGCATTCCGAAGATGTACGCCTGCACCAGCGCCTCGACGATGTGCAGCATCAGCAACGGCACCGGCACCAGGAAGCCGGCCACCAGCAGCACTAATAACGCTGCCATCTCCAGGCTCATGATGTTGCCGAACAGACGCATCGCGAGCGCCACCGTGCGCGTGAGCTCTGAGATCAGATGAAAGGGCAGCAGAATTGGGCTGGGCGACAGGTAATGGCGTAGGTAGCCGCGCAGGCCGTCCGTGCGGATGCCGAACCAGTGGACCGACAGGAACACGATCAGCGCCAACGCCGAAGTGGTGGACAGATCCCCGGTGGGAGATTGCACGCCCGGGACTACGCCCGCGAGATTGGCCGCTGCGATGAACAGCCAGAGCGTCCCCACGAACGGCAAAAGCTGAGTGCTCCGGTCCGGGACCACGTCGTCGATCGCCTTGCGGATCGTGAGCACGATGCCCTCGGCTGCGCTTTGCAGCAGTCCCGGACTTTCGACCCTCAGCCGCCGCGTGATCAGCACCGCAACAAGGGTAAGGACCAGCATCACGCCCCAGGTCGTAGCCACAGTGGCGGTGATTCCGATCGGGCCGAGGTGCAGCAGTGGGGAGGAGGGACCCATATCCTTTCAGTCACGCAGAAAGAAGTAGACGTTGAAGGCGCCGAGCGCGATACCCAACACGATCAGGCTGATGGTCCAGCGGATCGAGTATCCCGTGGCCAGGCTGTCGAGCCACTGGCCAAGGTAAGCACCGCCCACCGCCGGCAACACCAGCAGCAGGCCGAGCGTGCCGAGATAGACCGTCTGCGCCATCACCGAACGCCGCTCACGCTGGGCCTTGTCGATGCGCTTGGCCTGTCGCTCGACGCCCTCGCGTAGACGCTGCCGGTCGTCAATCGGCTCGCTCACGGCCCAGCTCCCAGAGGCGCTTGAACATCTCCTCCTCCATCCGACGCAGGCTCTCGCGTACCTGCTTCAGCTCGTCTTCTTCGCCGCGCAGCCGGGCGGTGAGGGCATCGCTCATACGACGGTAATCGCGGTCGCGAAAATAGCGACGCGCGCTCACGTACAGTTCGCCTTCGAGCATGTAGAGCAGCGCCCGGGGCAACGCGATGTATTGCCAGGGCTCCCCAGCGACGCGGTAGCGCGCGAGCCCGAACACCAGGGAGGTCATGAGGCGCTCGTGGCCAGCCTGAACACCGAAGCTGCCGGAGTCGTCCGCGCCCACGAAGCTCTCGACGTGCTCAATGCGCTCGTAGCTGGTGGCGTCCTGCAGGTGCATCACAAAAGTGTTCACGTCACCGGCGCCTTCATCGACCCGCGCATGTAGCACTGGTCCTCGGTTAGGTCTTCGTACTGGCCGAGCAGAAACGCCTCGCAGTCGACCAGCGTGTCCGCGAGCGGTACCGACACACCCTTGATTCCGCTATGGGCCGAGATCACGTGGAACGGCTGGCTGAGATAGCGCTGCAGCTTGCGCGCCCGCCGCACGGTGCGCTGGTCCTGCTCGGAGAGCTCCTCGATGCCCACCATCGCGATGAGGTCCTCCAACTCGTGGTAGCGCGAGAGATGCTCGCGCACACCCTCGGCTATCTGATAGTGGTGGTCGCCCACCACGTGCCGGTCCATCATCTGGCTGCCCGATTGCAGCGGGTCGACCGCCGGATAGATGCCCCGGCTCGCCTGGGCGCGCGAGAGCACAACGCGCGTATCGAGATGGTCCAGGATCGCACTCACCGCGGGGTCGGTCATGTCGTCTGCGGGCACGTACACCGCTTGCACCGATGTTATCGCTCCACGCGTGGTGGAGATGATGCGGTCTTCCAGCTCGGCCACCTCGGTCATCAGCGTCGGTTGGTACCCGACCGTGGCGGGCATGCGCCCGAGAAGCCCGGAGATCTCACTGCCGGCCTGCACGAAGCGGAACACATTGTCGACCAGGAACAGCACCTCCTTGTGGAGGGTGTCGCGCAGGTATTCGGCATAAGTCAGCGCGGTGAGCCCGACGCGAAAGCGCACGCCGGGCGACTCGTCCATCTGACCGAACACCATCAGCGTGTCCTGCATCACGCCTGCGTCGCGCATCTGGTGCCATAGCTCATGGCCTTCGCGGATGCGCTCGCCCACCCCGCCGAATACGGAAACACCGCTGTGCAGGGCGACGATCGCATGCATGAACTCCATGATAAGCACCGTCTTGCCTACGCCCGCACCGCCGAACAGGCCGGTCTTGCCCCCGCGCACGAATGGGCAGAGCAGATCAATCACCTTAATACCCGTTTGCAGAATGTCTCCACCCGCCACCGTCTCGTGCAACGGTGGCGGCGCTGCGAGGATGTTGCGGTACGTTTCGGTGGCGAGTGGTGCACCCCCGTCGAGCGGCGCGCCGAACACGTTCAGCAGGCGCCCGAGGCAATCGGGCCCGACCGGTACATGCAGCGGCGCGCCGGTGTCGAACACTGGCATGCCGCGCCGCAGACCGGAGGTGCGGTGCAGGGTGATGGCGCGCACGTGGTGCTCGTCCAGGTGACGATGCACTTCGAACAGGCATTTCTCGCCATCCAATGCGCTGCTGAGCGCCTGATGCAGGGGCGGGAGCGGCGAGCAGCGAATGTCCACCACCGGACCGTGGACTTGCGCGATGGTTCCGATCGGTTGCTCCGCTGATGCGGGCTCGGCCGCTGCGGTTTCCGTAGGCGTCATGATCATCGAGCGCTGATCAGAGCGTGCCGGCCACTATACGGTTTCGCCTCGGTTGACCCGGGCATCGAATGGTCTCGGACATGATTTGGGCAATGATAGGGGAGCCGGCAGCGGGCAGGGTTGACCTGTGTCAAGCAGCGCGGCAATGATCCCGCGCCGGCAGGCAAGCCGCCCTGACTCATTTCAACGGTCCTTGATCTTCATCAATTGTCGCTGTAAGGGTTCGCAGTACCGTACGCGTGAACATCCAGGTCCCGGACCTGCGTACCCATGAAGCCAGAAATCATCGAAAAAACCACCGTAGCGGGAGCGCCGAAGCCGAATCTCGCGGATTACGAGGCCGGGCGTGCGAGATTTTCGTGGGAGAGTGCGCGCGCAGAGCTTGCCGGGTTGCCAGGCGGCGGATTGAACATCGCGTACGAGACCGTGGATCGCCACGCTGCGGGCGCCCGCGCGCAGCAAATTGCCTTGCGATGGCTTGGCCGAGACGATCGACGCCGCGATTTCACCTACGCCGACCTGCGTGCAATGACCTGTCGCTTCGCCAACGTGCTCACCGAGCTCCGCGTGAGCCCAGGCGAGCGCGTCTTCTTTCTGTCCAGCCGCATGCCTGAGCTCTACATCGGCGTGCTGGGCGCGCTCAAATGCGGCTGCGTGGTGTCTCCGCTGTTCTCGGCCTTCGGCCCCGAGCCGATCCAGACGCGGCTCACCATTGGGCAGGGTGCAGCGCTGGTCACCACTTCGTCCCTGTACCGCAAGAAGATCGCGCCGATTCGCTCGCAGTTGCCTTTCCTGCGCCACATCCTGGTGGTTGCGGACGAGTCCGATGCCGAGCTGCCATCCGACGTGCTCGATCTGCCCGCACGGCTTGCGGCAGCGAGCGATGACTTCACCATTGTCCGAACGCAACCGCAGGATCCGGCGCTACTGCACTTCACCAGCGGCACCACCGGCCGACCGAAGGGTGCGATCCACGTCCACGAAGCGGTGGTCGCACATCGCATCACCGGCAAGCTGGCGCTCGATTTCCACGATGACGACGTCTTCTGGTGCACGGCCGATCCGGGCTGGGTCACCGGCACCTCTTACGGCATCATCTCGCCGCTTGCCAACGGCGTCACCATGTTCGTCGATGAAGCCGATTTCGATGCGCAACGCTGGTATCGCAATCTAGAGCAGGAAAAAATCGCCGTCTGGTACACCGCGCCCACTGCCGTGCGCATGATGATGAAGGGCGGCGCAGCCGCCGCCCGCGATCGCCAGTATCCGCGCCTTCGCTTCATCGCCAGTGTCGGTGAGCCGCTCAATCCGCAGGCGGTGTTCTGGAGCGAAGAGGCATTCGGACTGCCGATCCACGATAACTGGTGGCAAACGGAGACCGGCGGCATCATGATCGCCAACTACGCCGCCATGCCGATCAAGCCGGGCTCGATGGGCAAGCCACTCCCCGGCATCGACGCCGCTATCGTTGCGCGGCAGGCTGACGGGTCGATCGGTGTGCTGGAGCAGCCTGGCGTACAAGGCGAGCTCGCGCTCAGACGCGGCTGGCCGTCGATGTTCCGCGGCTATCTCAACGAAGACGAGCGCTATCGCAAGTGCTTCGCCGGCGACTGGTATCTGACCGGCGATCTCGCCAAGTGCGACGCGGACGGTTATTTCTGGTTCGTGGGCCGCGCCGACGATGTCATCAAGTCTTCCGGGCATCTGATCGGACCTTTCGAGGTCGAAAGCGCGTTCCTGGAGCACCCCGCCTGCGCGGAGGCCGGCGTGATTGGCAAGCCAGACGCTGTGGCGGGGGAAATCGTGAAGGTGTTCGTCGCGCTCAAGCCCGGGTTCGAAGCCAGTTCTCAGCTCGAGCGCGAGCTGATGGCGTTCGTGCGCCGCAAGCTTGGCACTGCTGTCGCACCGAAGGAGCTCGCGTTTGTGGCAGCGCTGCCGAAGACGCGCAGCGGCAAGATCATGCGGCGCCTGCTGAAGGCACGCGAGCTGGGGCTGCCAGAAGGCGACACCTCCACTCTGGAGGCAAACGCATGAGCCTGCCGCAGGACATCAGCATCGCGCTGCTGCATCAGATGCTGCGCATCCGCGCCTTCGAGGAGAAGTGTGCGGAGTTGTACAGCGCCGGCAAGATCCGCGGCTTTCTGCATCTCTATATCGGCGAGGAAGCCGTCGCTGCCGGCATCATGCCGGCGCTCACTCTGGAGGATGCCGTGGTCGCCACTTATCGCGAGCACGGGCATGCCCTCGCGCGCGGTTTGAGTGCGCAAAGCGTGATGGCCGAGATGTTCGGCAAGCAGGAGGGCTGCAGTAGCGGCCGTGGCGGCTCGATGCATCTATTCGATGTGACGCAGCGTTTCTATGGCGGCAACGCAATCGTCGGCGGCGGGCTGCCGATCGCAGTCGGACTCGCGCTCGCGGACAAGATGCAGAAGCGCAACCGCGTGACGGTCTGTTTCTTCGGCGAAGGCGCCGTGGCCGAAGGCGAGTTCCACGAATGTATGAACCTCGCACAGCTTTGGAAGCTGCCGGTGCTGTTCCTGTGCGAGAACAACCTGTACGCAATGGGCACCGCGCTGTCGCGCTCGGAATCGGACACCGATCTGGTGACCAAGGCCGCAAGCTACAACATGGCCGCCGCCACCGTTGACGGCATGGACGTGGAAGCGGTCTATCGCGCCGCGCAGGAGGCGGTAGGAGCGATAAAACACCTGGGCATCCCGTATTTTCTCGAGCTGCGCACCTATCGGTTCCGCGCGCACTCCATGTTCGATCCCGAGCTATATCGCCCCAAAGCGGAAGTGGAGCAATGGAAGCGGCATTGCCCGATTACAACGTTCGAGCAGCGCATGAGAGATGCCGGGCTGCTCGACGATGCTCAGCTCGTTGCACTGAAGGCCGATGTCGCGCACGAAATTGCGCAGGCAGTAGCCTTCGCCGACGCTGGCACCTGGGAACCGGCAGAGCAACTGGAACGCGACGTGTACACGCGCCAAGTTTCGGGAGCATGACCGTCATGAACCTGAACGAGCCCGCAGCGAAGATTCGCACGACCTATCGCGAGGCGTTGCGCATGGCGCTGCGTGAAGCGCTGCAGCGCGATGACCGCGTCTTCCTGATGGGCGAGGATGTGGGCCGCTATGGCGGCAGCTACGCGGTGTCCAAAGGGTTGCTCGAAGAATTCGGGGAAGAGCGCATCCGCGACACGCCGCTGTCGGAGTCGGCATTCGTCGGTGCCGGCATCGGCGCGGCGCTCGGTGGCATGCGGCCGATCGTGGAGATCATGACGGTCAACTTCAGCCTGCTGGCGCTGGACCAGATCGTCAACAACGCGGCGACTTTGCGCCACATGTCAGGCGGGCAACTGTCCGTTCCGCTGGTGATCCGCATGGCGACCGGCGGGGGACGCCAGCTCGCCGCGCAGCATTCGCACAGCCTCGAGGGCTGGTACGCGCACATCCCAGGGCTGCGTGTTCTCGCACCCGCGACGCTGGAGGATGCACGCGGCATGCTGTGGACCGCGCTGCAGGATCCCGACCCGGTCATCATCTTCGAGCACGCGATGCTGTACAACCTGGAAGGGAATCTGGCCGCCGATGCCGGCGCCGTAGAAATCGACCACGCCGCGGTGCGCCGAGCGGGAGACGACGTCACGCTGATCACCTATGGCGGCAGCCTGGGCAAGGCGCTGCAGGCCGCCGAGCAGCTGGCAGACGCCGGTATCGGCGCAGAAGTAATCGATCTTCGCACGCTGCGTCCGCTCGACAGCAACGCGATCCTCGCTTCGGTGAAGAAGACACATCGCGCTGTGGTAATCGATGAGGGCTGGAAGAGCGTCGGGCTGTCCGCAGAGGTGAGCGCACGCATCATGGAAGGCGCGTTCTACGACCTCGATGCACCGGTGCTGCGTGTGTGCTCGCGCGAGGTGCCGATTCCCTACGCCAAACACATGGAAGAGGCGGCGCTGCCGCAAGTCCCCGCCATCGTGCAGGCTGCGCGTGAGGTGCTGCACCGTGCCTGAGTTTTGCATGCCCTCGCTCGGTGCCGACATGGAAGCCGGGACGCTGGTGGAATGGCTGGTGAAGCCCGGCCAAAAGGTCAAACGCGGCGACGTCGTCGCGGTCGTCGAAACCCAGAAGGGCGCGGTCGAAGTCGAGATCTGGGAAGATGGGGTCGTCGATGCGCTGGTGATCGAACCCGGTACGCTGGTGCCGGTTGGCGAAGTGCTTGCGACGCTGCACTCCGAAGGTATGGCCGCAGCAAGCCCGGCCACGCAACCGACGTCCGCACCGCGCACGCCCGCCGCCAGCGCGCCGCCGACGGCAGCCGCTGCGTCTGCGGAGCGAGGCAGGATTTCGCCCGCGGCTCGCCGCCGTGCGCAAGAATTAGGTGTCGACATCTCGAAACTCGCCCCGAGCTCTGCGGACGGCATCATCTCTATCGCCGATGTGGAGCAGGCGGCACACCAGATCGCGCCAGCCGTGAATAAACAGGCTGCGATGCGCCAGGCGATCGGCGCAGCGATGGCCAAGTCGAAGCGCGAGATCCCGCACTACTACCTCGGCAACAGCATCGATGTCACGCACGCTCTCGGCTGGCTCGCGCAGGAGAACACGAAGCGCAGCGTGAAGGAGCGCATCTTGTTCGCGGCGGTTTTGCTGCGTGCGGTCGCGGTCGCGTTGAAAGAAACGCCCGAGCTGAACGGATTGTGGATCGATCAGCAGTTTCGGCCCTCCACAGCGGTCCATCTCGGCGTCGGGATCGCCCTGCGCGGCGGCGGTCTGGTGGCGCCTGCGATTCATGATGCACAGGACAAAGGCGTGCCCGAGATCATGTCGACGCTCGCCGATCTGGTGCAAAGATCGAGGAGCGGCGGCCTGCGCAGCTCTGAGCTCACTGACGCCACGATCACCGTCACCAATCTCGGCGAGCAAGGCGTGGAGACCGTGTACGGCGTGATCTACCCGCCGCAGGTCGCGCTGGTCGGCTTCGGCCGGATGGTCGAGCGGCCCTGGGTGAGAGACGACGCGGTGCAGATTCGCAGCATCGTGCAGGCGACACTGTGCGCCGATCATCGTGCAAGCGTAGGCCATCGCGGTGCGCTGTTTCTGACGGCGCTCGAGCGATTGCTGCAGCAACCGGAGAGGTTGTGATGAACCGAGACGAACTGCGACGTGCCTTGCTCGAAACTTTGAGCGATGTCGCGCCCGAAGGTGATTTCGATCGCCTCGCCCCCGAGCGTCCGCTGCGCGATCAGCTGGACATCGATTCCTACGATTTCCTGCAGTGGATGGTGGCGCTGCACGAGCGCCTGGGGATCGACATCCCCGAAACCGACTACCCGCGGCTTGCGACCTTGAACAGCGCAATCGAGTATCTCGCTGTGCACGCCCCGGCGTCCCGACCCTAGAGGACCCCATGACCGCCAAGACCCTTCTTTTCCATGATTCGGCGCGCGACAAGATTCTCGCGGGCGTCAACATTCTCGCCGATGCGGTGAAGATTACGCTCGGGCCCAAAGGACGCAACGTCATTCTGCAGCGCTCGTACGGAGCGCCGCTCGTAGCGAGCTCCGGTGTGGTGGTCGCCAAGGCGATCGAGCTTGCCGACCCCTGCGAGAACATGGGCGCGCAGCTCGTGCGCGAGGTCGCAGCGAAGACTTCCGAGGTCGCCGGTGATGGCACCACGACCGCCACGGTCCTGGCACAGTCCATCGTGCGCGAAGGCATGAAGTACGTCGCCGCCGGGATGGGCCCGATGGATCTGAAACGCGGCATCGACCGGGCGGTGAGTGCGGTGGTGGCCGAGCTCAAACGTTTGTCCAAACCCTGCTCGACCGGTGAGGAAATCGCCCATGTGGGATCGATTTCGGCCAACAACGACAAAGCGGTGGGCAGCATCATCGCGCAGGCAATGGAGAAAGTCGGCCGCGACGGCGTGATCACAGTGGAGGACGGCTCCGGTCTGGAAAACGAGCTGGAGATCGTCGAAGGCATGCAGTTCGATCGCGGTTATCTCTCGCCGTACTTCATCAACAACGCCGAGAAGCGCATCTGCGTGCTGGAAGATCCCTATATCCTGGTGCACGACAAGAAGATCGCGTCGGTGCAGGACCTGCTGCCGATCCTGGAAGAGATCACGCGCGAGAGCCGCCCGCTGCTGGTCATCGCCGAGGAAGTCGAGGGCGAGGCACTCGCCACCCTGGTGGTAAACTCCATTCGCGGCGTGCTCAAGACCTGTGCGGTGAAGGCGCCGGGTTTCGGCGAGCGCCGCAAGGCGATGCTCGAGGACGTCGCGGTGCTGACCGGTGGCAAGGTGATAGCCGAGGAGCTGGGTCTCAAGCTGGACAAGATCACGCTCACCGATCTGGGACGCGCCAAACGGGTCGAGATCGACAAGGATAACTGCACCATCATCAACGGCGCCGGCGCGCCGAGCGCAATTCAGGAGCGCATCCGGCAGATCAAAGCCGAGGCCGCCGATTCCAAGAGCGATTACGACAAGGAGAAGCTCAACGAGCGGGCCGCGAAGCTTTCCGGCGGCGTGGCATTGATCAAAGTCGGCGGCGCCACCGAAACCGAGATGAAAGAGCGCAAGGTGCGGGTCGAAGATGCGCTGCACGCGACGCGAGCCGCGGTCGAGGAAGGCATCGTGCCCGGCGGCGGCGTGGCGCTGGTCCGCACCCGGAGCGCGCTGCTCGGACTGCACGGCGAGAATCCGGAGCAGGATGCGGGCATGCGCATCGTACTGCGTGCGCTCGAAGAGCCGTTACGCCAGATTGTCGCCAACGCCGGACTGGAAGCTTCCGTGGTGCTGAGCCGGGTGTCCCAAGGCGAAGGCGGCTTCGGC
>Ga0335082_10003839_pt1 | contig 16358 bp, 13 predicted proteins | sample Lox_Sample_41_FD_206718 | JGI IMG/M metagenome (GOLD analysis project Ga0335082, IMG submission 206718) | Soil microbial communities from Loxahatchee National Wildlife Refuge, Florida, United States - Lox_Sample_4.1 | ecosystem: Environmental > Terrestrial > Soil > Wetlands | place: USA...
CACGTATACGTTTCGCTTCCTCGCCGAACGTTTTTCGGGTGCTCAGGACATCGATGTCAATGCCTACACGATGGGGGTGGTCTGCAGCGACGTACAGTAAGGCGAACAAATCGGAGTCAAGGTGCGAATCCCTGTGGCGATTCGCACTTTCTTATTTCTCGGCGTCTCAAAGCATCTCCCTTCCCTCAGAGCAACCGACGGATGTTCCCGACTCGCAGTTCGTGTCGCGTTGCGGCTATGGTTAGGCGCTCACGCGCGCCGGGTGAATGCGTTCTTTCGGATTGAAATCCGCCATGACCCACCGGCATCTTCAGTTCCCTAGGGTGGGGTTATAATACGTCCACGATTTGGGGCACTGAGAATCCCACACAGGTCTGCGTCCGCATGGACACTTCCACTGAAGTCACAGTTCTGTTGAGCGAGTTGACCAAAGGCAATCCCGAAGCTGGGGCCAAGCTGATCCCCTTGGTCTATGGCGAACTACGGCGTATGGCCGGCGGATACATGCGCAGGGAACGCGAGGGACACACGCTGCAGGCCACTGCACTGGTGCATGAAGCTTATCTAAAGTTGTTGGGACAGCACTCGGTTGACTGGCAGAACCGCGCTCACTTTTTCGGGATTGCTGCACAAGTGATGCGCCGTGTCTTGATCGACCATGCGCGCGGACATATCCGCGACAAGCGTGGCGGTGGGCACGAAGCTCTTCCCCTGGACGAGGCGCTTGTGTTTTCTCCTCAGCGGGCGGAGGAATTTCTGGAGCTGGACGAAGCGCTGGAGCGGCTGGCGAAATTGGATCCGCGACAGGCCAAGATTGTTGAACTTCGTTTTTTCGGTGGATTGACGGTTGAGGAAACAGCTGAGGTAGTCGGTACATCTCCCAAAACCGTGAAACGCGATTGGAGCGTGGCCAAAGCCTGGCTCCACGGCGAACTAAAGGCCAGTTATGAAAGCGGAGCCAGCCAAATGGGAAACCATTAAAGCGCTGTTTGAGTCTGCACAGGAACTTCCCTCCGATCAAGTCGAGCGCTTCCTGGATGAAAACTGCCAGGATCCGGAAATTCGTGGTGAAGTGAACCGGCTTCTTGGGGAATATCGCAACGCCGGAAGCTTTCTTTCCACGCCTGCGCTGGGCAGCTTGAGCCCCGCCCCAGCCGACGCCATCGAGTTTCCATCCGGTGAAGTCCTCGCAGGACGATTCCGGATCGACGAATTCGTTGCTGCCGGCGGCATGGGTGTGGTCTACAAAGCCGAAGACCTCGACCTGAGGCGCTTTGTTGCGTTGAAGTTTGTCTGGGTCGAAGCTGGCGACACACAAGCGCGAGAACGCCTTCGCCGCGAAGCTCACGCTGCCTCCGCCCTGAATCATCCGAACATCTGCACGATCTACGAGATTGGTCAGCACGCGGGCCGGTCGTTCCTTGTGATGGAGTTTCTGGAAGGCGTGACACTGAAGCAGCGCCTTTCAGAAGGGCCACTGGAAATCGAAGCCATTCTCAGCCTGGGTATCGAGATCTCCGATGCGCTTGAGGCAGCTCACTCCGCGGGAGTGTTTCACCGCGACATCAAGCCGGCGAATATCTTCGTCACTCAGCGGGGACATGCCAAGATTCTTGATTTTGGCATCGCCACCGGGCAACGAGTTGCGGAGACCTCGGCAGCCCCGGACACTTCCCTTCCTGGCTCTCGCAGGCGCACCGGCGGCGGTCTCATAGCCGGTACCGCGTCGTATATGTCGCCGGAGCAGATTCGTGGAGAGAAGCTTGATCCGCGAACGGATCTGTTTTCTCTCGGAGTAACTCTTTACGAGATGGCGACGGCGCACCCGGCGTTTGAAGGCGATGGTCTCCAGGCAGTTTGCGACGCAGTACTGCATGCCGCTCCACCTGTTCCTTCGCAACTGAGAGAGGACCTTCCCCCGGAATTAGAAACAATTATTCAGACGTGTCTGACGAAAGATCGCGATCTTCGCTACCAGCGGGCCGCAGACGTGGGCGCCGCGCTTGCGCAATTGCTCCACCGTCGCGAATCCAGTCGGCTGATCGGTCCCCTTCGGGCGAGGACGCGGTGGGCGTGGACCGCAGCTTTCGCACTGCTGGCCGCCTTTTCGGTGATGGCGTGGCTGCGCTGGGTTCGCCCGTTGCACCTGACGGAAAAAGACTCCATTGTTCTGGGTGATTTCGTGAATACCACGGAAGACCCCGTGCTGAGCGATGCTTTGAAGGCCGGCCTGCTGGCTGATCTCGGCCAGTCACCTTTCCTGAATATTACTTCAGACGACAATATCGCCAAGCAACTGCGCTTCATGGGACGTCCGGCGGATTCGCCGCTTACGCAGCAGACGACCCGGGAAGTCTGCCGTCGCGAAGGCAGCAAGGGGATGCTAATCGGCAACATTGCCAGCGTGGGGTCTCATTTTGTAATCACGTTGAGCGCTTCGAACTGCGAGGATGGCGCATCGCTCGCCGTGGAACAGGAGGAAGCGGGGCGACGCGAGGAAATATTGTCACGGTTGCATCAAGCCGCTCGCCGTATGCGTAGCACTTTGGGCGAGTCGCTTGCGTCGGTGGAAAGGCACGATACTCCACTCGAGCAGGCCACCACCTCGTCGCTGGAAGCGTTGCAAGCCTTCAGTAACGCGCAAAAAGCGTTCCGTGCAAAAGGAGAAGCAGCCGCCATTCCCCTTTTCAGGCGCGCCCTTGAACTGGATCCCAACTTCGCCCTCGCACTCTCTGACCTCGCGACCCTCTACTGCAATCTCGAAGAGGCGAAGCTCTGCGCCGAATTTGCCACGAAAGCATACGCCCTGCGTGATCATGTGAGCGAACGTGAGCACATCGTCATCGAGTCCAACTACTACATGAACGTCACGGGAGAGTTGGAAAAAGCGGCCCAGGTCTTCGAGCAGTGGAAGCAACTCTACCCCCGCACGCTCTATCCCTACATTATGTTGGGTTCGGTAGCCTCGCGGCTGGGCCGAGTACAGGAAGGCCTGGAGAATGATCTTGCGGCTTACGCCCTTCGCAAGGACACCGCCGTTGTGTATCGGAATCTCTCCCTCGATTATCTGGCGCTGAATCGCCTGGACGAGGCCACCAAACTCCTGGATGAAGCCCATCAGAAGAAGCTGGATGAGTCGCTATTGCAGAATTATTACCAACTCGCATTTCTCCGTGGCGATACACAGGGCATGGCGCGCTGCCTGGCGAAAGCGATGGGCCGATCGGAAGACGAATCTGCACTTCTATCGGATCAGGCTGACACGGAAGCCTTCTACGGCCGCTTGCTGAAAGCTCGGGATTTTTCGCGGCGCGCGGTGCAGTCCGCTCTTTCAGCCCATTCGAGGGACAATGCCGCCGATTGGGAGGTCACCGCTGCCCTGCGCGAAGCAGAATTTGGCAATCCGGAGGAAGCCCGCACGCACGCCCGAGACGCGCTTGGGCTTTCGTCGTCAAAGGAGGTACAAGTCGCGGCTGCACTCGCCTTCGCTCGCAGCGGAGATCGCCTGGCGGCGCAGAATCTGCTCGGAAAACTCCGGGAGCGAGCGGCCAGCGACACGTTGCTTTCCAACTACTGGCTGCCCACGATTCGGGCGGCTCTTGCCTTGCACCGCTCCGCCCCCGACGAGGTCCTCCAACAATTGGAAGTCACCGAGCGCTATGAATTGGGAGGAGATCGCCCACCCTTCTCGGCGGGGTCGAGTCTTTATCCCATATACTTGCGCGGCCTTGCCTACCTGAAAGAGAACAACTGGGGCAAAGCCGAGGCTGAGTTTCAGAAAATTGTGGACAGTCGCGGCCTTGTCTGGAACTCCCCCATCTCCTCTCTGGCCAGCCTTCAGCTTGCGCGCGCACGCGCGGGCGCCAAACTGCCGAGCTCACGCGCAGCCTACGAGCGATTCCTAACTGCGTGGGCGGAAGCCGATCGAGAGCTCCCCGCCCTAAGCGAAGCGCAGCGCGAATACGCTTCGCTGCCCTAGTGCCACGCCTTAATCGCTCAGACCATCGGTCGTTCCGCTGCCGGAAGATCCGCCGCTACTTGTCGATGTCATGCAACCGGAAGTGCACTGCCCCTTACCTCCCGGCGGCGGAGAGTCGAACTCGTCCGCGGCGGCAACTGGCGCGAACACCAGCACACCCGCCTGTGGCGTTTTGCCGCCGCTGGCTCCCAGGAAATCGAAGAGTGTGTATTCGGTCCATGGCAACACACCGCTTTGACACGCGCTGCCACTTCCACACAACTCGAATACAGTGCCGCAGCCTTTTGCTCCGCAACTGCCGCCCGTTTTCCCTGCCTGGCTGGCCGTTCCATACAGATATTGATGTCCGCCGGCATCCAGCGCCAAAGTGACGTCTGCCACGGGCGCAGCACCATCCTTGCCACCCCCAAAGTTGTAAATCGTGCTCTCCGTGAAGGACAGCCCGCTGGGCTGAAACTGAAAAACCACTCCACAGCCCGCGGCTGCGAATGCGCACGAGGGCGCTCCACCGAATTTCGCCGTCCCGTAGACGTCGCCGGCTGTATCGACGGTCACTGCAGCAAAAGGGTTGGCCCCGTCAGATCCCGTGAAGGAGTAAAGGAAGCTCTGACTCCAGACTCCACCGCTCTTCGAAAGGCGAAATACCGTTCCGAGGGCCGCAGCTCCTCCGGCGGAAGTCGTACCCCACAAATTGCCGCTTCCATCGAAGACCACTCCAGCCCGCGGACGTGATCCGTTTGCTCCAGCAAATGCAAATAAAACGCTCTCGACTCCCCCGGGCGTGAGCTCGAACACAATGCCGCGAGCGTGAGCACCCGCCCCGAAAGTTGTGCCGTAGAGGTTCCCTCCGGAGTCCAATACCAATCGTGACTGCGGATGCGACCCGCCGTTGCCCCCCGAGAATGAGAACAGGACACTTTCGGAAAAGACACCTCCACCGAGAGGAGTCAGCTTGAACACGGTCCCCAGGCCGCGCGTGCCTCCGTTGTAGGTCGTGCCGTACAGATTGCCGCTGCCATCCATGACCAAGCCGGCTTGCGGATTCGCGCCGTCGGTTCCTCCGAGGAAGTGATAGATGACGGTGTATCCGGTGCCGTCGGGGCGGAGGGCAAACACGGTACCGCATCCACTGGTGCAGGCTGCCGATCCGCCGCCATTGTTGGTCGTCCCGAACACAAAACCACTGACCGGGTCGTAGAGAAGATCACTCAGCGGAGTAGCACCATCGGCTCCCCCGGTAAAGTTATGCAGGGTTGTTTCGGTGCTTCCATAGAGAAATGTGACAGCCGCCACTGTCAGCACAACGGTCCAGCAGGCGGAGCGCAGCTTGCACATAGACTTCCTCGCGATCACAGATTAATCAGACAGGAAGGTGGCGCAAGGTACGGCAAGACGGGTGCACGCAGCATACAGCGCAACAGAGATTTGTCAATCTCTTTTGGTCCCGCTGTCCCGACGACTTCCCTCTGGCGACGGATGATCTTTGTCCTCACCTTGTCACGCGGCATTCGCGAGCAGTTGGGGTCAGTTTTCAGATGAAAAATTCTAGAATTTGCGTCTTTCGTTACCGGCAACACCACCAGACACACAGACATGAATCGCGCTGATGCGAAAATCCCTCCTTCTCCGCCATACTCCTTGCTCATCGCGACAGCTCGCAAATCCAATTCACTTCCCAAGTCTTGCCGCCGTCCGGCGAGAACGACTGCTCCATGCGCGCTGACTGGGGGGAAATGTTGAGCCACATATAGCGCACCAGAATCGCCCGCCCTTTGTACTCCTCCTGGTCGTAGAACTCGCCTCGATTCCCCGTGAACTGTCCGACGACCGGCGGCAGGCCGAGCGTGCCGTTGTCGACATCGACTAGATAGATGCTCCACTGATGAGAGGTGGGATTGTAGAGCCGCAAGGTCTGCGCCTTGATGCGGAGCTTCTTGTCGGTGCTGGTGACGTCGAACTCCTCGAAGTTCGAGTTGCTGTCGAGGATCTTCTTGTGGTTCGAGATGCCGTCGTACTCGACCCAGGCGCTGGAGTTATTCAGGCGATCGGGCAGTCGCCGCACGTGCGCCTTCCAGTTTCCGATGATGAAGTCAAAGTCGTGGGAACCGTCGCGCTGCGGCAGGTTGGCCGGGTTCGGAGTGCTTTGGGCGTGAACCTGATTTGAGAGCAGAGTTCCCAGCGCAATGGCGGTCACCGCAAGCAGTCTGATTTTCATGGATTCCATCCTCTCAAGACGGTGATCGGACGCGCCAGGATCAGGTTTCGTTAGCAATGACTCTGGACGAGCGACCTGTCCTGCCTTTATCCTCCCGGTCATGGACCGACGAACCTTCCTCCAGGGCACGCTTGCTGGTGCCGCAACCTTGGCTGTCTCTCGTCATACTCTCGCGGCTGAACCCGATTTCTCTCCGATCTGGACGCAGCTTGAGAAGCATCACGATGAGGCCGTCCAGCGCTTGCAGGAATGGATCAAGCAGCCGTCGATCGCTGCCGAGAATCGCGGCGTCAACGAGGGTTGCGATCTGACGATGCGGTTCCTGCGCGACGCGGGATTCAACGAGGTGACGAAGGTCCCGACCGACGGCCAGCCGGGAATCTTTGCCAGGCTTGATGCGGGCGCGCCAAAGACGCTGGGCCTCTACTTCATGTATGACGTGAAGCAGGCCGATCCCGCCGAGTGGTCGTCGCCGCCATGGAATGCGGCGCTGGTCGAGAAGCCGGGCCTCGGCACTTGCGTCGTCGGGCGAGGGGCGGTCAACCAGAAAGGGCCGGAGTCGTCGTTTATCGCAGCACTCCATGCGATGCGAGCTGCGGGCAAGAAACTCCCCGTCAACCTTGTTCTCGTCGCCGAGGGTGAAGAAGAAATTGGCTCGCCGCATTTTCCGCAGATCGTGAATCGCCCCGAGGTCATCGCTGCACTCAAACCTTGCGCAGGTATCTTCATGCCGTCTGCGGAGCAGGAATTGGACGGCAAGGTGACGATGACCCTCGGAGCAAAGGGCGTCGTAGAACTCGAACTCGTCTCCAGCGGCGAGCGTTGGGGACGCGGCCCGCGCAAAGACATTCACTCCAGCAACAAGGCGCGCGTTGATAGTCCCGCATGGCATCTGGTCGAGGCCTTGGCCACGCTGGTTTCTAAAGATGGCAACGACCCGGCAATTGAGGGCCTCGCCGACAAAGCCCGCCCGATGTCGGCCGCAGAGAAAGCCATGATCGCCGCCGCTGCACAGAGGCTCGATGAATCGGTGGCGAAGAAGCAGATGGGTGTTGATCACTGGGTGCACGACGTGAGCTGGCAGGAGGCGCTGGAACTGCTCGAGTCGCGGCCCACGGTGAACATCGAGGGCTTAGTCGGCGGTTACACCGGACCCGGTGGCAAGACCATTCTTCCCCATCGTGCGGTCGCCAAGATCGACATGCGCCTTGTGCCCGACATGAAGGCTACCGAAGCATTGGCGGCGCTCAAGAATCATCTGGCCAAGCATGGCTTCGGCGACATCGAAGTCAACATGACAGGCGGATACGACCCCAACAGCACCTCCGCCGACTCCGCCCTCATTCGAGCGCAGACCGCGGTTTACAAGCACCACAACATCGATCCCATCGTGTTACCACGCAGTGCAGGATCGTGGCCGGGCTATGTATTCACCAACCCGCCGTTAAGCCTTGCGGCCGGGCATTTTGGATTCGGCCACGGTAGCGGCGCTCATGCACCGGATGAGTACTACGTCATCGAGTCGAAAAACGACACAGTGCAAGGAATGGACGGCGCGGTGCGATCGTTCGTTGAGTACCTCTACGAGGTCGCGCTGACGTCGTAGTTCCGAAACTGGTACCGCGACTTCGACGCCGGCTTTTTGAATTCCTGCTATGGCTCCGCTTCAGCCATAATGGCGGGCATGCTGAACCGTCGGACTTTTCTCAAAACTGGGGCGGCTTCCCTTCCGCTGGCTGCCGCCATCCACGCTCTGAATCCCGCTGCGTCTAAAGAAACGATCGCCGATGTAGCGATAAGCGGACCCATTCCGAAGTTGATCGCTCTGCCTCCTCGCCTTGCTCCGCTCGATCCAGCCACCTTGCCGTGGCAGCAGAAAGTTCGTCGCGTCGGCCAGAGCAACATGACCGAGCACGATCCCGCCGTCATGAATATTGAAGAGTGGGCGGACTATTGGCATTCCGCCGGGGCGGACATTGTCTTCATCAGCGTGACAGGCATCCTGGCGTTCTACCCATCGAAGGTCAAGTTTCATCGGCACGGAAAGTTTCTGAACGGCCGCGACTTTTTTGGCGAGTGTGTGGCCGCAGCCCGGAAACGCGGCATGCGCATCGTTGCGCGTATGAGCCCGGACCTGAACTGGGGCGACGCACTTGAGGCGCACCCGGAATGGGCGATGCGCGCCGCCGATAGCTCGGTTCTGTTGAGGGAGGAAGATTCCCGTTTGTTTCACACCTGCATGTTCAGCACATACATGGACGACTACGTTCCCGCGATCATGCGTGAGATCAATTCGCGTTACGAGGTGGACTGCTTCTACACCAACGGGTGGCCTCCGATCGGCAGCCTGCCCAATTGCCATTGCGCGATTTGCAGCAAGTTTCCGCCGCCGAACACGACTGCCTACTGGAGAATCTTTAACGACCGCGTGCTTGAGTTGTGGCAGAAATATGATGCGATCGCTAAAGAGAAAAAGACTGACAGCTTCTTTTTCGCGAACCTCGGAGGCAACGTTCGCTGCGGACCGAATCTCGATCGTCTGGGCAAGACCGCGGTCTGGTTCCAGGCCGACAATCAGGGTCGCACATCTGAAGACCCAACGGTCTGGGGATGCAGCCTGCAAGGACGCGTGTGCGGCGCTGTGATGGACGGAAAATTCGCGGGCAATGTGACCGCCGCGTACTCGACCGGCAGCGTGCGTTGGCGCAATGCGTCGAAGAATCCCGCGGAAGCGACGATGTGGCTGAATGAAACGGTCGCGAGCGGCATGGCGCCGTACTTCCACTTCATCGGATCAGAAGCTGGATTCGGCGAAGATCGTCGCTGGCAGAAGGTCGGGGCCGACTATTTTCAATGGACGAAGAAACACGATGCCCACCTCAAGCCCCGGCGTTCACTTACCAATATCGGCGTGGTGATCGGACAGAGCACGCAACTTCTTTACCCCGGCCCAGCCGCTGCACACTCGCACGCCTACATGAGAGAAACAACGCACGGCGTGTATGAAGCCTTACTCCGCGGCAGGTTCGCGTTCGATTTTGTTCACGAAGACCGGCTCGATCTGAGTCGGATCAGCACGTACCGTGCGCTTCTGTTGCCGAATGTTGCCGTTCTCAGCGATCGCCAGTGCGAGCAGCTCCGCGCCTACATTCATGCAGGCGGATCGCTCATGGCGAGTTTCGAGACCAGTTTGTACGACGAGAACTTGCAGCCGCACGCGGAATTCGGACTGGCGGACCTGCTAGGCATCAGCAAAGCAGGAGACATTGCCGGCACAAACGGGAATGCTTATTACGGGCGCATCGAGCACCATCATCCGATTCTGGACGGTTTTACGAACACAAACTGGCTGCCGGGCGCGCAAAATCGGGTTCCGCTCAAACCTGTGCCCGATCCGGTGCTCACCGTGGTTCCCGGCTTCGTGCAATATCCACCCGAGTTGGCGTATCCTCCGGTCTCACATACCGACGAACCAGCTGCAGTCCTCCGCGAAATCGGGCCGAGCCGGCTTGCCTACTTCCCAGGAGACATCGAGCGCACCTTCTGGCTTACAGGGCACGGCGACCTGCTGCGCCTGCTGCACAACACAATCCGCTGGATCACCCACGACGAGAGAGTCGTGCATATCGAAGGCGACGGCCTCGTCGAGCTGTTCGCCTGGGAGACGTCTCCCGGGTATGCGGTGCACCTGCTGAACTATACAAATCCAAACGCCCACCACGGCTGGCTGGAAACGACGTACCCACTGGGACCACAGGCAATCAGCATGACGCTGCCGGCAGGAGTCAAGGTAAAGAGCGTCGACCTGCTACGTGCGGAGACCAGCATCCCCTTCCGGCTGGAATCGCAGGCGTTACGCTTCACAATTCCTCGGGTCGAAGACTACGAAGTCGCGGCCATCTCGGTCGCGTGAATGCTCTGATTCGCGAACTGCTCGAGGGTGGCCCATCCTCGCGCGTCTCTTGCGAAAGGGCGGGGAGTCGATGGGGTCAATTTCTGTTGACACGATTCCTGAAGAGGGTGCCCATCCTTGCGCGTTTTGTTGCGCAAGGGTGGGATTCCACGAACCTCAATCCCTTAGGATTTTGATTTCCTCGCCGTCCTGCTCCTTCGTGGAACGGCCAGTTGCGTTCCCCTAGTGCGTCCCTGCCGTCTCTGGTGAAATCCCGCGCACTTGGCCTACAATGCTTTCCACTCGCCTCTGGGGAATCATTGAGCGTCCAGCATGCCCGCCACACTTCCGGCCAATTCCGAAGCCACCGAATTCGCTGGCAAAATCGCTGGCCCCTGCGTCTTCGTTCTCTTCGGCGCCGCTGGAGATCTCACGAAGCGCAAGCTCATCCCTGCCCTCTTCAACCTGGTGAAAGCGAAGCTGCTGCCCGACAACTTCGCCGTGATGGGCGTCTCGGTCGACGATCTGGATGCCGAAGGCTTTCGCAAGCAGGTCAGCGAATTCCTGCCGCCACACGATGGTGCGGCCTACGACTGGCTGCGCAGACGCCTCTTCTACGAACGTGGCGACTTCGGCGATCCCAACACATTCGCCAAGCTTCGCGAGAGGCTTGCCGCTGTGGACGCTGAGTCTCACACTGGAGGCAACTACCTCTTCTACCTCGCCACGGCGCCGAAGTTCTTCGCGACGATCGTTCAACAACTCGGCGCTGCTGGGCTTGCGAAGCAGGAAAACAATCAGTGGCGGCGCGTCGTCATTGAGAAGCCTTTCGGGGCTGACCTTGACTCCGCCAAGGCCCTCAACCGAGACATCAAGGCCGTCCTGCAGGAAAATCAGATCTATCGAATCGATCATTACCTCGGCAAAGAGACCGTGCAGAACATCATGGTCTTCCGCTTCGATAATGCAATCTTCGAGCCCATCTGGAACCGCCGCTATATCGACCATGTACAGATCACGAACGCGGAAACGGTAGGAGTCGAGCGCCGCGGCGCATACTTCGACAACGCCGGAACGTTGCGCGACATGGTTCCCAACCATGTCATGCAGTTGCTCAGCCTGACCGCGATGGAGTCCCCGGTTTCGTTCTCCGCAGACGCCGTCCGCAACGAGCAGGCGAAAGTGCTGCACTCCCTGCTGCCGCTCAACTCCGAGGACGTTCTGCAGAACAGCGTGAGGGGACAATACGGTGACGGCCAGATTGGCGACGAGAAAGTGCCACGCTATCGATCCGAGCCCGGCGTCAATCCCGAGTCGCGCACCGAGACTTTCGTCGCCCTCAAGCTCAACATCGACAACTGGCGATGGGCGGGAGTTCCCTTCTATCTCCGCACCGGCAAGCGTCTGGCGCAGCGCCACACGGAAATTGCGATTCATTTTCGTCGCATGCCGTTCGAGCTTTTCCGCAGCGCACCATTCCACAAGCTGCACACCAATACGCTCGTGATTCAGATCCAGCCTGTGGAAGGGATCTCGCTCAGTTTTGGCGCGAAGGTCCCCGGGCCGGTGTTGCGCGTGGGATCGGTCGACATGAGCTTCGAATACTCAAAATACTTCGGCGCCGACGCCTACACCGGATACGAAGTTTTGCTCTACGACTGCATGATCGGCGACGCTACTCTCTTCCAGCGCGCCGACATGGTCGAAGCCGGATGGAGCGTGATCGATCCGGTACTCGACGTCTGGAAGGCGCTCCCGCCCCGCAAGTTTCCCAACTATGCCTCGGGCACCTGGGGACCGGCTGAGTCCGACCAGCTACTGGAGGCCGACAACCGTCAATGGAGGAAAATCGAGCCATGATCCTCGCCGGAGAGATCGGCGCCACCCGCACGCGCCTCGCCGCCTACGAAACTGAGGGCAATCGCCTGCAATGTGTGGTCGAAAAAACGTTCCAGAGCCAGGAATACGCCAGCCTGGCCGCAATTCTGCCCCAGTTCACGCGGACGGAAGGAATTCCGGTACATAGTGCGTGTTTCGGAGTCGCGGGCCCGGTGCGCGGTGGACGCAGCAAAATCTCCAACTTGCCGTGGACCATCGATGCCGAAGAACTCGCCGCTCAACTCAAGTTGCAGACCGTCGGACTCCTGAACGATCTGGAGGCCTACGCCTATGGCATCGACGCGCTCGACTCCAAGGATTTCATTACGATCAGCGAAGGCTCCGAAGAGGCCGAAGGGAATCGCGCTGTGATCTCGGCCAAGACCGGCCTCGGGATGGCCGGGCTTTACTGGGATGGATTCCGGCATCATCCGTTCGCGTGCGAGGGCGGACACGCGGATTTCGCCCCGCGCGATCAGGTCCAGACTGAATTGCTGGCATATCTACAGAAGGAATATGGGCGGGTCAGCACCGAGCGCATTCTCTCCGGCCCCGGAATCAGCCACATCTACGACTTCCTGCGCGACGCGAAGAAGATAGAAGAACCCGCCTGGCTGCGCGAGCAGTTGGGTGCGGCTGCGGATCCGTCGCCCATGATCTCGCAACTGGCCATGCAAGCAAAGGCCCCGATCTGCGAGCAAGCACTTTCTATCTTTGTCAGTGTCTTCGGCGCTGAGTCAGGAAACTGCGCGCTGCGTTACATGACCACGGGAGGCATCTACATCGGGGGAGTCATTGCCGCCAAGATCGCCCCGAAGATGCAGGAAGGAACTTTCATGCAATCCTTTCTCGACAAGGGCCGCATGGCGTCCATCCTGAAAGACATGCCCGTGCAGATTGTCGTGAACGACAATTGCGGACTGATTGGCGCGGCGCGCTACACGCTGGTGCAGAAAGCATTCAAAGGAAGTGGGCGGGCGGCGGAATAGGACAAAGCGCGTCTATGGCGCCAGTGTAAAGTTCACCTGAATGTGCGTATCGACTTCGACCGGCTCGCCGTTCAACAAATACGGCCGGTACTTCCACTGCCGCACGGCTTCGATCGCGGATTCCGCCAGAGTCTCGTCGCCGCTGATGACATCAATGCTTGAGATATTCCCCTGTTTGTCGATCAGCGCGTGCAGCACCACCGTGCCCTGAATGTGCTGACTCCGCGCATCCGGCGGATACACCGGGGAAATCTTCTTCACCAGCAACCCTTGAGCCACCCCCGCCGAAACTCGAACTCGCTGGGGCCTGGTCACGGCGGGAACATCCGGAAATCGCGGAAGGGGCGCAGCCTCGCTCACGCTGCCTTGCGGATCACTGTCAGAAATGGTGAAGGTCAAACTCACTGTGGTCTCGACCAGCCCCGGTTCCCCATTCACCATGTACGGCTTGTACTTCCACTGCCGAACGGCTTCGATAGCAGCAGGCGCCAGAACGGGATGCCCGCTGATCATCGAGACATTTTCCACGTCTCCAGAAGCGGCGATTCGCACGTCGAGAAACACCGACCCTTGAATCCGATCCCGAATCCCAATTGGCGGATACAGTGGGTCCACCTTCTCGATGCGCAGCGTGCGCGTGACCGCCTCGGGAGCGCGAGGCACGCCCGGCGTCGCTGGAGGCAGGTTATAACCTCCGACAACACTTCCTATCACTCCCGTCATCGGCTGGTCCGCCAGCGTGAAGTTCACTTGCACGTCGGTTTGCACTTCGACGGGCTGTCCCTCAATAGTGTACGGCTGATATTTCCACTCCTTCACCGCTTCGATGGCCGCGGGCGCGAGCATGGGGTGGCCGCTGATCAACTGCAGATTCGCGACGCTGCCAGTTTTGTCGATAGTAGCCCGCAGTATCACCGTGCCCTGAATGCGCGCCTGCCGCGCCAATGGTGGGTAGACCGGCGCAACCTTCCGGATAAGTAATCCCTGCACCGTGTCGGATGGCACTTGCTTCGGTGTTGATGTCGCATCTTGGGTCCAGGCAAACGGAACGACAAGAATCGACAGAAGTAATGCTGAAACCAGCCTACGTTTCATGAAGGATCCTCTCGGAGACGCACTTCGACGACTTAGACTCCGTCACGCCCAATCTTGTTCCCCACAACTTCGCCAGCAAACCTCGTAATCGCCTTCAGGGTCGCGTCGGGCTGATCTCGCTGCGGAGAATGTTTACACTCCGCTAGCATCAGCACTTCGACCGGCCCGCCACTCTGCCGCCGTATCGCCTCCACCTGCGCCAACGTCCCGTATTGATCGTCGAGCCCTTGAATCACAAGAGCCGGACACTGGATCTTCGGCAAATACTCCTCAATATTCCATGTGCGAAATTCTTGATGCAGCCAGATGTTATTCCATCCCCAGAAGGTCCGCACCGCATCGCGATGATGCCGCGCAAGCTTCTCCGGAAGGTTCGTCGTCTCAAATTTCACTCTTGTGTCCGCGATGCTCGCCACACTCAGGTCCTCGACGAACACGTGCGGCGCCAGCAGCACGAGCCCGCGCACATGATCGTATGCTCCCGCATAGATGAGGGCGATCGAGGCTCCGTCACTGTGCCCGACCAGAATCGGCCGCTCGATACGTAGCTGAGACAGAAGCTCCGGCAACGCGCTGAGCGCCTCGTCGTGCATGTAGCGCACCAGGCGCGCTTCCTCCAGCAGATCGGACTTGCCCGAACCGTGACGGGAGTAAACGGTCACCGGACATCCCGTCGCCGCCGCAACCCTCGCAGGAAAATCTTTCCAGTGCGAAACTGACCCCAGCCCCTCGTGCAGGAAGATGAGCTCTGGAAGTTGCTTATTGCCCGCAATTCGCATCACCTCCAGGGACCGTCCACAGACGCGAAGCTGAAGGGTTTCCTTAGGCGTTAAGGTCTCGCTCATCGTGAAGTTTGCCTCTCGGCGCTCTCTGCGGTGAAAAGGTTTGTTGCAAAAAAATCTGCGCGTACTATCCTGGGCCAAGAATGCCCCAAACTGGACGGCAGCTCCTCTGCATCGAACCAGTAAGATATCGTAAGCTATAGGCAGGGAGAAACCGTGCGCTGTCCTCGCTGCGGGAACGAGAATTCGGAGCAGAACCGCTTTTGCGGAATGTGTGGGGCGACTCTGCTGTCTGCGCCCAGTGCGGCGCCGGCGCAGCCTCAGCATGTACCCGCTGCCGCACCGAGTCCGTCCGCCGAGGCTGTCGCAGCCCGCCCGGAGCCGCCCCCACCGCCTCGCGCTGCTGCGCCAGTTCGGGAAGCAACACCTGCGATCAGCGGACCTTCCTTCTTAGGACTCAACGATCCTCCACCTGCCTCCGAGCGCAAGCGGGCGCGCCTAAGCATCGACCCGCATTCCACGTCGGGTTCAAATCTCGATTACCTGCTCGATGACGAAGAACAGCCCAGACACTGGGGCCCGGGAAAGATCCTGCTGATTCTGATCGCACTCGCATTGGCGATTGGATTCGGGTATCTGCGCTGGAAGAATCAAGGTCTGGCATTACTGAATCCGCCCAAGAAGCCGTCAGCGGCCGCGCAAAGCTCGGCCACGCCCGATGCGAACGCGCCCTCACCGAGTCCGCGCATCACTGAAGAGCCACAGGCGTCTCCGCCAGCTCAGCACAGCTCACAGCCCGCTGCTGATTCTGGAACTCCTGCCAGCGGAACGCCTGCAGGGAGCCCCCCAGCGGCCACGCCAATGAGTCCTCCTGCGCCCTCGAGCGACGCATCCAAGCCGACTGAGACCGCGACGGCAACTCCGCCCGACAAGACAACGCCCGCGCCTGCTGACGCTTCCTCCGACACTGCTGCAGCGCCCGTCGAGAAACCCAAGCCCATGCCAAAAGATGCCGCTCCTAAACCGCCGGCGGCGAAGCCTGTAGTAGATCCCGTCGCACAGGCGCAGAAATACCTCTATGGGCGTGGTGCATCTCAGGACTGCGACCGAGGCATGCGTCTGCTAAAGCCTGCCGCCGACCAGGGCAATTCCAAGGCGATGATCGAGATGGGCGCTCTCTACTCTGCTGGACTCTGTACCCCTCACGATCTTCCGACCGCCTATCGGTGGTTCGCCCTTGCGCTGCGCAAAGATCCTGACAATACTGCCGTACAGACGGACCTGCAAAAATTGTGGGGCGAAATGACGCAGCCGGAGCGGCAGCTCGCAATCCGCATGAGCCAGTAGCACCGGAGCGCTAGCGTGCCCATCTGCCCGTCGTCATTAATGGGTACCGCAGAGTAGTTCGCCCGCGCCATTCAACCTTTTCCTGCATGCAACCGGCTCGCATTCGCTCTACACTGGAAGAAACCCATATGTCCCCATCGTGCCCGAAGACTATCCTTTTGCTGCTGCTTTCTCTGCTTGC
>Ga0335082_10003841_pt1 | contig 16354 bp, 14 predicted proteins | sample Lox_Sample_41_FD_206718 | JGI IMG/M metagenome (GOLD analysis project Ga0335082, IMG submission 206718) | Soil microbial communities from Loxahatchee National Wildlife Refuge, Florida, United States - Lox_Sample_4.1 | ecosystem: Environmental > Terrestrial > Soil > Wetlands | place: USA...
ATTAAAGTCTTATGGACTGCTACGGTTGGCGGTTTCATAGGGCCCACTCTACCCTCCTGCTCCAAGATACGAAGACAAAGGAATTTAGGTTCCCTGGGTTCTTGCCAGGTTCTCGTTCAGTGAGCCCTGCCGGTAGCCTTCTAAGTCGAGCGTTATGTATGTGAAACCGGCAGCGCGCAAGGCTGAGGCCATCGCCGCGGCCATCTCGGGGGAGAGCGCCCGCGGGAGTTCTTCGGGGGCAATCTCGATGCGGCCAAGGGTGTCGTGCAGGCGGACCCTGAATTGGCGGAAGCCCAACTTCCGCAGCGCCGCCTCCCCGGCTTCCACTAACTTTAGCCGCTCGGGAGTAACTTCGGTGCCGTAGGGAAGGCGCGAGGAGAGGCAGGCGGAGGCAGGGCGATCCCAAAGGGGGAGGTTCGCCCGTTCAGCTAAAAACCGAATCTCCGGTTTGTGCAGTTGGGAATCCAGAAGCGGCGTCAGCACGCGGTGCTCTGATGCAGCGCGCTGGCCAGGACGGAAATCGGAGGTATCGTCGGCGTTTACGCCGTAGGCAATCGCAGCCATGTCCCGCTCAGCTGCCAGCTGGTCCAGCATGGCAAAAAGCTCATCTTTACAGTAATAGCAACGATTCGAATCGTTCACCCGATAGGACGGGTTGTCCAGTTCATTGGTTTGAATGAACTCGTGGCGAACTCCGCTGGCGCGAAGGAAGATCTCGACCTGCTCACGGTCAAACGCCGAATAGCTGGGAGATATAGCAGTAACCGACAAGGCCTGTTCACCCAGAACCTGATGGGCGGCCCACGCCAGGTAAACAGAATCGATGCCGCCGGAGAGAGCCACAATCAGCGAAGGGAGCGCGCGGAGCTGCGTAAACAGCCGCCGTTCCTTCTCCGACGCGAGTTCGGCTGAAACATCTCCATTACGGATCTGGACTAAGGAACTCATCGATGTCGCCAGTATACCGTACTCGATTCGCATACCGCATCGGACCGTCTGCGGAAGCGGGATGGAATCAGTCCGTCTATTTGAAGTCGAGAAGCACGTCCACGGTCCCCTTGTCGGCATCGGTTTGCAGCCAGTGGCCGACGGTGTCGTAGTGAACGGGCAGTCCTTTGAAGATGCTGTCGCGGTGCGATTCCAGCGCCCTGAGGAATTGTTCGAAAACCGTCTTGTCCAGCACGTCGCCCGGCTTGATGGACCAGGCATCACGGATCAGCCGCTCACCCGCGAGAGACATGCCCGTGACGGTCATCTCTTGGTAGCGGTACTGCTTGCCTTCGGTAATCTCGACCGCGTAGGAAACCGCGTGTGCCGCGTCGTCGTAAGTGGGGGCGGGGGCGGCCTTTACGTCGAGGTAACCCAGATGGCCGAACGCGGCGCTTACGCGGTCCCACGCGCCTTGAATTGCCATGCCGTCGGCCTGGTCGCCGGGTTTCATGCCCACGGTCCGGTTTAGCGTTTCGGTAGACACGGCATTGTTGCCCGTCCACTTGACGCCGCCCCACTTGTAGAGCGCTCCCGGCGCGCAGGGCACAAACACGGCGATATCTTCGGGGAATTTCTGGTTCGGGTTGCCCGAGAGGCGAACCTCCGCAGGCCCGATCTTCGCGCGGAGAAACCCCTGTTGTTGGTAGATCGGACGAATGGCCTCTGCCAAGAACAGATTGATTGCCAGACGGGAGTAGCTCTTCCCCCGGAGATCGCCGAGATGCTGCTGGACCGCGAGGTTCTCCTTGAGTGCGGTATCGCTGAATTCAATGGAAGTAATACGCTGCGTGACTCCTTCCACCTGGAACTGCTGAACGTTGCCGTCAAGCAGCGGATCGGCGAGCACGAAGTGGCGCACTTCCGCTTTAAGCCCGTGTTCCGTTAGAAACGACGCGATGGAGTTGCCCGCCAGGTCAACGACCGTTCCGCCTTCGGGAAGCGTCCCGTCGAAGACGGGGAGGTTCACTTTGATGGCATGAGTCAACTCATCGTCCGTGAACCACGGGAAATTGTCGTAGGCGACAGGCAGCCGCGGATTCTCTTCCACGTGGTACGTCACGGTGACGGAGTCATTGTGCGTGTCGAATTTGTACGTGACCTTCGAAAAGTATCCGCTGCGCAGCAGCAGATCAGCGGCGTCCTGCAATTCTTTTCGACCCACCTGGGAATTCGCTCCCAGTCCGGACAGGGAAGTGACCTGTTCCTCCGCAAACGTTGCCATGCCTTCCGCGTGAACGGCCTTGAGTGTGCCTGTTTGAGCTTGGAGGGCGGGCGGCGCTGAAAACAGGCTCATCACAAACGCGAGGGGGAAAAACCGGAATCGCCTGCGCATGAGGCCATTGTAGCCGAGTGGACTGAGATGTGACGAGTTCATGGAACTCAGTACGGAGTCGCGTTGGGCTGCGCCTGAGGCGCTGACTGGCGGCGCAATTCTCGAGCGCGGTCAATCACCCACTGTGGAAACACAGGCGTGTTCTGCGCCGGGCGGCCGCGGGTAATCGCCCAATGATCCAACCAGCCCGTGCCTTCACCCACATATTCGTCCGGGGAGGCATATGCACCGTCGCCAAGGGCGTCTTCCAGCGTGACGAACTGGTAGCCGCGCTTGCGCAGCAGGTCGATCAATTCACCGATATGCTCCGCCTCGAGCCAGTTACCGTGCAACAACAATATCTGCTTCGGCTCGTAGCCAAACAGGTCCCTGGAAAGCTTTTCGTAGTAATCGAAAACAGCCGTCGTATAGGAGAGATAGGAATCGACGAGCTGTTTCTGCATCGCGAAGTCGCCGCGTTTCCGGGCATCGTCATACACCCCGGCATACATCCAGTCCCACGCATCCATCGTGACCGGCGCCGCACGATAGCCCCGCGAAGTGAGGAACGCCTCTGCTTCGCGGCGGGTCTGAAGATCGGCCCCGGCGTCGAGATAGGGATGCCGCAGATAGCGAAGCTTCATTTTGTGTTGGGCCAGAAGGAGGCGGGTAACCGTCTCGCCGCGGACGACCTCTTCTTCCCAGGCCGCGAGCGGAACGCGATTCAGCGAAGTGTGGGCAAACGTGTGGTTGCCGAGGTCAAAGCCGTTGTCCAGCCAGAGGCTGAGCGCTTTGATGCGGTCGTCCACCTCTCCCGTCTTATAGAGCTTCTGCTCGTTTACGAAACCAACGGCCGGCACTTTCTGGTCGTGCAGCGTGGCCAGCAGTTTCTGCGTCATATCCACGATCTCTCCGCCCGTCATGAAATTTGCGGCACCGGCGGGCAGGTCGTCGATCGTGATGGCGATGGAACGGGGAGGCGGGGAGGCAGTCTGCGCGGCAATCGGTGAGACGCCGGGCAGCAGAAAGAAAGATGCCACCGCAAGGAACAACGGGCGGAGCTTCATCATGGAACCCCCCAAGGGCACAGGCGTGATGCGCACTCGAGGATTCTATTTCGACCGGCGATTCGGCGCAAAGATTCCCGTCACCCGGTGCGGTGATGGCTATTCGACGGTGACGGATTTGGCGAGGTTGCGCGGCTGGTCCACGTCGCAACCCCGGCGGACGGCGATGTGATAGGCCAGCAGCTGCAACGGCACGATTTCCAGAAGGACCGACAATAGATCCGGCGCCGGGGGAAGCTCGACAATGAAGTCCGTGGCCTCCCGGGCCAGTTGATCGCCCTTGGTCACCACGGCGATCACGATGCCGTCGCGCGCCTTCACTTCCTTGATGTTGGACACGCTTTTTTCATAAAGCGTCATCGATGCGGGATCGGATTCATCGCGCGTGGCCAGCACGACCACCGGCAGGTTCTCATCGATGAGCGCGTTCGGCCCATGCTTCATTTCGCCGGAAGGGTAGCCTTCCGCATGGATGTATGAGATTTCCTTGAGCTTCAGAGCGCCTTCGAGCGCGATCGGATAGTGAATGCCGCGGCCGAGGAACAGGAAGCCCACCTGACGAAAGAACTGCCGCGCCAGGTTCTCGAAAAGGCCGGACTCTTCAGCCCGCAGAATGTTCTCAATCTTGTGGGGGATCTGCGTGAACTCCAGCATCAGCTTTTGCGCATCGGCGGCCGACAGTTTTCCTCGCACCTGTCCGAGATAGGACGCCAACAAAACCAGCGCGGTGATCTGCGCAGTGAAGGCCTTTGTAGAGGCCACGCCAATCTCTGGTCCAGCGTGCGTCAGAATCGATCCGGCAGATTCCCGGGTAATCATGGAGCCCATGACGTTGCAGATGGAGAGCGTGGGCGAGCCCTTTTGCTTGGCCTCGCGTTGCGCTGCCAGCGTATCGGCAGTCTCTCCGGACTGGCTGATGCACACGGTCAGCGTCTTGGAGTCGACGATCGGGTCGCGGTATCGAAACTCGCTGCCGTAATCGACCTCCACCGGCAAGCGCGCCAGCCGCTCGATCATGAACTTGCCCGCCAGGCCCGCGTGCCAGCTGGTTCCACACGCAACGATGCGAACGTTCTGGAATTCGCGGAATTGAGCCTCGGTAATCTGCATCGAGTCGAGGAAGATCTTTCCCGTGTCCTGCGATATGCGCCCCAGCAGCGTGTCGCGGACCGCTCGCGGCTGCTCGAAGATCTCCTTCAGCATGAAATGTTTGAAACCGCCCTTTTCCGCCATGATGGGGTCCCAGGTGACAGTGTGGGCGGGGCGTTCGACGGGCTTGCCGTCCAGATCCGTGACGATGACTCCATTCCGCGTCAGCACTGCCACGTCGCCGTCGGCGAGGAAGAAGATGCGCCGGGTGTGCTCGAGCAGCGCAGGGATGTCGCTGGCGACAAAATATTCGCCTTCACCAAGGCCAACGACGGAAGGTGGGCCGAACCGCGCCGCGACGAGCTTCTGTGGATCCTTGGCGGACAAGAAGACGAGCGAATAGATGCCGCGCAGATCCTTCAGCGTCTTGCGCACCGCTTCTTCGAACGGAAGCTCCTTGGCGTATTTCTCGACGAGGTGCGCGACGACCTCCGTGTCCGTTTCCGTGACGAACTTGTGGCCCTCTTTCTGGAGCTTTTCTTTCAATTCGTAGTAATTCTCGATGATGCCGTTGTGAACCACCACATACTGTCCTGTGCAGTCGCGGTGGGGATGCGCATTCTCCTCAGTGGGACGTCCATGGGTGGCCCAGCGCGTGTGGCCGATGCCATAGGTGCCGTCGATGGGCGAATTCTGAATGGCTGTTTCCAGGTTGCGCAGCTTCCCGGGCGCGCGCCGCAGATGAAGTTGCCCGGCGGCGTCGACCACCGCGATGCCCGCCGAGTCATAACCCCGATATTCCAGCTTGCGCAGTCCTTCCACGATGACCGGAACAACCTTCTTTGCGCCGATATAACCGACAATTCCGCACATTCGAGCGTTCTCCGTTGACGATGATTCAGCCTAGCATGGCGATGTGGGCGGGCTTGAAAATCGGGCGTAAAAACGGCGTTACAGTTACTGCGGAGGAGCCTCCGTCTGGGGCTGCGGCTGCGCCGGCGCGTCGCCTGGCGACGATGATTGCGCGGGCGAGTCCGCTGGCGGCTGCGCCTCCGGTCGAGGCTGCGTCTGTGGCGGCAATTGGTTCAGAGTGCGGACGATCTCCGTGGAGACCAGCTTGTCACTCGAATCGAGATGGAAAGTGACCCGGGCGGTTACAGGACGGAGCTTCTCCGTATCGATGTGCCGGATGATCACCACCATGTCGGTAGCCTTGCCGGATGGTTCGATCGAAAAGCCGCGCGACGTCGCGAACTGGTAGATCATGGTGTTGGTGCTGCCGGGGGGCAACTCCGCGTCCAGCATGTCTTGAATCGGTTTCAACTGCGGATCACTGACCCGCGTACTGTGGCCGCAGCCAAGTAACGCCAGCACAAGGATGGCGGCGGCAACCATTGGTCGGGAGAATCGCGATTGCTGTGGCGGTACGAGCATCAGCTAGTCAACGATTTCGAAGCGATATTCTTCGATCACCGGATTCGCGAGCACTTCCTTGGAGATGCGCTCGACTTGATGCTGCGCTTCGTCGCGATTCCATCCATCCAGATTCAGCACAAAAAACTTTCCCTGGCGGACGTCGGAGATCTGCGAATAGCCCAGTCCCGAGAGGGCGTGTTGGATCGTCTGCCCCTGTGGATCGAGTACGGTGCGTTTCGGCATTACCCAGACATGTGCTTTCATGTCGCCAGTATAACATTCCCGGCGCGGCGACTAACCGGCTGGCCGATGGTCCAGTTGGTCCCGTTCTTCCGCGGAAAGGAAAGCAAAATCAAAGCTGCTCGCCGCCAACTGCGTGAATTCGCGTTCACTCAACCCAGTTTGCCGCGCGTTCTCATATTCCTCGCACAGCGTTACGTGAAACATGGAGGGATCGTCCGTCGATAGAACCACAGGAACGCCGTGGCGCAGTAATTGGGGCAATGGATGATCGGTCAGCGCCGCCGTCGCACGGTTCAGCTGGCGCGCCAGCGCACCGGTGCGCAGGTTGCTCGTGGGGCAGACCTCGAGTGCAATGCGGCGGGAGGCCAGCAGATCCATCAGCGCGGGATCATGAATCGCGGCGATACCGTGGCCGATACGATCCACCGCGAGGAGTTCCACGGCTTCGCGAATCTTCTCTGGGCCACCCACCTCTCCGGCGTGCATCAGCCGGCGCAAGCCGCTATCGGTTGCCGCTTGATAGACGCTGCGGAATTCCCGGGTGGAAACGCTGAGTTCGTCGCCCCCGATGCCGAAGGCCACAATTCGCGGGGAGCGACAGATTCTCGCCCACCGCACAACCTCAGCGGCCGGTTCCGGGCCGAATTGTCGCACCGCGTCGAAAATCCAGTTCACGCGGAGGCCCCGTTGCTCAAAAGAGTGTGTTGCTTCCAGGAGAGCTTCTAAATTGGCCTGCGGATTCTGCTGGCGCAGCAGCATCACACCGACGGACAGAGTGATCTCCGCATAGCGGACGTTTTGCGCCAGAAGCTGTTCGCACACATCGCGCGCCAGCAGCGCGAAATCCTCCGGATCGCGCAGGAACGACGTTACCCACTTGAACGCCTCAAGGAACTCCGTGAAGTTCGCGTAGCCGTAGCGGCGATTCACTTCTTCCACTGTGAGGTCGATGCCGTGCCGGCCGGCAAGCTGAACGGCAACGGGTGGCCGGATGGAGCCTTCCAGGTGCAAGTGCAGCTCGGCCTTTGATAAGGCAGCGATAGAGAGAGGCAATTCGCTCGAGTTCACTGGAAAATCAGCGCGGCAGCTGCGGTCTTCCGGCATTGATCCAGGCGGTCAGCCAGTACGAACCGACGTCCGTGGCGGCGTCGGAAAGCTGCCGGATCAGGGAAGCCGCCGCGAGGTTGTAGAAACGATCGTAGTATTCGTCCGTATAGGAATTCAGGCCGCGCTTGGCCGCGCGATCGGCCAGGAGAATCGACTCCACATTGCTGTGGGCCATGAGGCAGGCATCAAAGGCAAAATCGGTTGGGTCGCCGATGAAGGAAGCGTCGTGGGGATTGAGAGGGAAGAATGATCCGTAGCGGTCGATCAGCACCGTGTTGAACCGTTCGTTGACGCCCCGCTGGCCGCTCATCGTGCCGTCGAAGTTCTCCGTGGTGTTGAAGGGATCGTGAGTTTCAGCCACGTAGTTAGCGAGAAAAGCCGCATCGATTTTGGCGTCCTCCCACCGGCCGGCACGCAGGTCGTCCGTCAGCTTCGCGCTGTACACGCCAATCTGCCAGGGTAGCACGCCGCTGGCCTCGATCTTGGTCTTGCCGTATTTCGCGATGGCCGATTTGTAGTTGCGCGGCAGGGCATCAAACGGGAACTTGCCATACTTGTCGAGTTCGATGAAGTGGTTCTGCCGCTCGTGGGGATGCTTGTCCAGTTGGTTCAGCGGGTCGTTCACATGCTGCACCAGAAAATTGCGATTGGCCTCGAAGAACGGCCGGATGTCGCCCGGAAGCGTGTCGACCGCGCGATTGATGATGAGGCGCTGCGCATTGTTGCCCCAGGCGCTCGCCTGCTGCGGGAAGAGCGCGAGCACCAGAAGTAGGGCGATCGACAGGGACGCGGCCTTGCGCAGCCGCGTCTGAATTCTTGCGTTCATAAGAAACCGGTTTATGCCTTCGGCGCAGTTCCCAGTGTGCTCCGATGGCGGCTATATGCAAAGTAAATCACGAGACCGATAACTAGCCATACAAAAAAACGAATCCAGTTCTCCAAGGTCAGACTGGCCATCAGCAGTACGCAAGTCAAAATCGAAAGGATCGGCAACACGGGCACAAGCGGAACCTTGAAGCCCCGGGGCCGGTTCGGCTGCGTTCGCCGCAGGACCAGCACCGCGGCGGCAACGAGCACAAACGCGAAGAGCGTGCCGATGTTCGAGAGGTCCGCCAACGTCCCGATGTCAAAAATGCCCGCAGGTATGCCGACGAAGATCCCCGCAATCCATGTGGCAAAATGCGGTGTCCGGAAGCGCGGATGGACCTTCGAGAACGCGTTCGGGAGCAGGCCGTCCCGTGACATGGCGAACCAGACGCGCGCCTGGCCGTATTGGTACACCAACAGCGAAGAGATCATGCCCATCAGCGCGCCGATGGTGACCCAGCGCTGCAGACTGTCCAGCCCGATATTGTGGAGCGCGGTGGCAACCGGTGCCGCGTCGCCTTTGAAAATGTGATACGGCTGAATGCCCGTCAAAACCACAGCGACCCCGACATAGAGCGCGGCGCAGATCAACAAGGAGGCCATGATGCCCAGCGGCAGGTCTCGCTTGGGATTGCGGCACTCCTCCGCCGCGGTGGAAACCGAGTCAAATCCGATGTAGCTGAAGAATACGATTGCGCCGCCCGTGAGGATGCCCTGGAATCCGTTTGGTGCGAACGGCTTCCAGTTGATCGGGTTGATGTATTTCGACGCGAAGACAATGAAGATGAAGATCGCTACGAGTTTCACCGCCACCATGACGCTGTTCGACGTGGCCGATTCCTTGATTCCGGTCACGAGGAGCACCGTCAGGACCATCACGATGAGAAACCCAACGAGATTGAAATGAGGGAGCCAGCCCATGCCCGGCTGGTAGGCGGGCGTGCTCAGCCACGTCGGCAGCTGGACGCCAAACGAACTCAGGAGGCTGTTGACGTACGCCGAGAAGCCGACGGCCACAGCCATGTTGGACACGGCGTATTCCAGGATCAAATCCCAGCCGATGATCCACGCGACGAGCTCGCCCATGGTCGCGTAGGTGTATGTGTAGGCGCTGCCCGCGATCGGGATCATCGACGCGAGCTCCGCGTAGCACAGACCCGCGAAGCCACACACGATTGCCACCAGAAAAAAGGAGACCGCGATTGCCGGACCTGCTCCGGGACGCCCCGACGCTCCCAGCGCGTGACTGCCGTGCAGCAGCACGTCCAGAACCGGCGCTTTCAGCAGCGACGGAACGAGCACCTCTTCACCGGCCGCCGCTGTGCCCGTAAGCACGAAGATTCCCGTGCCGATGATGGCGCCAATGCCGAGCGCGGTCAGACTGATCCATCCGAGCGTCTTCTTCAGTCTTCTTTCCGGGTGTTCAGAATCCGTTATCAGCTGATCGATGTTCTTACATCGAAAGAGTTGAGGGTCCACCCACACGCTCCGATCGTGTCCGCACGCGCATCAATCCCTGGTCAGCGCGGATACGAATTGTAGGAATGATAGCGCCTCACTCTATCGCGAGTCTCCGCGTGTTGCAACCGGCCTCGCAACCGCTCTAGAGTTGTTGCAATTGGGCATAGCGCTCGATGAACTTCTTCGTGCCGCGCCCGGGGAAGCTCACGCTCACCCGTCGGTCGTCGTCTTCTCCTTCAACGCCCACCACGGTACCCACTCCGTATTCCGGATGTCGCACTTTTTGCCCGAGCAGCGGGTCCGCGTTCGCGCCACGCTTGATGGATGGCGTCCGGAAAGATTGTGTCGATGATGGAACCTTTCGAGCAGCCTGCCGCTGCGCGGGCGCCGAGCCGCCGCGAACGCGCCGCAGGAATTCTTCCGCCGAGTACGAATATTCCGGGTCTGGCTCATAGCGGCGGGTTTGGCCTATCTCCGCCATAGAGCCCCGCGCGGTCTCCACCAGTTCGTTCGGAATCTCTCCCAGAAACCGGCTGGGCATCGACGCGCGCATCTGCTGCTCGTTGCCAAAAATGCGCCGGTAGAGCGCCCGCGTCAGCGTGAGGGTCTTGCGGGCGCGGGTCATCCCGACGTATACGAGCCGGCGTTCCTCTTCGATCCCCTGGTCTTCGTTGATCGAACGGCTGTGCGGGCAGATCCCGTCTTCCATGCCGGTGAGAAATACATGATCGAATTCAAGGCCCTTGGTGCTGTGCAATGTGATTAGCGTCGCACCCGGCTTGTCTTCATACGCATCCGCATCACTGACCAGGGCAGCCGCGTCCAGGAAATCCGTAAAGGATTCGCCCGCCTCCTGGCTTTCCGCCACGGCGCGCACCAATTCCTCCAGGTTTTCCAGCCGCGCCACATCGTCCGGCGTATTCCGGTCACGCAGCATGGGCATGTAGCCCGACTCTTCCAGGAGGTAGTGGAGAAAGTCCGCAGGTTCCTTCTGGCTGTAAGCCTCGCCGAGGCGGATCACCAGCTCCCGAAAGGCACGAACAGGCGCCACTGCCCGGGACGACGCCGGATTTGTCAAGAGCGACTCGATCGCGCTCCACAGCGCCAGTTGTTCGCGCCCAGCGATGTCGCGAAGCGTATCGACCGTCGTCTTCCCGATGCCGCGCGCCGGCACGTTGAGCACCCGCAAGAGCGAAATGTCATCTTCCGGGTGCAAGGCAAGCCGCACATAGGCGAGGGCGTCTTTCACTTCCGCGCGATTGTAGAAACTGAAACCGCCCACCAGCTTGTAACGCAACCCGCGTCGCCGGAAAACCTCTTCGAATGCCCGCGACTGGAAGTTTGTGCGGTATTCGACCGCGCAGGTCTGGTCGGGATCGTCGCTGAGCAGCCGTTCGATCTCTGTCGCAATGTATTCTGCCTCCGCCTGTGCATCCCGCGCCTCGAAATAACGCAGGTTCGTGCCCTTGTCATTCTCCGCGCGCAAGGACTTGCCGAGGCGATTGGGATTGTTCGCCACCACCGCCGCCGCGGCGTCAAGGATCGTTTGCGTCGAGCGGTAGTTTCTTTCCAGCCGAACGACTTTCGCGTTCGAAAAATCGCGCGAGAAACTCAGCAGGATGGAAACGTCCGCGCCGCGCCAGCGGTAGATGGACTGATCTTCATCCCCTACCACACATATGTTCTGGCGCTCGTTCGTCAGCAGCCGCAGCAGGTCGTACTGCACGCGGTTGGTGTCCTGGTATTCGTCCACGTGAACGTACGAGAATCGGTCGCGCCAGCGCTGCCGGACTTCCGGCGCTTCGCGGAGCAGCCGCGCGGAGCGCAGCAGCAGGTCGTCGAAATCGACCGCTTTGCTTTGCTTCAGGATCTCTTCATAGCCGGCGTAGATGTCGGCCACTTTCCGGGTGTCCGGTCCGAACGCCTCCGCGCGCATCTCTTGCGGAGACTGCGCCTGGTTCTTTGCATAGCTGATCCGGCTCAACACGTTGCGCGGCGTGAGCGCGTCATCGTCGATCTTCAGCCGCCCCATGACAAGCTTCACCGCGGCAAGCTGATCGTCGTCATCGTAGATCGCGAAGTCTTTGGCAAGGCCGGCGGCGGCAGCCTCCCGCCGGAGCAAACGCGCGCACAGCGAATGGAATGTGGAGATCCACGGGCGCGCGGGCGGTACCCCGGCGCGCAGCAGTAGATCGGTAATGCGGTTCTGCATCTCCTCCGCTGCCTTGTTGGTGAACGTGACGGCAAGAATGCTCTCCGCCGGTGCGCCCCCGGCGATGAGATTCGCCATCCGGCAGGTGATCGCTCGTGTCTTGCCCGTGCCCGCTCCGGCCAGGATCAATACCGGACCTTCCGTGGTTTCGGCGGCAAGACGTTGTTCAGGATTCAATTTGTCCAGGAGTTGTTGCATGGAATCTTTCTTTTAAAATGTGACTCTTCAATGTTAGCCGACCGATGTTGACCCGGCAAACTGGCGAACCGGAAGCTGTGGAAGTTTTTGTGGAATTGGAAATCCGGAAATCATGGAGCGGCTTCTTTGCCGATCCGCACGTCGAAATACGAAATAGGTTGATTGCTTCCCATCGTGGTGAGAGACGGCAGGTAGAGCCGCGCCGCTTTCAGCAAGTCCACTTCTCCGCGCAGATTGAAATAGACGAGTCCTTCGACGGAGCTGTGTGCCCCGATGACCGTCGTCGGGACGCCGGCATTCTGGCAGGCGTCCCGCATGGCCGTCCAATTCGCATCGCGCGATGGGCGCGGCTTTCCCACGGGTATGGGCAGCGGATTCCGCCTTGCCGTCGGGTCCTTCCCATTATCTTTCAGCATCACCGTGTCGGCGACGTCGTCCGCGCTGAGCGGTTCCAGTTCCTGCCGATTTTCCTCGTCGATTTGCACCAGCAGGCGAATTCGCTCCACGTTGATCTTGATGCCCTGATCGTTGCTATTCTGGACACGAACGTGGATTCCGATCACCCCGCCGGAAAACGGAGACTTCTTGGGAAACTTGTCCTTATAGCGGCTCGCCGTCGTCCACGGATCGACGCTGATCGTTACTCCTTCGTGTGACTCAGAGGCTGCATCGCGCGAAACTGGCGCCGAAGATGGTGCCTGCGCAGCGACGGAAGAAATCAGGCTGGCGGCCAGAAGGCAAGCAGGAAGAATTCGCATAGAGCTATAATAAACTGTTTGCATTCCTAGGCCTTCGATTCCGGCGGGCAAACTGGGGTTGCCCTCACGCCGGGGACGCGGGTTGTCGCAAAAACCGAATTCACCGGAGTCACTCGCACTGTGTATTTCGTTTACAGCGTATTGATGGGCCTGGCGGCCTTGCTGACGGCCCCGTACTGGCTCATTCGTGGCCTCGCGCACGGAAAGTATCTGAGCAATTTGAGTGAGCGGCTGGGATTTTCATTCCCGGACCTGAAAGCTTCCGCTGAAATCGGCGGCGGAACCATCTGGATTCATGCCGTGTCGGTGGGCGAAGCGCTTTCCGGCGTAGCGCTGGTAAAGCGATTGAAGGAGCAGTATCCGGGCCAGCGTATCGTCGTCTCGACCACCACCCTGACCGGCTACAGGCTCGCCAAGGAACGCATGCCGTCCGCCGGCGGCTTTCTCTATTTCCCGTTCGACTGGGCTTTTTGCGTTCGCCGCGCACTGCGCGCGGTGCGCCCGTCGTTAGTCCTGGTGCTCGAGACGGAGATCTGGCCCAATTTCTTGCGGGAGGCGAAGCGCAGCGGTGTTCCCGTCGTGTTCGTCAGCGGTCGCATCTCGGACGGGTCCTTCGCGCGCTACCAGAAATATCTCGGCTGGTTTGGATTTTACCTGCGGCCCTTCCTTGCATCTGCCTTGGGCCAAGGCGCGGCTTATCTGATGCAGACCGAGGTCGATGCGGAGCGCATCCGGCGTCTCGGTGCTCCTCCCGACCGCGTCAAGGTGAGCGGCAATCTGAAGTACGACATGGCTCTTCCGCAGCCGACCGCGCTCTCCGGCTGGCTGGAGCAGGAGTGCAAGAGCAAGCAGCGTTGGCCGCTGATTGTCGCGGGCAGCGTCGTTGCTACAGAGGAACCTCTGGCGCTGATCGCTTTCGGCGTGCTTCAGGGTGACTTTCCCAAAGCGCTCATGGTCCTTGCTCCGCGTAAACCCGAGCGCTTCACCGCGGCCGCAGAGTTCATCGAGGAATCCCATCGGAAATTCGTTCGCCGCTCGGAGCTGTCCGTGCCCGGACCGGGAATCGCCGTCAAAGCGAATGCCAATGGCGACAGCATCCCCGATGACGCGACGGTGCTGCTGCTCGACAGCATCGGCGAACTCGCGTCGCTCTATCGCATCGCCGATGGCGCGTTCGTGGGTGGCTCCCTGGTCGAGGCCGGCGGCCACAACATTCTCGAGCCCGCTGCCTTCGGGAAAGTGCCGGTGTTCGGCCCGTCCATGGAGAATTTTGCCGCTATATCCGCGCGTTTCTTGGAAGCCGGCGCGGCGATTCAAGTCGGCAGCCCGGAAGACGCTGGCGTCGAATGGATCGAGCTGCTGAAGAGCCCGGAAAAAGTGAAACGCATGGGTGATGCAGCCAGGACTCTGGTGGAAAGCAGCCGGGGTGCGTTGGATCGCGCCTTGGAGGAAGTCGCGAAACAATTGGGTGGGCTGTCGCGATGACTTTGCCGCCGCTCGTGCGGCTGGCCCTTTGGCCGCTCTCTCTTCTCTACGGTCAGGTTGTCAAACTCCGCGCGGCACTCTTTGAGAAGGGTGTGTTGCGCCGGAATCGGCTGAACCGGCCGGTCATCAGCGTGGGAAATCTAACCGTGGGTGGAACCGGCAAGACACCTATGGTGATCTGGCTGGCCGAGCGCTTTCTTGCTGAAGGAAAGCGCGTGGGAATTCTCAGCCGCGGCTACAAGGGCTCCCGGGGCACCAGCGACGAGATTGAATTGATGAAACACCGCTTGAACAACCGGGCCGTTTTCGGCGTGGGTGCGGACCGCTTTGCGGAGGGCAAAAAACTCGAGTCCACCGTGGACTTGTTCTTATTGGACGACGGGTTCCAGCACCTCCAGCTGGCGCGCGACGCGGACATTCTCCTTGTGGATGCCTCGCAGCCCCTGGGAAGGCAACAGATGCTGCCCACCGGCCGCCTCCGCGAGCCGGTGTCCGCGATGACTCGCGCCGACGTGTTGCTCTTCACGCGCACCGAAACAGTCCCGGGCACAAACGCGGCCGTCGACCGGTTTCAGGACTTTCCTGTGTTCGCCGCTTCCACGCGCCTGCTCGGATTCCGCCGTTTCGCAGCCGGTGATTTGCCGCAGAGCCGCGAAGACCTCGGCGGCGGGCCTTTTTATGCGTTCTGCGGAATTGGCAACCCGCGGGCCTTTTTCAAGGATCTGACGAATTGGGGAATTGCCCTCGCCGGGCAGTGCGAATTTGCCGATCATCATCGCTATGACCAGCGCGATGCGCGCGAACTTGCCGCTGCCGCCAAGGTGGCGGGCGCGAAAGCCATGATCACGACAGAGAAGGACGCCCGGAATTTGGAAGGTGTTGCATTTCCGGACATGCCGCTGTTCGTGGTGGTCATCGATCTGCACATTGCCAAGGAAGATGCGCTGCTCGGACTGCTGCGCGAGAAGATGGCGGCGAGGCTGCGCGTCGTATGAAGCTCATGATTCGCGCCACAAACTGGGTGGGTGACGCGATCATGGCGCTGCCTGCGTTGCGCGCCGTCCGGGGTAAGTTTACGGACGCGAAAATCTCCGTCGTCGCGCGGCCGTATGTCGCGGATATTTACAGAGACCAGGATGTTTGCGACGAATTGATTACCTACGACGCAAGAGGCGCGCACAAAGGGTGGCAGGGCAGGGAGACTCTGGCCGCGGATCTTCGCAAACGCCGCTTCGATGCCGCTCTTCTCCTGCAAAATGCCTTCGATGCCGCGTGGCTGGCCTGGCGGGCGCATATTCCTGAACGAATTGGCTATGCTCGCGACGGCCGAAGTCTCCTGCTGACCCGTGCGATTCGCGTGCCGCGCAACGGCGAGATTCCGCCGCATGAGAAGTTCTACTACCTGGAGTTGCTCCGGCGCGCTGGCTGGATCGACAAGTTCGAGGACCAGCCTCACATCACCCTGTGTGTAAAAGACGCGCAACGTCATACAGCGATGCAAAAACTCGTCGAGGCCGGCGCCCGGCCCGATTCCGTCCGTATTGCGGTGGGTGCCGGCGCTTCCTACGGTTCCGCGAAATGCTGGCCGCCCGAGCGCTTTGCCGCCGCGCTGAACGAGTTTGCTTCCCTCTTCGACGCCGACGTCGTTTTGCTGGGGACCGCCCAGGAGTTGCCGGTTTCTGATGCGATTCGCCGCGACTTGCGCCGCACGCCGGTGGATCTCACGGGGAAGACTGCTGTGGCGGAATTGCCGGGCCTCCTGTCGCAGTGTCACCTTTTTCTCGGCAACGACTCTGGCGCCATGCATGTTGCGGCGGCGGTGGGATTGCCGGTGGTGGCCGTGTTTGGCCCAACAGACCCTCTTGGAACCGCCCCGGTGACGCCGAAAGCCGCGATCATTCAGCAGCAGCCGTATTGCAGCCCATGCTTCTTGCGCCGCTGCCCGACTGACCATCGCTGCATGAAGGCGGTGACGCCCGCGATGGTTGTGGAGGCGCTGCGGCGGCAACCTCCGGGGATGTCCGTGTGATGCGTCAGGTCGACTTGAAACAATGCCCCCCATTTTGTATGTTTTGCGATTGCGGACAGGACCGTCTCTTATGAAGAAAAGTGTGCGGCGCAGTTCGAGTGCTGTGGACCTGCTGGCGCT
>Ga0335082_10003843_pt1 | contig 16349 bp, 13 predicted proteins | sample Lox_Sample_41_FD_206718 | JGI IMG/M metagenome (GOLD analysis project Ga0335082, IMG submission 206718) | Soil microbial communities from Loxahatchee National Wildlife Refuge, Florida, United States - Lox_Sample_4.1 | ecosystem: Environmental > Terrestrial > Soil > Wetlands | place: USA...
CGCACACGATTCATGAAGCAAAGCGCATCGCTGAGATTGCTCGCGAGACAGGCGTCGCCACGCAGATCGCGGTCGCGAATCAGGCGTCAGAAGACACACGCCTCCTCTGTGAATGGATCTGGGCTGGTGCAATTGGTCCCGTCCGTGAGGTCTACAACTGGTCAAGCCGTCCGTTTTGGCCGCAGGGAATTGAGCGTCCCAAAGATACACAGCCTGTTCCCGAAGGGTTGGACTGGGAGCTCTGGCTGGGTCCGGCGCCGGAGCGTCCATTCAATCATGCGTACCTTCCGTTCGTGTGGCGTGGTTGGACGGACTTTGGCTGCGGCTCACTCGGTGACATGGGCTGTTATAGCTACGACACGATCTTCCGGGTGATGAAGCTCGAAACGCCGACGAGTGTGGAGGCAAGTTCAACGGATCGCTATGACGAGACATATCCACAGGCCGAGATTATTCGCTACGATTTTCCCGCGCGCGGCGAAATGCCACCGGTAAAGTTCACATGGTTCGACGGCGGACTCAAACCGGCTCGACCGGCCGAACTGGAAGCCAATCGGCCGTTCCGCGGAGAAGAAGACGAAGAAGAGGGACTGCTATTCGTAGGCGATAGCGGCAAGATTCTTTGCGGATTTAACGGAGCCCGTCCGAAGCTAATTCCGCAGTCCAAAATGGACAGCTATAAGCAGCCTCCAAAAACGCTGCCGCGGTCGCCGGGTAATGAGAGGGAATGGATCGACGCCTGCAAAGGCGGGAAAGTGAAGCCGGGCGGGAATTTCGAATTTGAGGATCTGGTCACAGAGACTCTTCTGCTCGGGAATGTCGCGGTGCTCACCGGCGAGAAACTCACATGGGATCGAGCCAACCTGAAGGTCAACAACTCTGATCTTGGGCAGAAATATATTCGACCAGAGCGACGAAAAGGATGGGAACTGTAGTTTCCAGTTAACGCGCAACCAGCGGACACGGAGAGCAAAATGTCAGCGATTTCGAGAAGAGAGTTTTGCAAGACAGTCGGTACTTCGGCAGCAGCGGTCGGTTTAATGTCATCGGGCGTGATGAAACTTCATGCGAACCCTCTGGGCTTGCCAATCGGATGCCAGACTTGGCCGGTGCGCGAGATGATTGCCAAGGACTTTCCCGGCACACTGAAACAACTTGCCGCAGCGGGGTTTCAGAGTATTGAGATGTGCTCGCCAGTGGGCTATGACGACAACGGATTTGGTGGGCTGGTCAAGTACAAAGGATCTGAACTTAAGAAAATCATTAATGATGCCGGTCTCACGTGTGTGAGCTCTCACTTTGGCCTAGATGAACTCCGGAAGAATCAGGAAGACCGGATTGCGTGGGCGTCCGATATCGGCCTGACGCAGATGCTTGTGGCCAGCCTCGATGGGCCCAAGAACCCGACCATGGACGACGTGAAGCGCGCAGCGGACGAATACAACAAGATGGGCGAAAAAGCTGCGAAAGCAGGCATCCAGCAGGGCTTGCACAACGAGGAGTTCGAGACCTCAATGGTCGATGGAAAGCGCACCTACGACGTCCTCTTCCAACTTCTTGACCCGAAGCTCGTCAAGTTTCAGTTCCAGGTCTCCACAATCAGCGAGGGATTCGACGCGGCGGAATACTTCAACAAGTATCCGGGACGCTTCATTTCCATGCATGTTCAAGGATGGTCGGCGCCAACTAAGAAGATCACGGCTGTGGGCAAGGACACTCTGGATTGGAAGAAGATCTTCTCGGCGGCGAAGACTGGCGGAATCAAGAACTACTTCGTAGAGATGAAGCTCGAACTGATGCAGGAGAGCGTTCCATATTTGCGCACCCTGCAGGTTTGATCAAAACCGTCGTTTTCCTCGCCTGTAAGTGCTTGGTTTAGCTGCTCATAAAAATTGTCGGGGCCTCCGTAATAAACCGGAGGCCCGATTCGTCTTTAGGGGTGTAAGTGAGCGGCATGGAGGAGTACCCTGCGAAGCGTATTAATTGAGGAACCCGAAATCGCTATTCCGGACGAACTCGAACGCTCTTTCCGGGCGCATCACGGACTGGTCTTCCGCACAGCCTATCGAATCACGGGAAACGTCGCCGATGCGGAAGATGTGCTGCAAACCATATTCCTGCGATTACTACGTCGGTCTGACGAGGTCCACACAGTTGAGCATGAAGAAAGTTATTTGCGGCGTGCTGCCATCAATGCCTCTCTCGATGTAGTGCGATCGCGGCAGGCCGACCGCACTCTGGAATTGGTAGACGTCGAGAGCGGCAGCAGTCATGGCGAAACCACTGACTTACGACAGGCGCTTGCCCGGGCAATGAGTGCACTCCAGCCGCGTCAAGCAGAAGTTTTCATCTTGCGATTTCTGGAAGGTCTCAGCAATAAGGAGATCGCTCGGACGCTGGGCATTTCACAGGTGCTGGTAGCTGTCATTGTTCACCGCACCCGGCAACAGCTCCGCAAGGAGCTTGGGCATTATCGAGGAGACAGGTCATGAAAGACGATAAGTTCGATCGTTTGCTTTCGGAAATTCGAAATGAAGAGGTAGACCCGAAGGTCGTCGCTCAGGCTGGCGACCGAGTCTGGAAGTCTATTGCCGGCGGAACTCCAACCATGGAGCCTCGTGTGCACGCTCTTCGAAGCTGCGAAGATCTTCAGGCATTGATCCCTGGATACTTGGCTCGGCAATTGGCACCGGCGCGTGCGCTTCTTTTTGAGGATCACATTCACGCGTGCGTTGCGTGCCGCCATGCTCTCGAGCGAGCCAAAGATGGAGAGCCACAGCGTTTGTGGCGTGTTGAACCACGGCGCACAAGTGTAATGCCTTGGCGTTGGACGATGGGCGCCGCCGCAATTGCGGCAGTCGCGATTGTTGCATTTGCATTCGTCAACGGTATGTTGCCCGGACAGCACACCCTTCAAGCAGCAGTGCAGGCAGTGGATGGATCGCTTTATGCCGTGAGCGGAAATGAGACGCATCTGGTTCTTGCAGGTTACGAAGTGAGGAGTGGAGAGGAAATCCGGACTGCCAAGGGATCGACCGCTGTCGTTCGTCTGCTGGATGGATCTCTGGTGGAAATGGGGCAGCGTTCCGACCTTTCCGTTGCGCGGCAGTGGAGAGGCACGACGATCCGCCTGGGAAATGGTCAGGTGATCGTACAGGCCGCGAAGCAACGTGCGGGCCGGCACCTCTATGTCGCCACTGATGACGGCCTCGTCTCAGTGAAGGGCACTATCTTCTCTGTCAATCATGGGATCAAGGGATCGCGTGTAGCAGTGATTGAAGGAGTTGTTCGCACTGACTTCGGCGCCAACTCGACAGACCTACGGGCGGGAGAACAAACAACCTCCAGCAGTGCAGTCTCAAAGGTGCCGGTGCAAAACGAGATCGCCTGGAGTCGCAACTCCAGCAAATATCTGTCACTACTCGGCGATTTCTCTGTGCTGCAAAGGCAGATTGCGGCAATCCCCGGCCCGGGGTTGCGGTACAGTTCGGAGCTTCTTACATACGTTCCTGAGCACACGGTAGTCTATGCAGCAATTCCGAACCTTGCCAACACGATCGCTGAGGCAAACCGGCTGTTCCAGGATCGTCTGAAACAGAGCCCAGAGCTTCGGGATTGGTGGAAACAGCAGCAGAAAGGCAATGGTCCGAAACTGGAGGACGTGCTCGATCAGGTCAGGAGCTTCAGCGGCTACCTCGGCGAGGAAGTGGTTTTCGCAGTGGCCAAAACCGGAACGACGTATACGGCACCTGTTGTCCTCGCCAGAGTGACACAGCCTGGCTTGGACGGTTTTCTTCAGAGCGAGAGCAAGAGGCTCAATACGAATCCATCGCAGGTCGAGATGCAGATCGTCCGCGACCCATGGTCGGTGACGCCGGCTGCGGGCCATCCACTATTGGTATACGCGACCAATGAATTGCTGGTCGCCACACCTGACCTGGCACAGTTGCAACTGACGGTGAGGCGCTCGCAAGAGGGCGGCAACAGCGCGTTTAGCGGGACGCCGTTCTACCAGCAAATCGTCCGCTCCTATGAACAGGGCGCTGAGTGGTTATTCTGCGCCGATATGGAACAAATTGTCGCGGCCAACGTACACACGGATAGCAAGAACCACGATCTGCCCGCCGGAATGGAGACCGTACGCTACCTGATGATGGGACATCGAGAAGTCGGAGGTAAGCCAGAGAGTCACGCCGATTTGACCTTTGCTTCCGAACGGCAGGGCGTGGCATCGTGGCTGGCGGCCCCGGCTTCTATGGGATCTCTCGAGTTTGTTTCTCCCAACGCCAGCATGGTTACGTCGGCGGTGATCAAGAATCCGCGAAGCATCATGGAAGAAATTTTCAAAATGGCGGGAAGCGGCGATCCTGATTTCTCCCAGCATCTCGCTGAATTCGAATCGAAGACTGGGGTCAATGTATTGAACGACATGACCGCTCCCCTCGGTGGGGAAGTGACCATGGCGTTCGATGGCCCTATGGTCCCCACCCCCCGCTGGAAGCTAATCATGGAAGTCTACGATCCAACAACTCTGCAGGCGACGATCGAGAAGCTCGTCGACAGCTTCAACCGCGAGAATAACCAAGGCCACTCTCTGCGCGTGACCAAGAAAGAAGTTGGTTCTCGGACGTACTTTGTGATCAGCAGTCCGAATCAGCCGAACTACGAAGTGGACTATACCTTCGTCGACAGCTATCTGATCGCCGCACCTGACTTGGGGACAATCACGCGTGCGATTCAGTCTCGCGAAGCTGGATACACATTGACGCACTCGCCCACATTCCAGGCTCTTCTGCCGACTGACGGTTACACCAACTTCTCGGCGATCTTCTACCACAACATCGGGCCGGTGGTTGGGCCTTTGGCTGAGGAACTGAAGTCAAGTGGAGCGCTGAATCCGCGACAGCAGCAATCGGTGGACGCACTCACCGCGAACTCTGCTCCTGGGATGATCTATGCCTACGGGGAACGAGACAGGATCGTCGTAGCGAGCAACACCGGATTCATGGGCTTTGACCTGGGAACCCTGTTAACGATGGGTCATAATGGGCCGTTCGGGCCTCTGATGTTCTTTGGCCGAACCTCTGGACATGCGATTCAAGAAACTCAATGAGTACGTTGACACAAGCCGGAGTACCAACAACTAGCGATCAAGGCTCGCAGGTTGGTGTTCCGGCTGTGCCGCTCATTGATCTGCAGGGCATTACCGTTCGCTTTGGCAATCGAGATATTCTGTGCAATCTCACTACTTCTCTCCGAGGTAGAGCCATTGGCCTGCTTGGCCCAAACGGCGCGGGTAAATCCACCCTGATCAATACACTGCTCGGTTTCCACAAGCCGGCAGCTGGTTCGGCTCGCGTGTTTGGTCATGACATCAGCCGCGACATCAAACTCATTCGAAGCCTGGTTGGCTACATGCCGGAGAACGATGCGTTCATCTCAAAGATGAGTGCCGTTTCGTTTGTTCGGATGATGGCGGAGCTTTCGGGTTTGCCCTCGAATGTGGCCCTGGAGCGCGCTCACGAAGTATTGTTCTACGTTGGCTTGGCTGAAGCGCGCTACCGAAAACTGGGAACGTACTCGCTTGGAATGAAACAACTCGCCAAGCTGGCACAGGCAATTGTGCACGGACCGAAGTTGCTGATTCTTGATGAGCCTACCAATGGTCTGGACCCGTCAGCCCGTCAGCGCATGATCCGCATGATTCGAGAAATTCGAGATGGACAGGAAATGCGCATTGTGCTGTGTTCCCACCTGCTGCGCGACGTGGAGGATACCTGCGATGAAGTCCTGATTCTGAAACAGGGTCGCGTTGCCCACTATTCGAATCTCGATGAAGAGCGTCGTGCGAACAAGCGTTTCCTGGAACTGGAAATCTACAACGCGAACGGGGATTTCACTGCCGCTGTAGAGAAACTGGGTTGCGAATGTGCCGTCACCGCCAATCGAATGAAGATGGTTCTGGCGGATGGGATCGAAGCACGAGACATCTTCCGAGTTGCAGCTGAGCAACAAGTTCGTATCCGGAGGATGAATTTCCGCCGCGACACTCTGGAAGACATCTTCCTCAAGGCGATGGAGAGTTGAACGGGATTCGGAAAGAGCGGGGAGCATAGATGGCGGTCTATCGGCGCAACTACAAACCGTACTCCGGCGGCCTCACCCCGGCCTGGTCACGATTTCTCGTCCTATTTCGCTACTCTCGTCGCAACCTCTTTCACTCAAAGTTTCTTACAGGCTTTTTTGTTCTCTGTTTCTTTTGGCCAATTGGATGTCTGGCGTGGATCTATGTCGCTAATAGCGCAAGCTTCCTGGCGAAACTCGGCCTGCCCGCGCAATTTGTTTCTATCGACAACAAGTTCTTCCTCCTGTTTATGAGTGTGCAGGGTGTGCTCGCATTCCTCCTAACGGCGTTCGCCGGCCCTGGCCTGGTCTCACCTGATCTCGCCAACGGAGCTCTGCCGTTGTACTTTTGCCGACCTTTTTCACGAGCCGAATACGTACTGGGAAAGTCGTCTGTGCTCGGAATCCTCCTCTCTGAGATCACCTGGATACCCGGTCTGATTCTCTTCATCATTCAGGCGAGTTTTGCGGGTGCGGCTTGGACCTGGAACAACCTGTGGATCGCGGGCAGCCTGATCGTTTCTTCGCTGATCTGGATTGCGATTCTGTCACTGCTGGCGATGGCCCTTTCGGCATGGGTGAAATGGAGAGTCGTGGCTGGCGCTCTGCTTTTGGCCGTAATGTTCTTTGGCGCAGGTTTTGGGCAAGCGATCAATGTCGTTCTGCACATCCAGGAAGGCCGTTTCTTCGATCTCATCTATTTGGTCGCAACGGTCTGGACCAACCTGTTCCTGGTGGGCGGTGATCGCGGGATCTCCGCCGGTGAGGCTTGGATCGCTATCCTCGGCTACTGCTCCATCTGCTTGTGGCTCCTCATGCGCAAAGTCCGCGCCTACGAGGTAGTCCGGTGAGCGATCGCATTGTTTTCGAGGACGTATCGAAGTTCTACGGGGAGATCCTCGGCGTCAACAAGGTCAACCTTTCGATTCCTCCGGGTATCACCAGCCTGGTTGGCCCGAACGGTTCAGGCAAGACCACATTGATGAATCTCATGACCGGTCTGGTCAAACCGTCGCGCGGCCGGATACAAGTGTTAGGGTATACAACCGAAGATCCAGAACATCTCTTCAAAGTGGTTGGGTACTCCACTCAATTCGATGCCTTCCCAAAGGGTCTGACCGGATTTCAGTTCATATATTCGTATCTTTGCCTTTCCAGAGGAGACCGTCAAGAATCCGAACGGCTTGCCTGGCAAGCGATCGAGCGCGTGAACATGGTGGAGGCCGCGTCGAGAAATATCGGAAGCTACAGCAAAGGAATGCGGCAAAGAATTCGGCTGGCACAGGCCTTGGCGCACAATCCGAAAGTCCTGGTCTTGGATGAACCACTAAACGGACTTGATCCGCTTGCCCGTGCAGAGATGATTGCCTTGTTTCGTACAGCCGCCGCGCAAGGTAGCTACGTGATCATCTCGAGTCACATTCTGCATGAAGTCGACGTGATCTCCGATCAAGTGATCTTGTTGAGCAACGGATATGTCGTTGCCGAAGGACAGATCCAGAGCGTGCGCAGCGAGATTCAGGAACATCCGACGCAGATTCTCATCCGTTGTGATCACCCGCGCGAACTTGCCTCAAAGATGCTTACATCGGAGCACATCATCGAAATTGCCATCCACAACGATGGTCGCGGATTACTACTAAAGACTCGTGATGCGGACCGCTTTTATCTCGCGATGAACCAACTCGCTCTGAATGGAATTCAAATCGAATCGATTGCTCCGGCCGACGATGATGTCCTATCCGTGTACGAATACCTGATCGGCAACGAAGAGGTAGCCCGATGAGCCGACTATGGTGGGCGCAGGTGAAGGCTGTTATTCGTTTGGAGCTTAAGAAGACGTTCTTCGCCAAGCGCGGGCTCTGGATATATGTGCTCGCCGCATTACCAGTGCTTCTTTACATCGCATATGCGGTGGCTATGACCAACCAGCAGCATCAGACTTCCAGGCTCGCTCGGCGCGGCGAGAAGACGTTGTCATATCAGGACCTTCTTGCGGCCAAACCTGGCATGACGAAGGAGGAAGTCAGCGCGCTCTTTGGAAAACCTCCGATTACTTTTCATTGGACCGAAACCAGGCCGAAAGGGCCTGATTCCAGCGAGGAAATTGCACACGAAGATTATCAATATTCCGATGGAGTAAATGAGCTCTATCTGGGGCTAGTGGACGGCAAGGTCGAGAGCGTTCACGTTCACGAAGGCTTCAATCAAGGTGAGGACTCGATCATGTTCGCGGGGATTTTCCAGTTCTTCTTCCTCAGACTGGCGATCTTTTTCGGCTGTCTGGGAGTCTTCATGAACTTGTTCCGTGGCGAGGTTCTGGACAAGAGTCTGCACTTTTATTTTCTTGCTCCCGTCCGTCGGGAAGTCCTGATGGTGGGAAAATTTCTGGCGGGACTGTTGGCCACCTGCGTCATTTTCGTAACGAGCATACTACTGCAGACAGGCGCCTTTCTTTGGCACTTCACCCCACAGGCAGAAAACACGTACCTTTACAACAATCATGGTCTCGAGCACGCCGCGATCTACGTTGGCGTAACGGTTCTCGCGTGCGTCGGATATGGAAGCTTCTTCCTCGTGGCAGGGATGTTGTTCAAGAATCCGATTCTGCCCGCGGCCGCGATTTTGATTTGGGAAGGGATCAACTCGTTCCTGCCGGCTCTGCTCAAGCAGTTCAGTGTCATTTACTATTTGAAGTCTCTCTGCCCAGTCGACATTCCCGCGCCCCCTGGAACGTCACCTTTCTTCGCCCTGCTTGTATCCAATCCTGAGCCGATTGCGGCGCCGCTGGCGATTTCTGGGGTTCTGATCGTTTCAGCGATCGCGCTGATCATTTCTGGAGTTCAGGTCCGCCGCATGGAGATCAATTACACCACCGAGTAGCTCGGCGTCGGGCTCAATACTTCGACGAATTTCCGGTTCTAATCTGCAGAGATGAACCGACCCAAAGGTTCCAAGGTTACTTTTGTGCACGCCTCATTACCTCAGTAAGGCTGATTTGTCTAAAGCCTTTACTACTATCAGGCATAGATCGTTGGATCTGAGACTTGTGGTGATCTCAGAAGGAAGGTTGTGCGGAAATGAGCCTTTCTCGGATTCTTGCCTGTACCTTGCTTGGGGGTCTTTTTCTCGCTCGCGCATCTTATTCGCACGATGCTGGCGGCTCTTCCACATCTATGCCGGCCGCGACGGTGAATCAGGTGACGCACGACGGACTTGCCAAGAGCGCCGTATTTTCAGACGGCTCCTCCTTGTACGTATCGGAAGAAAAGGACGGCCATCAAGTCATCTCCAAAATCGTTCCGTCAACGGGCGAACAATCGACCATATCAACGCCATTTTCCGATGTCCGAGCGTTGGATGTTTCTCCGGATCATGCGAGTTTGCTGGCGTCTCCGGCCCACGCCGGATTGCGAAATCGCGAACTCTGGTCGATCCCGCTCAGTCAAGTCTCATCTGCACGTGTGGCTGACCTGACCGTCGATGATGCAGCCTGGTCTCCGAATGGTGACCAGTTGGTCTTCGTCCAGGGAACTACAATTTGCACGGCCTCCTCGAAGGGTACGAATGTCAGGAAACTTGCCACCGTCAAGGGCAGACCATTCAATCCGCGATTCTCGCCAGACGGGAAACGCATCCGTTTCAGCCTGAGCGACGTGGAAACCAACACCACTTCTCTTTGGGAAATGGCGAATGATGGCGCCCACCTGCACCAAATGCTCGCCGATTGGAACAAGGCGCGTAACGTCTGCTGCGGAGTCTGGAGTGGCGACGGACAGTCTTACATTTTCCAGGCGACCCAAAGCAGCCCGACAACCGTGACCACACTGTGGGTTATTTCCGATAAAGGCAAGCAAAGCGAGCCGACTCAACTCACGGAAGGACCGATGTCGTTCGGGAATCCATGGCCGTCCAACGAAAATAACAAGATTTGGGCGCTAGGTGTGCAACCCACTGGCGAAGCAGTCAAATACGACGAAGCGAAAGGGGAATTCTCCAAAATACTGTCCGGCGTTTCCGCGACCGACCTGGACTATTCGTCCGATGGAAAATGGGTCACCTACGTTGCGATTCCGGACGGAACACTATGGAGAAGCCGCGCAGATGGAAGCCAACGATTGCAACTAACGTTCGCTCCTGAGCGCGCTGCCCTCCCGCGCTGGTCTCCCAATAAGAAGCAGATCGCTTACGTCAGCATTCGCACGGGACAGCCTTCGCAGATCCTCCTCATTTCGAACGAGGGTGGGAAGGCCTCGCCTGTCTTCGCCGAAGATAGAGGCCAGATCGACGCCAACTGGTCCGCAGACGGTAAGAAGATGATGCTTGGTTATGTCCATGGGGCCGCAAATCTTAGCATCAGTCTGCTCGATCTGAGCACACACGCGACTAAAACTATTCCCGGTTCAGAAGGCTTGTTCAGCCCACGATGGTCTCCTGACGGCCGTTACATTGTGGCTTTGTCTCCTGACTTTACGAAGGTGATGCTGTTCGACTTCCAGACTCAGAAGTGGACCACCTGGCTGAATGAGCCTGCGGGTGCAGTCAGCTATCCAACTTGGTCGGCGGACAGCAAGTACCTCTACTTTGACGATCTGGTCACTGATGAGGAGTCGATTCGTCGCGTAAAGATCGGTGAAGATCATACGGAGCGTGTTTTCGCTCTTCATGGTATCGAACGTTACATAGGTCCTTATGGACTTTGGGTTGGACGAAGTCCGGATGGTTCATGGATGTTTGTGCGAGACCGCAGTACTCAAGAGGTGTACAGCTTGAACCTGGGGTTATCCAAATGAACGACCTCCTGCGAATTTTATTCACGGATGGAATGAGAAGGGCGCGGACCTTGGCACGAGCGGGCTTGCTCGTCAGCCTCGTCGCCTCTGTTGCAAGCGCTCCATTAATATCACAAACTGAAGACGCTCCTGCCAGCGACAGGAAAGTCATCACGCGAGTAGAACCGAAGTATCCGCCTACGTTGGAGCGACTGTATATCGGAGGAGTCGTTCGCGTACAGGTTGACGTCGCGGCGAACGGTACGGTTGAAGGTGCCCAACTGATCGGCGGTAATCCAATCCTTGGGCAGTCAGCCATCGCGGCGGTGAAACAATGGAAATACACGCCGGGGAAGACCAGGACGAAAGTCGTCGAGCGCCTCGAATTTGATCCGCATCGCTAAGAGGACCGGAGCGCTAGTCCGCTAGCACAACGAAGACCGGTCCTGCATCTTTCTCTATCTGTTGCGCGAGAGCCTGGGCACCCTCGGGTGTCGATTCCATACCAACCAGAACTCGCCAGGTCTCATCTCCTTGGCGGAATACCAGCCGCGCCGATCCATACTTGCCTTCCATCTGTTGCCTCATCCGTTCCGCATCCGATCGCTCAGCGAAGGATTTAGCTTGTACGGAATACACTTCTGCATCTCTGGTCGGTGGCTTGCCCAAAACCGAGAGTCGTACATTCGCGATCCCCTGCATCGAAATGTCTTGCGCCGCCGCATGAGACAGGTCGATGATGCGACCCTGCACGAATGGGCCTCGATCGTTGATCCGGACTTCGATTGTCTTGTTGCTGGAGAGATTCTCGACGCGAACGACTGTACCGAATGGAAGAGTGCGGTGGGCGGCCGTCAACTTTTCCATGTCGTAGATTTCCCCATTCGCGGTGAGCCTGCCATCGAATGGATGGCCGTACCAACTGGCGACGCCAAGTTGAGTCGCGGCATCGGGTGGCTGCCCTTTCTTCGAGCAGCCACTTGTGGTGAGCAATGCCGCGAGCGCACCCGCAAGCAGGCCGCCGCAAAACCAGGCGATGACAGGGTGAGTCCGCATGCGCCTACTTCAGGAAAGTATCCAGAATATTGCGGTACTCAGGGTTCAGCTTCTGATACTCCGGATCCTTTTCAACAGCACCCAGGATCGCTTTCACGTCAGGAGGCGCGCTTACAGTGAGCATCACGGGGGCATCTTTGCGTACCATCGAAGTGGCTGGCGGATTTTGCAGAATGACCTTTGTCTTGCCGAAGATATTCATGGTGGGCTGCTTGATCAGCATGACCTTAAGGCCCATGCTCTGCAGCGTATTGACCGCTTCGGTCAGACCGCTATCGACGAGGTTGGGCACGCTGATCGGCAACTCCACGGTGAGGTCGATGGGAGTGTCAACCTTCACCTGCAACCCAGCCGCAGGATTTTGTGCAATCACGTACGCGCCGGGAATGACCGGACCTTGGACACTGAGAACGTTGCCCGGCTTCAATTTTGCCGCCGAAAGAAGTGCCTTTGCCTGATCAAGGTCCATCTGCGCCAAACTGGGCACGGGCACCTTCTTTGTGCACGCTGTCGTACTCATGACTGCCGCGACTGCAATCAGAATTAGAAAGGCGCGCACGGCTGGCGGTAATGCGGATCGATTGGCATTGCAAGTGTGAATGGATCCACGAAAGTGTTTTGAGACGAATACATCACGAATATTTTTCATCATACTCATTACTTCCTGTTGAAATAGAACTGCTTCACTGTTGTTACAACTCCTCTAGAACTGGAACCTCAACCCGAGCTGGAAAGTTGAAAACGTGGTTGAACCCGGGTCATTGATGGCGTGGTAGTTATAGTCGGCTTCAGCTCCGAGTCGTTTGGAGAAGTGGAACAGAAGCCCGCCTCCGACATTCCAGCCGAAGTAAGTGGAAGCACCACCGAACTTGTATCCTCCAATTCCACCGTTCACGAACAGCCGGAAAGGAGAGTTTGTCAGGTAGGATCTGGCGTTGAAAGAAAACTGGTAGATGTTCGGATCCGACCCGAATGCGTTGGAAAGCCGGTGATAGCCGAAGATCCCGTCGAGCGCGAGATGGTTCATAGCCATGTACTCCAGCCCGGAATTCATGCTGAAGCCGGTGTAAGAATTCCCGCTTAGCGAGAGGAGATTCGCCCCGGCGTCGAGAAACAGTGCCAGGCGTCCGCCGGATTGGGTGCAGCACATAGTGAGCTGATTCCCGGAGTCCAGAGGCTGAGGAAGTTTGCCTGGCGGAACGGAGTCGCCAATCACCGCAATGACATTTTCAAAGTGAACTGACACTGGCGGTGGATTCGACCCAGTGAAGTTCACAGTCGCGGTGTACGTGCCGTCCAGATTGTCTTTCGGCTTGACGGGCGTTTGCCCGGGAGCCAAAAACCAGAAGTAGTTCGCCCAACCCGGACCCATGCGCCCACACTTAGGATCGTTCTTCGCGCAACCCGGGCCTGGCTTCACCCGTGGGGTCATGACGATCGAAAGCAATCCGCCGTTGTCGTGACGCTGAATGCTGGAGGTGAACACTGTGTTGCCCGCGTCAGGGACGGCGCGGACGTAAGCGGTGCGTAATTGCTGGCGCGAAAAGCGAACCGAATTCGGGTCTGTGCTCTCGACTGAGAACAAGAAGTTATAGTGCCCGGTCAACGTCGCCGGATAGAGCGCACTGTAGATACCGTCGTTCGCGACATCGTCGCCGTGTTCGGGTTTGCCGTCATCGAAGAGCTGAATGGAATCAGACACCTGCTTCAATGCGCCAGGGATCGTCCGCACCGTATTGGCTAACTTTGCCTCGGCTGCCGACTGCGGATCCGGGCCGGACGGAGTGGTGCTTGCCGAGCTGTCGGACAGCATGTCTCCGATGCTCTGTCCAGGCTTGATCAAATCTAGTTTCACCTTGTCGCTCGCATGCGATCCCAGACCGAGAACAGGTAATCCAAAGTGCGTCACTTTCGCCCGAAGGCGGATACTGCTTCCAGGAATGTAATCATCGGGCACAACGGACAACTCGGTTTTTATTCCCGCATCGTCGGTCATGACATGCAGATCGAATGGAACACTTCCATTAGTGCTTGCGGCTCCGGCCGGTGCGTTCAGCGCTTCCACCAACAGCTTCCAGTCCCCCGGAGGATCCATCGGCGTTGACATTGGTAACGGCTGGGCTATGGAGATGAATCCCGATTCGCTCTCTTTCACAATTGAAGTCCCGGCCCCTGGAGGTGTCAGGGTCACACGCAATGTCCCAAACCTACTCGGCCACATCAGGCTGAGTACGAGATCGTGACTGGTGCTTGAGATCGGAAACGTTGCAGAATAGGGGGACTGGGGGGCCGCGTTTTCCGAGATCAAGCGAACGGTTTCGTAGCTGTTGAATCGCACAAAATTCTGAAGTAGCTCTACGAAGAAACCGTTCAGCATCGACGTAGTGTTGGTTTCAGCATTCAGATAGAAACCACCTGACGCCGTCGCCATCTGCTGATTGATCGCGGCGGAAACCGTTGGCCCGATGGTCACGGCGTAGATTGGGACAGGAGGCGTAGACGTTTCCAGCGGCAGGGTCAGGGGCGTTGTGGGAACAGCCATTCCGCAGACCGTCGAATCGAATTGGCAGTTGGTCTGCACCAGATTCCCATTCACACTGACCATGTGATCGGTGTTCTGGATACCATCGCTCATTAGCAGAAAGAGGCGGCGGCCCGACGCGGCGCCCAATAGTGTGTCGGCGTTCAATAACCCTTCCCCAATACTGGTCGAACCTCCTGCATTGGTCGCAGTGAGTGCGTTCTTGATATTGGTCACATTCGTGGCAGACAAACTCTCGAGCGGCGCGACTTGCGTATGCGACTGATTGAATGTGACTACGCCTACCTGGTCGCCGTTAACGGGGGGAAGAGCAGTCCAGTCATCGAGAAAGTTACTGACCGCCGAACGCAGGCTTTGGATGCGACTCTGTGCCGATCCCGAGTCCGTGATGTCCATGCTGCCGGACTTGTCCAGAACCATGGCCACACTCACCGCGGGGCGATCGCGATTGCAGGCGAACGTCGGGGCCGTCAACGTATCGACCGTCGCTACTTTGTCGTTTGGATCATCCAGCGGGATCGGTATCTCACGGGTTGCGATGGCACCGGTAGAACAGTTATTTCCCAAGGTGGTGACCCCGTCGAAACTTTCCAAACACACGCCGACAATCGTGTTCCCGCTGGCTGACGTGATCTGTACCGTATAGAAATTAGGATCCTGTTGTTGCGCATTGGCGCATGAGTTCTGATTCGCGGGCGTTCCATGATTGGATTGCAGATGAAAGTCAATCTCGTACCGATTGGTATCACCGGGAGTAGAGCTTGTCGTGAGCACAATTTCATCATTTCCAGACGAGGGATTCTCGTTATCTGTAAAACAAGCAATGTTGGTATTCGAACATTCGGCAAGCGGAGGAGGAGTCGAAGTGGTGTTGGGAGTAAGGTGTGGGCTGAACACACAATTCGGGGAACATGTCGCTGTGGTCGATTTTCCCAGTTGGTCAGTGAACGTGAAGCTTATCGGCGTCCCAGCGGTCACGGAGTCCTTGAGCCCAACCACAGCTCTCACTACGCCGATCGGTAGAAAAGATCCGGTCTTCTTTGGAATCTGTACTTTGAACTGTGTCGTGCCTTGGGCGGATAGCGGCTGAGTCGGGCCAACTGGAAACAACCCACACACTGCAGCGAGAATGAGAACACGCGTGTTGTGCATACTCGTCTCTCCCCTAAGGACCGCTCCGGCACCTTGCTAGAAGGTGTAAGACAATTGCCCCATTGGGATTACTTTAGACCGCAGTCCTGAATCATTGAGCCGAAAAACCGCGTTGCCAGTGAAGAGTAGGTTCGACACTATCTTGACTTTAAGACCCACCGAAGCGCTCAGCGCATTTACGTTTCCGATTGTTTGAATGATGTTCGGATCCTGCTTAGGCGGAGCAACGGTTCCGGGATCGACACAGTTTGGATAGATGACCGTACACGCTCCAAGTTCCTGGAACTGAGTCGGAACCAGTCGATGACTCTGGAATATCGTTTGACCTACCAGATCGAAGGCGACAGTGAGACGCTTCGTGAGCCAGGCGTCAGCGCCACCGGAGTAAATCAGTGATCCAGGTAGTTTCTCCTTGGATCCCGTCGTAATGTCTCCGGCAATCGTTGAGCTCCCGTTCGTTTCAAAGCCAACACCGAAGTGAGGAGCAACCCGAGCGCGATACGACCAGGCGACAAATGGCTTGAAACCGGCGGCTCCAGCTCCGAGAAGATTGAGAGAGTCGCCGGTTGGCACGCGAACATCGGCGCCGATCGCCAGGGCTGCGCGCTCTCCTTTCCAGGCGGCAGCCTTCACCCGCAAGGTGATGTCACCGATTCCACTTGCACTCCCATTGTTGGTGAAGGTTTGGTTCAGGCAATTCGTTC
>Ga0335082_10003844_pt1 | contig 16347 bp, 10 predicted proteins | sample Lox_Sample_41_FD_206718 | JGI IMG/M metagenome (GOLD analysis project Ga0335082, IMG submission 206718) | Soil microbial communities from Loxahatchee National Wildlife Refuge, Florida, United States - Lox_Sample_4.1 | ecosystem: Environmental > Terrestrial > Soil > Wetlands | place: USA...
TAGTCGTCGCCGTCGTGCCGTCGCAACCGCACCGGAGGTCAGGGGTTTCCCGCACCGGCGGTACGTTCGAGGGGCGAGGCTGGTACCACCGTGGAGGCGTTCCGCCATCGGGGAGGTGGGACCCTCCGGGCACAGATGAGCGCGCAGCCGGATCGCCACGCGGTCGACGATCGGCCGGGCCACGGGTCAGCCGTGTCCGGCGTACTCGCGAGCGCCCGTCGGGGAGCGGGCGGGGCGCTGAGCCGTCGCTCCCGCGGGACCCCGGACGCCCCGGCCGGCGAGGGCCATGGCCTGCTCGGCGGTGGAGCTCCGGCGACGCTTCCGGTCCCGTCGGCCGCCCTCGCGCTCGGCGCACTCGGGGCCTACGCCATCGTCGTCATCGGTGCCTCGGGCATCGTCGGCGTCGGCCTCGCGAGCATCCCCCTCTTTATCGCGGCCGCCCTCCTGCCGGCCCGCAGCGCCGTCGCGACCGGCCTTGCCACGATCGCTCTCACCGTGATCCCGACGATCATGGGTGACACCCCGACCGTCGCCGTGCTGGCGATGGTCGCCGAGCTCACCCTCCTCGTGACCGCGGCGCTCGCCCTCCGGGCCGCCGTCGTCCGCCTCGAGGTCAGCCGGGCCGCCCGTGCCGAGCAGGTCGAGGCGGCGGACGAGCAGCTCCAGGACCGGGTCCGGACCGTCCTCGCCATCGCCGAGCGGATGACCCGGACGTTCGACCAGGCCGAGATCTTCGAGACGGTCGTCGCGGAGACGCAGCGGGTCCTGGGCGCCGACGGTGTGACCATCCGGATCGTCCGCGACGAGCTCCTCCAGGTCGTCGCCTGGGCCGGCGTGAGCGCGGACGTCGCCAAGCGACTGCCGACGGCGAGGCCCGGCGAGTGGTGGTTCTCCGAGGCCGTCAGGGCCGGCCGGGCCTGGGTCTGCGACGACATCGCGAGCACCCTCCGCGGACCGACCCGTCGCCTCTACGACACCCATGCCGCGGTGCTCCCGTTCGCGGCCGACCTCGTGGTCCCGCTCTACGGCCACGACCGGGTGATGGGCGCCATCTCGGTCCTGCGGACCGCGCCGTACCACTGGCAGACCTCCGACATCGAGTTCGTGGCGGCGCTCGCCACCCACGCCTCGATCGCCATCTCGAACGCCGAGCTGTACGAGCGGGCCGAGACCCGGGCCCTCCAGATGAGCGTCCTCCAGGCCGCCTCCGGGCGGATGAGCCGGGAGAACACCATCGAGTCGGTCGGTCGGGCGATCGTCGAGGAGACGCGCGGGATCATCGACTACCACAACGCCCGGGTCTACGTGCTCGAGCCGCCCGACACCCTCGAGCCGATCGCCTTCGAAGGCACCGTCGGCGAGTACGAGAAGGTCGACATGGAGCTCCTCCGGACGAAGCTCGGGGTCGGCTTCACGGGCTGGGCCGCCGAGCACGGCCAGCCCCTCCTCATCCACGACGCGAACGCCGACCCGCGCGGGTCGACCATCCCCGGGACCGACGACGTCGAGGAGTCGATGCTCGTCGTCCCGATGCGCTACGACGAGCGGGTCACCGGCGCGATCACCCTGTCGAAGCTCGGGCTCCACCAGTTCGACGACGAGGACCTGCGCCTCCTGACGATCCTCGCCGACCAGGCCGCGACGGCGGTCGAGTCGGCCCGCCTGCTCAACCGGACCCAGGGCCTCGCCGGCGAGCTCCGCCGCCTGCTCGACATGGGCAGCGAGCTCGCCCACAGCCTCGACTCGCGGAAGGTCGCCGACATCATCGCCCGCCACGTCGCCAACGCCCTTGGCGCGGACCAGGTCGCGATCTCGTTCTGGGACCGGCCCGGCGACCGCCTCCTGACCTGGGGCTTCTTCCCGATCGAGCGGCCCGACGACCTCCTGGCCGAATACGCCCTGGCCGGCTTCCCGGCCACGCGGAAGGTGCTCGAGGAGCAGGTCGCCCTCACCGTCCACGTCGATGACCCCGACGCCGACGTCGACGAGGCCACTCTCCTCCGCATCGAGGGCAACGACTCGCTCCTCATGCTCCCGCTCGTCGCGAAGGGCGCCTCGATCGGCCTCGTCGAGGTCATCTCGCGCAGCCCCATGCGGTTCGACGTCCCCCAGGTCGCCCTCGCCCGGACGATGTCGAACGAGGCGGCGATGGCCCTCGAGAACGCCAAGCTCTACGAGGACGCCCGCGAGCTCGCCGACCACGACCAGCTGACCGGCTTCCACAACCACCGCTACCTCCACGAGCGGCTCGGCGAGGAGATCGTCCGCTCCCAGCGTTCCGGCGCCCCGCTCAGCCTTCTCATGATCGACCTCGACGACTTCAAGCTCGTCAACGACACGTTCGGCCACCTCTTCGGCGACCGGGTCCTCGTCTGGACCGCCGAGCTCATCCGGTCGGTCCTCCGCGGCTCGGACATGCCGGCCCGCTACGGCGGCGACGAATTCGCGGTGATCCTGCCCGACACGGACGCGACGGCCGCGGCGATGGTCGGCCGGCGGATGGTCCAGGCGTTCCGCGACCGGCCGTTCGAGTCCGATTCGCGCGGTTCCGTGCCGGTCACCGCCTCGATCGGCGTCGCCACGTACCAGCGCGACGGCCGGACGGGCCAGGAGCTCATCGCCGCCGCGGATCGGGGGCTCTATCGCGTCAAGGCGGCCGGTGGGCACGGCGCATCGAGCCCCGCTGAGCCGGACGAGATGGGCGAGCCGATGGCGACGACGCCGAAGCCGACACCGCTCCCGAAGTCGTCGCCGAGGTCCACCCGCCGAGGGACGGGCCGCCCGGACGCGGCCGGAGTGCGCCCGAACTAGCGGTCCCCGCCGGGTACCGGTCGCGGATAGCCCGGAAGTACCACGTCCGCCGACTGGACGGGCCGCATGGCCGCAGCGCATCCTGTGAGCCGTGGCAGGAGCGCTCGCCAGACGTACTGCCGGCACGGGTCCAGTGGAGCGGGGCATCCGGCGCCGGCGGTGGTTCCTTTTCGGCTCCTTCTTCGTCCTCGGCTTCGTCACCGTCGTCCGGCTGCTGGCGGGCAACCCCCGACTGCTCGACTGGATCCTCGCCGGGCTCGTCGTCCTGACCGGGCTCGCGGCGGTCCTCTACCAGGAGTCGGTCCGGGCCATCGAGGAAGGCCGCCGGTCCGAGGCCGAGACGTTCGCCCGCATCCTCCAGGGCCTGTCCCGGTCGATCTCCCCGGACGCGATCGTCGATGCCATCGTCGAGGAGCTGTGGACCGGCACCGGGGCCGACCATACGGTCGTCGTGCGGCTCACCCCGGACAGGCGGGCGCTCGAGGCGACGATGGTGAGCCAGCGTCCGGGCGTTCCGCCATCGTCGACCCTCCTGCCGGTCTCCTACCTCGACGACGGCGCGCCCGGACCGACCACGCCGAGCGGGCGTCCGCTCGTGGGGGTGGCGGTCGGCGACGACACGGCGACGACGATCCCGACGCCGGCGCCCGTCGCGGCGCGCGCGGGGGATCACGCCCGTCCCCGTTCCGCGGCGTCCCCGGACGGGTCGTCGGGGTCGTCGGGGTCGTCCGGGTCGTCCGCGGGCACCGACCGCCGCTCCGGGGATGCCGGCCGACGAGCCCGATCGGATCGCCGCCGGCCGTGGACCGCTCTCGGTGCGGTCGCCTCGCTCCGGGCCATGAGCGTCGCCAACCATGTGCCCGAGACGGTCCGCTCCTCGGCGTCGAGCGCGGATCCTGCCCGCCAGGTCGCAGGTCGGATCGCCGACGGCGTGCGCGACGCCTACGGGCTGACCCACACGCTCGCAGCCCCGCTCGTGACCGGCAGCGGGGTCGTCGGCGCGATCGTCCTGTCGCGGCGGACCGCCGATCCGTGGCCGCCGGCCGCCGAGCGCATCCTCGCCGGGGCTGCCATCGAGGCATCGGCGGCGCTCGACCGTGCCTATTCCCACCGGGCGGCCGAGGCGCGGGCCTCGACCGACGCCCTGACCGGCCTCCCGAACCGCCGGTATTTCGACGAGTTCTGCGGCCTCCTCGCCCGGCGCCGGCGGGCCGACGACGCGCTCGGCGTGCTCATGATCGACATCGATCACTTCAAACGGCTCAACGATAGCCACGGCCACGCGACGGGCGATATCGTCCTGCGGGAGGTGGCCGGGGCGATCGCCGGGGCGGTCCGCGAGGACGATGTCCCGGCCCGGTTCGGTGGGGAGGAGTTCGCCGTCCTGCTCCGCAATCCGAGCGAAGCGGTGGCACTCGAGATCGGCGAGCGGGTCCGCGCCGCGGTGGCCGGACTCGATCTCGGCGACCTCGGCATCTCCAGGGTCACCGTCTCGGTCGGGGTCGCCATCTCGACGGCGCCCGACCAGCCGATCGACGCACTGATCGAGGACGCCGACCGCGCCCTCTACCGGGCCAAGCGGGCCGGCCGCGACCGGGTGGTGAAGGCGTAGAGCCCGATACCACGGAACGTTGTGCGAGGCGGGTACCCATGCCCGCTGGGGCATGATGCTGTGCGGGCGCGGCCGTCCCGCGAGCGTGATCCGGAAGCACCGGCGCCGCGTAGCCGACGCCCCCGCCGCCGAGCACCATCCGCGGTGGTGACTGATCCGGACCTGCCCGCCTCTCGCCGCGAGCCGTCTACCATCGGGCGATGCCCGACGACGAAGATCAGGTCGACACAGCCGCGATCGATCCGGACACGCTCGCCCCGACCCTCGACACGGCGAGCCTGACGAACGGCGACCTCGCCCGGATCTTCCACGAGATCGGCGACATGCTCGAGGTCAAGGGCGAGCTCGTCTTCAAGACGGTCGCCTACCACCGGGCCGCCGACGCCATCGCCCACAGCCCGACGGACATCCCCGACGCATACCGCCACGGCCAGCGGCCGAGGATCCAGGGCGTCGGCCAGGCGATCTCGGACAAGATCGCCGAGATCGTCTCGACCGGGCGGCTCCGCTTCTACGACCGCCTCCGGTCGGAGGTCCCGCCGACGCTCGTCGAGATGCTCGACGTCCCCGGGATGGGACCGAAGACCGTCCGGCTGGTCCACGACGAGCTCGGCATCGATACGCTCGACGAGCTCCGCGAGGCTGCCGAGACGGGCCGCCTCCGGACGGTGAAGGGGCTCACTGCGCGGACGGAGCAGACCGTCCTCGAGGGCATCGCCGGACTCGCCGAGCGCCCCGACCGGATGCTCCTTGGCCGGGCGAACGAGTTCGTCACCCGGATCGTGTCCGAGCTCGAGGGAACGCCGGGTCTCATCTCCATCGAGCCAGCCGGCTCGTTCCGCCGCCGGAAGGAGACGATCGGCGACCTCGACCTCCTCGCCGAGACGGCCGACGCGGACACGCTCGTGGAGCGCTTCACGGGCCTCGGCTCCGTCGACAAGGTCCTCAACCGCGGCTCGTACAAGGCGGCGGTGCGGCTGTTCCGCGGCCCGCAGGTCGACCTCATGGTGATGCCGCCGGGGGAGGCGGGCACGTACCGCATCCACTTCACGGGGAGCAAGGAGCACAACGTCCGCCTCCGCGAGCGAGCCCGTGACCGCGGCTGGAGCCTGTCCGAGAAGGGGTTCCTCCGCATCGGTGAGGATGGCGAGCCGCTGACCGGGCCGGACGCCGAGCTGCGGACCTTCCCGACCGAGGAGGAGGCGTACCGCTTTCTCGACCTGCCGTACATCGAGCCGGAGCTCCGCGAGGACCACGGCGAGATAGAGGCGGCGCTCGCCGGGACGCTGCCCCATCTCGTCGCCCTGGCCGACCTGCGCGGTGACTGCCACAGCCATTCCGACTGGTCGGACGGGGTCCACTCGATCGAGGTCATGGCCGAGGCCGCCCGCCGTCGCGGTCACGCCTACCAGGTCCTCACCGACCACACCCAGTCGCTCGCCATCGCCAGGGGGCTCACGCCGGAGCGGGTGGCGACCCAGCGTCGGATCGTCCGCGACCTGAACGCCCGATATGAGCGCGAGGAGGAGGCCGGGACCGCCCCGCCGGAGACGGCGGGCGAGGGCTTCCGCCTCCTCCACGGCTGCGAGCTCGAGATCCGGGCCGACGGCCGGCTCGACTATCCCGACGCGATGCTCGCCCGGTACGACGTCGTCGTGGCGTCGCTGCACGTCGGAAGGAAGCAGCCGCGGAAGGAGCTGACAGACCGTGTCCTCACCGCCATCCGCAACCCGAACGTCGACATCATCGCCCACCCGTCCGGGCGGATGATCCAGACGCGGGACGATCTCGACCTCGACTGGGAGGTCGTCTTCGCCGCCGCCGCCGAGACCGGGACGGCGCTCGAGATCAACGGGTCGGACCACCGCCTCGACCTGTCCGCCGAGCGGGCCCGACTGGCCGTGGAGCACGGCTGTCTCCTGGTCATCGACTCCGACGCCCACCGGACCGAGGAGCTCGACTACCTCCGCTGGGGGGTCGACCAGGCCCGCCGGGCGTGGGTCGAGTCCGGGAACGTCCTCAACACCCGCTCCCGGGCCGACCTCCTGGCCTGGGTCGCCGGCAAGGCGGACCGCCTCGCCGGCTGACCGAGCGGCGCCCCTTCAGGGAGCGAGCCGCTGGAACGATGAGACGTCGAGGATACCGAGCGTGAGGGGGGCGTAGGTGCCGGCGTCGATGTCATAGCGCCACGTCGTCTTCTCCTCCCAGAACAGGACGAGCAGCGAGTGGCCGTCCGGGGCGACCTCGAAGCCGATGCCCCCGCCGCCCACGCTCTCGGGGCCGATCCGCTTCGCGGGTCCCGGAGCGCCGGTCGAGGGCAGCGCTGCCACGCTGAGGTAGTCGGAGCCGTTCTCCCGGGTCTGGAAGACGATCCGGTCTCCCTGCGGGAGCCAGACCGGCTGGAGCTCGTTGTCGGCCTTCGGGTCGAACTCGAGACGCTGCTCCGATGTGACCTTGCCCGTCGGATCGACGTCGGCGACGTGGAGGCGCAGGCCGCCGCCGTCGACACCGACGACGCCCGGGTCGAGGTTCTCGACCAGCTCGTAGGCGATCCGGCGACCATCAGGAGACCAGCTGAACCCGTGGCCGAAATCGTGCTGACCGCCGATCCCCGCGCCGGGGATGTCGAGGTGGGTGAGACCCGTCCCGTCCGGCTTCACGAGGTAGAGGCTGCCAGCACCGTTCGGGTCGCCTCCGCGGAATAGGATCTGGTCGGTCCCCGGGCGCCAGGTCACTGACTGGGCGGGCATGGCGAGGTTCAGGTGGCGAGCCGACGAACCGTCGGTCGGGACGATCGTCAGTCCAGCGTCGCCGGCGATCGCGATGGTAGAGCCGTCGGGCGACCACTCCCATGAGGTGGGGTTGTGGATGGCGTCGGCGACCTTGTGGGCATTCGAGCCGTCGGCGTTCGCGAGCCACACCTCGCAATCGCAGTCGCCGGTGTCGCTGACGACCCTGAAGAACGAGACCCTGTCGCCCTGCCGCGAGTACGTCGGTGCTTGGTTGGTCGAGCCGCCGACGAGGAGCCGTGGAGTGGCACCCGGCGTCGCGATCGAGTAGATAGCGCCGCCCGACGCGTAGGCGATCGCGCCGTTCGCAGCCGGTCCGTACGGCGGCGGCAGCACCACCGGTCGAGACCCGATCCACACGGAGGCGAATGCGGCCATGAGGAGTGCCACGAGCGCGACGATGGCGATCGTCCGCCAGGGCAGGTGCGGCACGCGAGCGCGCTGACGCTCGACGAGGTCCATGGGAAGCCACCTTTCGGGGAACGTCCAGGCCGGCCGCTGCCGAGTCCGGCTCGCCCGGGCGAGGACGTCATCGTGGTAATCGGGGATGGGACCGAGGTACAGCTCCGCAAGGACAGCCGGCAGATCGCGTTCGAAGCGTTCGTACGTCATGCCGGCCGCCCTTCCCGGAGCCCGACCCCGGTCTGCTCGGTCTCGGCCTCGACGGACACCCGCAGCGCGACGAGCGCGTAGTGGAGCCGCGACTTGGCCGTTCCGTGTGGGATCGCCAGGACTGCCGCCACCTCTGGCAACGGCATCCCCAGCAGGTAGTGCAGTGCGACGACCGCCCGATGCTCGGGATCGAGGCGCCGGAGCGCCTCGTCCACGGCTTCGCGTTCGAGGAGGGTCCCGGCGACATCGCGGGTCGCCGGCCGGTCGATGGGCGTGATCTCCACCTCGATCGGCCTGCGCCTGCGGCGCCGGGCCAGGTCGAGGCAGGCGTTGACGGTGAGCCGATGGAGCCAGGCATCGAACCGGGCCGGGTCGCGTAGCCCGGGCAGGTCCCGCCAGGCGCGGATGAGCGCCTCCTGGACCGCGTCTCGCGCGAGCTCGCGGTCCCGGAGGATGAGCCGGGCCGCCGCGTCCAGCCGCGCGATGGCCACGTCGACGAGCATCGCGAAGGCGTCATGATCGCCCTTCTGAGCCCGCTCGACGATGGCCTGCTGGTCCACGGTCGCCTCGTCTCCACCACGACCTTGGGCGGTCGTGTTCGACAGGGTATGGCGTCGCCGTCGGCCCGAAGGTTCATCGCGGGCTGCCGGGGAGGCCGTCGTCTCGGCGCACCGGAGCCCGGCCGGGGCGTCGTCCGCCTCGCGTACCATCCGCGGGATGGATCCGCGGCACCGGCATCAGCGCGAGCTCGTCGCGCTCGCGATCACCGTCGTCGGCCTGTCGCGCCTGCTCGACGGCCCCCTCGTCTGGGCCGTCGCGGCGCTCCTCTTCGCGGCCGTCTGGCTCGGCACCCGCCAGGTCCTAGCCGAGGGCGCGCTCGGCTATGCGCCAGTCCCCATCGAGGCGTCGATCATCCCGGCGGTCGCGGCGATCGGTGCCCTCGGGACCATGCGGGTCGTACCGCTCGGCCTCGCCCTTGTGCCCGCCCTCTTCGCCGCCGGCTGGTTCCTCGACCTGACGGTCCGTCTCGAGGCCCGCGTCCACGACCGGCCGACCGGGATGACGCCGGCCGACCGGACCACCCTGCTCGCGGTCGCCCTCGTCGCCTCGTTCCTCGCATTCCTCGGGACGGCGACGATGGTTCAGGGCGGGCTGGCCGAGCCGGGCCCGGCCAACAGCGAACTCGGCCCGCCGATCAGCGAGAGCGGGATCGTCCTCATCGCCCTCGCCGACGCCCTGGTCGGCGGCCTGCTCGGCTTCCGCTTCTCGGCGTCACGCCTGGCCGGCCGACGGGACGCGCTGTGGGCCGCGCTGACATACGCAGCGGCGATCGCGATCGCGGCCGGTGTCCTCCGCGCGATCGGCGTTCCGCGGCTCCTCTTCCCGGCCCTCCTGACGCTCGTCTTCTACTTGTGGGACACCGTCCGGGGGACCGCCCCGTCACTCCGCCGCGACCCGCGGTTCATCTGGCAGTCGGTCCTCCTCACCGCGCTGGGCGTCGCCGTCATCGCCTGGAACCTCGGCCTCCGGGGCTCGTAGAGCCTCCGCGGGTCGCCGCGGGTCACCGCGGGTCACCGCGGGTCGCCGCGGGTCGCCCGAGACGTCCTACGTGGCGATCCCACCGGGTCCGTGCGCTCCACGTTCCGATCGACCGTCTCGACCCCCGCAGCCCGAGTCCTGGTGCATGCGGTGTTCCAACAGTCGGCTGGACCGCCATCCGATCCACCGATCGGTGCGCCTGATGCACCGGCCCAGCGTGCGATTCCCGATCATCTCTCGGTCCTCCGGTCGGTTGGTGCCTCGGGCGCACCGCCTCCGGTCTGTTGGTGCCTCGGGCGCACCGCCTCAGGTCGGTTGGTGCCTCGGCCGCACCACTACCGCCGGAGCGAGGACCCCGGCACCGCCACCGCCGCGGGAGGCCGGCCGGCGTACGGCCCACCGGCCGCGCGCACGCCTCGCGACGTCGGCCGGTCGTTGACGATTCGGTCGGCCGATGCTACAAGTGTCGTTCGCACCAGATGACCCGGCGGCGCTGCCCGCGCACGCCTCGCGACCCCGGCCGGCCCTCACCCCGGACCGGCCCCAGCCCGATCGACGCCCGAAAGGACGACCAGCGCCGTGACCTTCCCCGAAGTCGAGACGACCAAGGCGACCGCGACCAATCAGATCCGCCTCAAGCGCCAGCTCGCCGAACAGGCTATCGCCCAGGCCACGGCCGCTGAGTGGGCCGAGGCGGCCGAAACGAACCGGCGGATCCTCGAGAACGGGCCGGACGTCGAGGCCGAGAACCGGCTTGCCAAGGCCCTCTGGGAGCTCGGCGAGCTCGGCGAGGCGCGCGAGCACTACCAGACCGCCCTCGCCCTCGACCCGACGAACCGCATCGCCGAGCGGAATATCGATCGTCTTCGGACCCTGCTCGTCGACGCCGGCGAGCGGACCGTGCCGGCGATGGCCGGAAGCAAGGCGCCGGTCGGCATCTTCGTCGAGGAGACCGGCAAGACCGGGTTCGCCTTTCTCACCGACCTGCCCGACGCCCGCAAGCTTGCCCAGGTCAATCCGGGCGACCTCGTCGAGCTCCATCCGGAGGGCAATCGCCTCATCGCGGTGAGCAACGGGATGCGGATCGGGGTCGTCGAGCCGCGGGTCGCCGCCCGTCTGCTCAAGCTCATCGCCGAGGGCAACAAGTACGCCGCAGGCGTCACCTCGCTGGGCGACAAGGACGTCCGCCTCATCATCCGCGAGACGTTCCAGGACCCCCGCAACTACGGCAAGGTGAGCTTCCCGACCGCAGCCAAGTCGACCGACCTCCGGCCGTACACGAAGGGCACCCTCGTCCGCGAGGAGATGGACCTCGAGGACGACCTCGAGGACGACGTCGAGGACGAGGAGATCGAGGACCTCGACCGGGTCCTCCCCGCAGACGTCACCACGGACGAGGCCTTCGAAGAGGAGCCCGACGAGCTCGACGAGCCCTAGGCCCGTCCGAGCATCGCGACGCGGCCGTCGCCCGGCAAACACCCGGCCTACACCGGTCGTCGACTGGCCTACATCCGGCCGTCGCGTGAGGCGGTCGCCGTGTCCTTCGCCTCCTCCTGGCCGGCCATGCCCGGCTCGGCGTCGGCGTTCGGCCGGGCCAGCGCCTCGAGCTTGAACAAGGCGACGCGGGCTCGCGCCTCGTCCCGGATGAGGCGGTAACGGCCGATCGCCCGGCGGTCCTCGGTCCGGCTCAGCGACCGTCCGGCGAACCGGGCCAGGCCGTAGTCGGCGGCAAGGAGCTCGAGGGCGAAGCCGCCCGTCCCGTCGCCCCGGAGGCGGCGAGCGTGTGCCCCCGGCGTCTCCGCGGGCGCCCGGCGGGTCGCTGGATCGGTCGCCAGCTCGGCCAGGGCGGCCCGGTAGGCCGTGACCGCATCGTGGGGAGTGCCGCCCCGCGAGCCGCGTGACGGGCGCCAGCGCCATGGAGCGGTCAGGCCCCGCCACTCGACGACCGTCTCACGGTCGTCGTCGGACTCGGACCGGTTCGATGGCGGTGAGGTCCAGCGGCGACGGAGGATGTAGACGACGACGAGAGCCCCGACCCCGAGCCCGGCGACGATGAGGATGTTCCCGCCGGCCCTGCCGGACGCGTCGCTGTCGGGCTGCGTGGAGGTCGGTGGCGTCCCATCGGTGTTCGGCGGCGGTGTCGCCCGTGGGATGAAGGCGATGATCGCGAGGACGGCGAGGAGGACCACCCAGCCGAGGACCGTCTTCCGCCGCTGGCTCGGCCGCCCAGCGGGGGTGGGCTGGCGGGCGACCACGACGGCGAGGATGGCGACGACGAGCCATGGGCCGATCCCGCCGAGTGCGGCGATGGCGGTCGTCGTACCGAACATGGCGATCCCGGCCACGATGAGCGCGCCGGCCACGAGGATCCCGATCCAGGCCCGGTTGGCGGTCCAGTCGAAGCCGCCGCTGCGGGCCAGGCCCGCGACCCGGCTCACGGCATTGCCGGCCGGGGCGAGGACGACGAAGAGGACCGTCGGGACCACGGCCTCGGCGGCGAAGGTCGAGCGGGCCGGATCGGCGAGCGCCCCGCCGACGAGCCACGACAGGCCGACCGCGACCGCCGGGACGCCGAGCCCGAGCTCGGTCCCGCCGATGTCGGCCATGGCCCGTCCGCGGAGGACGCCACGGAGCGCGGCGAGGCCGAGGAGGAAGCCGCCGGGATGGGCGGCGAGCAGCCCGCCGATATCGAGGCCGGCGAGATGATCGACGGTGCGATCCTCGATGAGCCAGCCGAGCACCGCGGCGGCGACGAGTCCGGCGACCACCGCACCGAGACGATCCGTGCCCATCCGCGTCCGCGAGCCGACGATCATCCCGATCCCTGCGGCGACCGCGAACGGGAGGACACCGAGCGGCCGGCTGGCATGCCCGGCGGTCTCGAGCAGCACGTAGACCACGGTCACCCAGGCCCCCTCGGCGAGGGCGACGAGGGAGGGCCCGGCCAGATCCGCGGCGAGGCGTGGGGCGGCTTCGAGCGCCTGGGCGATCACGGTCCGGCGATCTGCTCCGGCCCTTTCGGCGCCAGGCGTGCCGCTCATCCCGCCAGCTCCAGGCGCGAGCTCATCGCCCACGATCCGTCGAGCCGGGCGGACCGCGACGCGATCCCCGCCGCCCGCGCCCGAACGGCCATGCCTGGTCCGCCGTCACCGTAGGCGAGGTGGGCCACCCGGAACCCGGACCGGGCGAGGCCTCGGAGCGCGGGTAGGAAGGAGACCGGGTCGACCGCTCCGATCGTGACGATCGTCGTGCCCGGCACGACCCGCCGCGAGACCTCGCCGAGGAGACGCGGCATGCCGATGGCCGGGAGGGCGTCGAGACGGGCAAGGACGTCGCCGATGAGGCCGATCCCGCCGGGCGTGGCGCTCGGGGTGATGAAGAGGGTCTTGTTCGGATCCCCGCTGAAGCCGGTCGTGGCGAGGCCGACGGCGGTACCGTCGCCGTGGAGAGCCCGGGCGAGCGACATCGTGGCGACCATGAGCCCCTCGGTCGTCTCGTCGCGCTCGACGGGGCCGATGCCCGGGCCGCTCGGCAGGCGCAGGTCGAGGACGAGGACGACGTCCGGCCGGCGGGACGGGTCGTAGCGGCGGCTCAGCGGGACCTGCGAGCGGGCGCTCGCTCGCCAGTGGATGCGCCGGAGGGGGTCGCCGAGGCGATAAGGCCGGACCCCGGCGTAGCGGCTGGGGTCCTCGGCGAGACCGTGGCGGGCCCGCCGGTCGCCATCCCAGTCGCGGGCCTCGTCGAACCCGACCACGCCGACCATCCGGGGGCGGACGACGTAGTGGACGCGAGCCTCGATGCCGGCGAGCGGCATCGATCGGCCGAGAAGGTCACCGGCCGACACGGTCACCGGACCGAGCTCGTACGCGCCGCGCCGGTCGGTCAGGATCCGGAAGTGGCGGACGACGGTCTCGAACGGGCCGAGCGTCCAGCCCGCCGTCAGCTCGCCTCGGTCCGGGGCGCGATCGGGGTGCAGCCGGTGGCCGACGGCGACGCCGTGGCCGAGCCAGTCGACGGTCCGTACCCACGGCAGGGGGAGGGGCCCGCGATTGCGGACGCGGATGTCGAGATCGATCTGGTCGCCGCAGACCGCCCGATCCGACCCGAGGACGCGGTGGTACGAGACGACCTCCGAGCCGGCTGCGGTCCAGATGGTCCGGGCGAAGGCGAGGCCGCAGACGATGACCCCGAGGGCGACCAGTCCGGGTACGCCGATCGCCGCGCCGCCGAGGACGAGGACGAGGCCACCGACGAACAGCACCTGCGGCTCCCGGGTCGATGGGCCGCGTCAGCCAGCCGTCGGCGGGACGGGCGTGGCCGAGAGGACGTCGCTCACGACCGCCACGACCGATGCGCCGCGCAGCTCGCGATCGAGGTCGAGTCGCAGCCGGTGGGCGAGGACCGCCGGCGCGACGGCCTGGACGTCGTCGGGGATGACGAACGAGCGGCCGGCGAGGAACGCCCGCGCCTGAGCGGTGCGGAACAGACCGACCGTGGCGCGCGGCGAGCCACCGAGGGCGATGTCCGCATGGTGGCGGGTCGCCTCGACGAGGGCCACGACGTAGGCGGTCACCTCGTCGCTCACGTGGACGCCCCGGACCGCCTCGCGGAGGGCCCGGATCCGCTCCCCGCTGACCACCTGGTGGACATCGTCGAGCGGCTCCGCCCGGTCCACGTGGCGGCGTGCGATGCGGGCCTCCCCGGCGCCGTCGGGGTAGCCGATCGCGATGCGGACGAGGAACCGATCGAGCTGGGCCTCCGGGAGGCTGAATGTCCCCTCGTACTCGATCGGGTTCTGGGTGGCCAGGACGACGAACGGGTCGGGCAGCGGGCGGGTCGTCCCTTCGATCGACACCTGGCGCTCCTGCATCGCCTCGAGGAGTGCCGACTGGGTCCGCGGCGTGGCCCGGTTCACCTCGTCGACGAGGAGGACGTTATGGAACACGGGCCCGGGCACGAAGCGGAACGTGCCGCCCTCGATGATGCTGCTCCCGGTGACGTCACCCGGCAGGAGATCGGGCGTTCCCTGGACCCTGGCGAAGGTCAGGCCCAGGGCCCGCGAGAAGGCCCGCGCGAGGAGCGTCTTGCCGACGCCCGGCACGTCCTCCAGGAGGGCGTGGCCGTCGGCGAGCAGGGCCATGACGAGGAGCTCGAGCGACTTCTCCGCACCGATGACCGCCTTGGCCACCTCATCGCGGATCGCCGTCCACGTCCGAAGCCCGTCGCGCGTCGGGTCGACCGTGCCGTCTGCTGCGGTCGCGCCGACGTCCGCGGTCGCACTCGCGGGGACGCCCGCATCGGCGCCCGGCGCCCCGAGCGGAGGTGCGGCCGCCTCGGGGTCGGCTGACCGGGCCCGGACGTCGTCGGCGATGCCGTCGGCCATCGATCCTCCTCGGTTCGCGCTCATCTCGCGCGGTCACATGTATCGAGGGTCACCCTCGGCCGGCTCGATGGATGGTACGCGATGCCCGCCAGCGGTCCCGTGGGACAGGTCCGGTCCTTCGGGCGCCCCGGTCCTCGAGCACTCTTGCGTGACATGCAACGAGGCCGCCGATCCTCGCGGGCGGTGCACCGACGAGCCAGATCCGACGGCCTTCCTGCACGACGCTTCCACATGGCGCAACATCCAGGGCATCCCTGAGCGACTCCGGTCGATGTGTTGCGCTCGATGCAAGGGATCGGTCCGTCGGAGAGCCTCCGCCCGCTCTGCGGATCCGTAGGTGCACTGCCTGCAAACGCGTCGGACCCGATCGAGGGTCGACCGGGGCCGGAGGCCGATGGCACAATGCCCGGACCATGGCCGCCCACGACCCGTTCGCCCGCGCCGAACCGGCGACCACGCTGCCGGTATTCGAGCGCCTCGCGAGCCCGCCCCCGCCGGACCTCGTCGCGAGCGCGATCGAGGCGCACTCCGCCCCGGGCGACATCGTCGTCGACCTCCATGGACGGGGTGGCTGGGTCGCCAGAGCGGCCGTCGACCGGCAGCGGCGGGCCGTGTCGATGGAGTCGAACCCGCTCACCCGGTTGCTCGCGGAGGTCGTCCTCCGGCCTCCGGACACCCGCCACCTCGACGCGGCGTTCCAGGCGATCGCGGCGGCCCCCCGGCAGCAGTCGAGCCTCAAGAACGCCATCGGCGACCACTTCGCCACGCACTGCGCGACATGCGGCCGCTCGGCGGTCGTCGACGAATTCATCTGGGAGGCGATCCCGCCCGCCGACGGCGAGGAGCGTCCGAGCGACGACGACGATGCCGAGGAGTCGGCGGTCATGCCGGCCGGGAGGATCGTCCGCAAGCACTACCGCTGCATCGTCTGCCGCGACCAGATCGGCGGCGGCGAGCAGCGCCACGCGCCGGTCGATGACGAGGACATCGCCCGGGCCGCAGCGCTCGACCCGCACGGCGACGCGTGGCGGACCCTTCACGATCGATTCCCGACCCTCGACGGCCACGACACGCTCGTCGACCAGCTCCTCGATCTCCACACCCCGCGCCAGCTCGACGGGCTGGCGGCGATCCTGGAGCGGATCGATGCCGACCTCCGTTCCGCATCGGTGGAGGCAGCCCTCCGACTGTCCCTCCTCCATGCGCTCCTGCCGGCCAGCCGGCTCAACGGCTTCCCCGGCCGGATCGCCTACCTCCGCATCCATGCGGGGAGGGTGAAGCTCCCGGCCGGCGAGCAGTGGCGCGAGCGCAACCCGTGGCTCGCCTTCGAGGACGGCTACCGGGTCGTCCGCGGCTTCGTCCAGCGCCTCGAGGGCAGCGCGTTCGGGCCGGCCCACGCGCGGTTCGGCGACGACGTGGAGAGCCTCGACGAAGGGATCGCCACGGTCGTCGTCCGCCTCGGCACGCCGTCGGCGTTCCGGTCCCTCGAGAGCGAGGCCCACACGGCGATGAACTCCGGCCGGCCGCGGCCGCGGGTCCGCCTCGTCGTCGGCCAGCCGCCGCAGCGGCCGAACCAGGACCGCCTCTCGTTCGCCTACTTC
>Ga0335082_10003847_pt1 | contig 16339 bp, 11 predicted proteins | sample Lox_Sample_41_FD_206718 | JGI IMG/M metagenome (GOLD analysis project Ga0335082, IMG submission 206718) | Soil microbial communities from Loxahatchee National Wildlife Refuge, Florida, United States - Lox_Sample_4.1 | ecosystem: Environmental > Terrestrial > Soil > Wetlands | place: USA...
GCGGCGCTGATCGCCGCCTGCGTCGCCGAGAAATTCCCGCCGCTGAACGCATCCTGCATGTGCAGCTTCGCTACGGCAGTATCGTGGCAGGAGGAACAAACCGCCGCGGTCGGCGTGATCCGCAGGTTATCGGCGGAATCGGTCGCCGAAGCGCCGGTGCTGATGGTGGTGCCGAGGATGCCGTTGGCGGTGGGCGCGGCCCAGACGCCCGTCAACTGATAGGACGTGCCGGCGTGACAAGCGGCGCAGTTGTTCAGTTTTCCGGGGAAGACGACCGGATTGGTAAAGTTCGCGACGTTGCCGAAGCCATAGATCACGATCCCCTTGGTGCGGTATCCGCCCTTGTCGGACTGCCCCGCATGTATGGCGTGAATCATCGTCTTGAAGTCGATCGACTCCTCATTCTTGCCATCCGCGGCAACCGTGCCGCCGCTTGAATTGGGCGCGCTACCATTTAGCGCGCCAGTCGCATCTTTCGGTCGCTGACCCGCATCGGTCGCGTTCGGATTGTGGCAGATCACGCAGACGCCGGGCTCGTCGGTGCGGTTGTTGCCGTGCAGGCTGAGCACGTCGTGGCAGACGTCGCACTTGGCAATGTCGACCACCACCCGCCGTGCTACCACCGCGCCCGTGATCGCGAAATCCTTGAACACGCTCGTCACCGGCAATCGGTCGGTGAACGTTCCGGCAGTGGTCACGTCGCCCGCCGGATGCCCGTCCATCATCACCCGCAGGGTGCCGGTCTGCGTCGCGGGAATCGCCACCGTCGATGTTACGGTGTACGTTCCCGCGGCGGTCCCCGGCACTGCCGCAGTGAGGGCATTGAGGGTCACCGGCTGACCGAAACTCTGTCCGCTGCCATCGTTGCCGAAATCCGCGGTGCTCCATCCGAACTTGACATTGAGCGTACTGTTGGCGCCGGCCGTGAATGCGGCGGAAGCTTTGATGTCGTAGGGCGCGCCCCCGTTAGTCGGGTCGGTGACCGAGAACGTGACCACCGGTTTCGCGCCCGCCGCAGTCGGCGTGACGCTGATGATGTTGTACTTGAACTTCGCCGTAGCCGCCTTGAGCCGCGCCGGGAAATTATGCGCGACGACGATATCCTTGTTGTCGGTGAATTTGCCTGCCGCGTGGCACAGCGCGCAGCTGCTGTTGTCGCTCATGACGCCGCCGGGATGGGCGACGGTCTGGTAGGGCTTCGCCGGATCGGGCTTGGCGCCGAAATAGACGTCATCGTGGCACGCGCCGCAGGCTTCCATGCTCGGCTGCTTCTTCCAGTTGTCGCCCTGCGGGGTCGCATTGGCGGCGCCGGGCGTGCCGTCGTGGCACTTGGTGCAGTTGCGCACGTCCTGCGGGAACGCGGTCATGGAAAAGTCAGTGCCATTGACCACGTAGGGCACGCCCGCCAGGACGCTGGGCAGGGCCGCACCGTCGTGGATCTTGTGGATCATCGACTTGAAATCGACCGTTACGTTGGGTTGGCCGGCAGTCGCGACCCAGGAGCCCGGGTTGTGGCAAGTCACGCACAACCGCGTGTCGACGCGGGTACCGTGTGCCTTCAGCTCGTTATGACAGGCATTGCACTTGCCATCGGCCACGATGCTGCGCTCGGTCGCGACCGGGCCGCCGCTTGGCACGAAGTCATAGACACCGGAAGCGCTCGGATAGGCGCTATTCGCCTGCTGGATCGTGACACGGTGGGTCAGGCCCGGCTGGTAACTCACGTCCAGCGCGTTGCCGGCCGCGTCGATGCAGGGCGCGGGGCAGTTGCCTTGCGTTAAATCGGTCGCGAAGGTATAGGTGTACGTGCCACCACCATGGTTCACGAGGGTGCCGAAAGCGTAACCGGCCGCGGAACGCTCCTGGCTGCCTTGCACCGCTCCCCCGCTAACGCGGTTGATATAGTTCTGCCAGGCGCTCGGGCCGCCGCTGGACCCCGGAACCAGCTTGGCGATGTTAAAGCGGAGATCGGCCGGCGTCAGGCCCGCCATACCCACACCTTCCTGATTGACGACCTTGAAATCGACCACCGGGGGGCTGTTAATCGACACCCCGGTGATCGTTGTGGTCAGCGCGGTAGCAGCGGTCAACGCCGCGACATCCGTGGACGAGGTTGCCGGCGGCGCAGCCGCTGCAGGGGCGCTGCCTGCCGATCCGCCCCCGCCGCCGCATCCGGTCAGAGCCAGCGCGAGCAACCCCGCCGCCACGCCGGCCAGGAGGCAACCGCGGGTTCGCTTGATAATGAACGTCACACCCCAGGTCCCGAAAGAACGCCGTAAATAATCGTCGCCTTTGGGACCGTTCTCGATGCATTTGCACAACGGTCGGTTCATCTTCATGAATGCCTTATCGATTGAGGAAAGGCCGCTCCCCATCCTAAGAAACAAAGGCGCGACAATTTACCTAACAGCGCGGCGCGCTCGCGCATACACGTCCGCGTGACGCGTGCGACGGCGCTCAGTGTCCCTTCTTCTCCATCGCATTGAGCTTCGCGGCGGTAGCCTTGTTCTGCTTTGCAATCACCCGCATTCGGATGCCCTCATAGGCTCCCCGAGTGATGATGTTCTTGGTGGCGAGATGGGCCTTGGTAAGGTACGGTCGGCCGGCGATGATCTTGTCCGCGTCCGCTTCGCTTATGCCCGGCAGGGCTATCAGCTCCTTTTTGCTCGCGCTGTTGATGTCTACCAACTTCGTCGGCTTGGCTGCTTTGGCCCTGATTGCGGCCGGCTTCGGTTCGCTCATGGCTTTGGTCTCGCCAACGGCCGCAGACTTGCCCGTGTCCGCGAGCGACAGGCCGGCGCAAAGTAACAACGCCGTGGCGATCAATGCGGACTGAATCGTGCTGCACTTCATCGAGTGTCTCCTGAATTTTGATTGTAACCCGGGCGTGCAAGTGTGCAGGCCTTTTGTAACGAACATCGCCGGACTTGTCAATGCTGCCGGTGTCGGATGAATCAACAAAAAAAACGACCCGGAGGCATCTCCGCCTCCGGGTCATATTTTTCTCGCGTTAGCCGGGACGCGGCGAACCTCGCCCCGGGCTGCAGCGACCGAGCTTCGGTCGTGCTAATACGAGTGCACGGCCGCAATACCCAGCCCAAACGCGCTGGTCGGACTGTGGCAGAGCATGCATTGCTCGTTGTTTTGCAAGGCGACCGTACTGCCCGCCTGATACACAAGGCTGCGCGGCTGGTTGAACGTACCGCCGTTGCTCTTCATGTGCGCCACCGCGTCAACGCCGTTGGCCGGATCGACCCCGTCATGGCAGGAAACGCACTGCGCCATGATCGGCGAAGTCACCAAGGTCGTGGCAGCGGCCTGGGTCGTGACGCCGGTCGTCGCGCTATACGAGAACGCTGAGCCGTAATTCGTTCCCGGCGTGACGTACGGCGACGTGTTATACGGAGTGGTCGCGGAGATCGTTCCGTACGTAGTGGTTCTGAACAGCCGGTTCGGCAGAGCGCTCGCCGATGTGGGCGCACTGAAGTCGTAAGTGCCCGGCAGGTGGCAGGCCTGGCAATTCTTCAGGACGCCCGGGTACGTGACGTTGAAGAACCCGTCGGTCGCAGAACCCGCTTCCCAGTTGAATGGCACCGTGCGTTTGGTTGCCGAATGGATCGCGTGGATGAAGCTGGTCGAATCCGCAGCCCAGCCGCCGACGGCGTTGTTCGGGGTATGGCACCACGAGCAGGTCGTCGCGTCGTTCCGTTGTCCGGCATGGAACGCGCTAAGCGTGAACGGATCGAGTTTCTGGTGGCAACTCTCGCACCGCGCGGTTTCGACGATCGGCCTGCGGCCGGTGTAGCCGGTCGCTACCATCGTTGCCGTTGGCGCCAACACGATCAAGCCGCCGGTTGCATTGGGCATGCCCGCCGTCAAACTGTTCGCCGTAACCACCGCCGCCGGTACCGGAGTGACCGGATAGGCCGACAGATTCGTCTGCGTCAATGGCAGCGTGGTCTTCACGTTATACGAAAGGCCGACCCCACCAGTCAACATCACCGCGTTCGAGGGAATCGTTACGTTGGTGAAGGTGATGGTGTAATAGTTGGTCGCGTCCGGTCCGGACAGCGTGGCCGTTTTCACCGTGCCGTTCCATACGCTCCTCAGGTAGACGTTGGCGGAGGCGTTGAAATCGGCCGGGGCGGCAATGCCGTCCTGCGGCACCGCCCAGACGAAGTAGATGCTCGGTGAGCCCATGAAGCTGGGCCAAATTTCCGTCGCTTTCGTCGGGTCGCTAAAGGGCTGCGCCGTCCCGTTCTGCAGAAGCGCGAATACCATTGTCGGTTGCCTGCTCGCGTTGAGCGACACGCTCTTGATGGCGTAGGTCACCTTGATCGCGCCGGCGGGCAGATTGTTCGGGTTCGACGCGATCCACCCCGCGTTGGTATTGGCGTTCGACTGCCCAGCCAGCAGCGCGTTGGTGGGATCGGGCGGCGTCACCGGATAGTGATACACCGGGATCGTCGTCGCGTCATGGCACAGTCCGCACTGGGTGTCGTCGGCTTTGGCGCCGCCGATGTGGCCGACGCTGGTCGCCTGCTTACCGGCATAGAAATCGGCCAGGGTGTAGCCACCGCCAGTCGCGAAGTTGATCCCGTCGTGGCAGGCGCCGCAGGCCGAGCGGCTGGGTACGTTCTTCCAGTTGTCGCCCTGCGCGGTGGCGTTCGCCGCACCCGCAGTGCCGTCATGGCAGGTGGTGCAGTTCTTCACGTCCTGCGGATAGGTGATGTCGTTGTACAACACGTTAGCGTAATTGTAGCCAGTCTTGGTCAGGCTATCGCCCATGTGGATCTTGTGGATATGCACCGGCAGCTTCCCGACCGCCAGACCATTGATCCTGTAGGTGCTGCCGGAATAGCCGGTCGCGGTGGTGGTCGCCTCCGCTTGGCCATACTTGCGCTGCTCGGTGTGGCAGACCACGCAGTAGCGCGAGTCATAGCGGCTGCTGCCGTGGAACGCTGCGCCGTTGTCGGTCGTGGTGTCACCCGGAATGCCGCCGAGGGCCGCGTGGCAGGCGTTGCACTTCGCCGTGGCGACGATGTCGCGCCCGGATGCCGTGACGGCCTTGCCGGTGGCAGGGATGAAATCGTAAATGAGATTCAGCGGATTTCGCATCGTGACCGCGGTAACCCCGGAATTCGCGCCGGTGGGGGTGTTGGTGCCCGTACCCGGGGCGGTACCGGAAATCTCGATCGTGAGGCGATGGACCAGATTGGGGTCGTAGCTCAGGTCATCCAGGTCCGCGGCCACGTTGGGCGCGGTCAGGGTGGCCGCTGCAACTTGCGATGCGACTTGTTTTATGTCGCGGTAGAACGTGTAAGTGTAGGTGCCGTTGCCGTTATCCACCAGCGTTCCGGTGTTGTCCGTGGTGGGCCGGGTGGGAACCGAGGCGGTGATGGCACCGCTCGTCGCGTTCTTGGTCGGCACCGTCGTCACGATATAGCTCACCCAGCGGGACGGGGTGGTGAGGGTGGTCGAGCCGGGTACCGCCGTGCCGGGTACGAGCTTGGCCAGGCCGAACTTGATGTTGCTGTAGCCAGGTACCGTGGCGGTCGAGGATTGCGTCGCGGCGCCGAGGCCGATGACCGCGTTGCCCTTGTCGTCAGTCACTGAAAAGACCACGGTAGGGGGGCTGTTGATCGTCACGCCGCCCACCGTAACGGTTGGCTTCAGCGTCTGAAAGACTGCGGCCGCATTCGCTGTGGTCAGCGTGATCGGCGCGGTACCGGTCGGAACGGCGACGGTCGGGCCGCTCGGGGTTACTGGCGGTGGGGTCGTCCCAGTGCCAGGCGGCGGTGTTGTTTCAGTGCCACCTCCGCCACCGCCGCAACCGGCAAGAGCCGCGGCCAGTAGCCCCGCCGCTAACCAATTGCTCCAACGGTATAACGCCCTATTCTTGTTCGCCAGCACAGAAGTATTCACTGCAGCCCCCTTCACGCGTTAATAGAAAAACCGAGAAATCCATGTCGACCGGTACAGCTTGTGCAGCGGGAATCAACGGCCCTTGACCCAATTGCCCGACAAAGTACCGCGTAGACAAACAACACGTCTTGATCTAGATCAAACGCCAATCTTCAATGAGATCAACGCACCTGATTGCCTCGGCAGTAACTCTTATCGAACCGGATCTACAACCTTGAGCAAGCTATCTGCGGGATCGTAGGGGGCTTTGATTTTTGTCACATCCGCCGAGAAAAGATCTCTGTAGAGGGTCGCGTGTCCCATCGACGCGACATCCAGGCCAAGGCGAGTTCGCCTGCGACGCCGGGAACTTCGGCATCTATCGCTGTTTTGTATTGAACAAACCGTTACCCGCCAGAAGTGCTTACTATTTGGCGCGCAATCACTCTGATCCAGAACAAGAAAGGCAGGACCTTGCGTCGCTCCAGGCGCAAGCCCGCCGGCGAGTCAATTTGGAGGTCACATGTCCCGATCGCGGCTGGTCCGAGAACTCGTCGGATGCGCGCCAAATGGAAGTCGGACAGGATTGGAAGGCCGCTGGTGAAGCGGCAAGGGCTGAAATGCGGCGATGCGCGATGTTCGGCGCCGGCCGCTTGGCGGTTTGGAGGCGCCTTATTCGGAAGGAGTCAGGCGTTCTGGCACGACGTTCCAATCTGCTTGATCAGCGCTTTCACTTCGCCGCCAAGAGTTCCGTATGACAACTTCGCAAGCTTACCCGCAATCGCTCCAGCGAATCCCGATGCGGCAAATTGCGGAATCAGACGTCCTTGGACTCCAGCGCGATCTGCCGGCGCAATTCGCGATAGCGCGCATCCGAATCTTCGCCGAACAGCGGATCGGCGCCCGGCGGAATCGCGGCCACGACCGCTTTCCAGTCCTCTTCGGTCAGCAGTTCCTCCGCCCGCGGCACGACGTCCCGGTCTTCCATCGCGAGATGGCGGCGGTAATACACCAGATAGGTCGCGGCGGCGGCCTCGACCTTGGCGCGTTCGACGAACACGTCGTCGACGACCTGCTGCAGGTACTTGAGCAATTCGGCGCCGGCGGCTGCAATCACGCGATGTTCCTGCGTCAGCCGATCGACGACGGGTTTCATGGCCGGGTCGCGCTTGGCGAGGCGCGCAAACGCCACGTCTTCGCGCGCATGGTGATAACGGTCGGGAAAATAGCGCAGATAGCTGACCAGGTCGAGCATCAACTCGAAATTCGGCTGGTCGTCGGCATGGAACGCGGTGACCTGCCGCTCCAGCAGATCGAGCAGCTTGGTGAAATGCCTGTGTTCGGCGTGCCACAGGACGATCGAATCAGACATGCGGCCTCCGGCTGGATTTCAATCCTGGCATGCGCCTGGCCTAGCGCGCGCCGGGGCCGGGACCGGGACCGGGGCCGGCACCGCCGCGCCCACCACCGCCGGCGCGGCCGCCACCGCGCCCGCCGCGGCCCATGGTGCGGCGGCCGCGGTTCCGCGGCGCATTGGCTGATTTTTCCGGCCGCGGCGGCTGGTGCCCGCGCGGCCGCGCGTTCCGCGGCACCGCGCCATGCCCCTTGTTTCCGGTCATGGACTGCACCCGCCTGATCTCGTGTTCCACCGCTTCGACATTGAGCGCATGCACCGTCTCCGGTCCGTGCAGCTGCAGGGCTTCCTTTTCCTGCTCGAGCAGTGCCTGCAATTTGCGCAGTGCCTCGCTGCACGACGCGGCCAGGCCCGACTCCTTTTCGGTTCCCTGCCGATGCATCTCGATAGCGGCGATGCCGTCAGTGACCTCGTCGCTTGCCATTCGTGTGCTCATGCCAATAGCTCTCCGTATTTTCCCGTGGGAACGCGCTCGAACGCTGCGGTGGCACCCTGTGCCTGCTTGCGGTGCGCGACTCATGTCGCGCCCTGTGCGGCGCCGTGCCGCTTCAGAACTCCGCCCGAGGCGCACGCCTCGACGCGCTGGCGCCTGCCTCCAAGGGCGGCGCTAGAGTTTGGCCGCGCTCAGGCGGCGAAACCTTCAGCGGCGAATCATACTATAAACCGTCTCGGCTTCGCGCCGCGGCATTTGATCAGGGTCAAGCTTCGTGCGATTCGTCCGCCGGCAAGGGACCGCTCGCCCGGAGGTCCGGCTTCCGCTCCGCGCCTATAACGAAATGACCAACTTCTGGTACAGCCCGCCGTAATATGTCTGCTTGCGCACCTGCTCCGGTGTGATGCTCTCGGGCAACCATGCCGCGATTTCGTGCTGCCACAGGTCGAGCGCGAAAGGCTCGAGCGCGCGCAGCACCGGGCGGAAAAGGTAGCGCAGCGGATGCCAGCGGCGCGGCAGGTGATAATCGACCAGCACCAGCCTGCCGCCCGGCTTGACCACGCGCACGGCCTCGCGCAGCGTCTGCCGCCGCGCCGCCGCTGGCTGCTCGTGCAGCAGGAAGAAGATGACCGCCTGGTCGTAGCGCGCGTCCTCGAATCCGAGCGCGGTCGAATCGTATTGATGCAGGCCCACCGGCGCCGAGGACGGGAGCTTTTCGCGCAGATTGCGCAGCTGGATTGGCAGCACGTCGACGATGTCGAGCGAGCCGCCCGGGGCCACGCGCGCGGCGAGATGCTCGGAAAAGTTGCCGTAGACGCAGGCGACCTGCAGCGTGCGCCCCCGCACCTCCTGCCCGAGCTCGGCCAGGGCGGCGTCGCGCAGCCGCGCGAAGTTGCCCCACAGGATCAAGTTCACCAGCCACTGCCGCTCGAAAAAACTGACGGCGTTGGGGTGGACATAGGCCCACCAGTAGGTTTCCTGCAGGTAGCTGGGAATGGCCTGCGCCTGCGGCAGTTCGAGCGCCTTCGGCTCCGCTTTTGCGTTCATCTATCTCTCCCTGGCTGATATGTTGTTGTTCTCGTTGGCGCAGCCCGCAATATGCCACATTCGCCGGCAATGCGGTGGCGCCGGCTTGACATTGCTCAACCGCGCCTGGCATCAGCGGAGTAGCGTAATCCATGGCGCCGTTGTAGGAGGCCCGCCCCCGGGCCGACCAGACTCCGATTCGACACTGATCGCGGCGGGGGCGCCGCTCCCACAAAAACTAATGGAAACCGCCCTGCACATTACTCACAGCCTGGACGCTTCGCGCAACACCGGCTCGCCCGAACTGGACCGGCTGATCGCGGCGCTGCGCGAGCCGGCGCGCTATGCGCACGCGGTCGATCGCGTCGACCTGCTGCAGACGCACATTTCCTGCATCCTGCTCGCCGGCGATTTCGCCTACAAGATCAAGAAACCGGTGGACCTCGGTTTTCTGAACTTCAGCACGCTCGACGCGCGCCGGTATTATTGCGAAGAGGAGTTGCGTCTCAACCGCCGCACCGCGCCGGCGCTCTATCTCGACGTCGTCGGCATCGGCGGCAGCGCCGATGCTCCGGTGCTGGGCGGCGGCGGGCCGGCAATCGAATATGCGCTGCGCATGCGGCGTTTCGCGCAGGAGGATCTGCTCGACCGGATCGCGCGGCGCGGCGCGCTCGTGCCGCAGCACATCGACGCCCTCGCCCGTGGCATCGCCGCATTCCATGCGCGCATCGCGCGCGCCGGCGCGGCGCCGGGCTTCGGCGACCCGGAGCGCATTCTCGCGCCCGCGCTGCAGAACTTCGAGCAGTTGCTGCCCCTTGCCGGCGCGAAAGGCGACATCGCACAGCTCGCGCGGCTGCGCGACTGGACCGCGCGCGAGCACGCCGCCCTGGCCGCGACATTCGCCGCGCGTAAACGTGACGGCTGGGTGCGCGAGTGCCACGGCGACCTTCACCTGGGCAACATCGCACTCCTCGACGGCGTGCCCACGGCGTTCGACGGCATCGAGTTCAACGCGGACTTTCGCTGGATCGACGTCATGAGCGAAATCGCGTTCCTGGTGATGGACCTGCTCGATCACGGCCTGGCGCGGCTCGCCTTCCGCTTTCTCAATGCCTATCTCGAAGCGAGCGGCGACTACGCGGGGCTGCGCGTGCTGCGCTTTTACCTCGTCTACCGCGCCCTCGTGCGCGCCAAGGTTTCGGGCCTGCGCGCGCACCAGAGCGGCGTTGCGGCGCGCGAGAAGAGCGATGTGGAGCACGAGCACCGGCGCTACCTGCACCTGGCGGAACGTCTGGCCGCGCCGCGGCACGCGGCGCTGCTGATCATGCACGGGCTGTCGGGGTCGGGAAAGACCACCATCGCGCAAGGCCTGGCCGAGGCGCTGGGCGCCGTGCGCCTGCGCTCCGACGTCGAGCGCAAGCGCCTGCACGGCCTGGACGCGCAGGCACGCTCGGGTTCCGCCCTGGACGCCGGACTGTATGCGCCCGCCGCCGGCGAGCGCACCTACGCGCGGCTCGCCGCGCTTGCGCGCGAGGTCCTCGCGGCGCGCTATCCGGTCATCGTCGATGCGACCTTTCTCAGGCGTGTCGAGCGCGAACGCTTTGCCGTGCTCGCGCGCGAGGCCGGCGCGACTTTCCTCATCGCAGATTGCGCGGCGCCGGCGCCCACGCTGCGCGCGCGCGTTGCCGCGCGCGAACGCGACGCCACCGATGCCTCCGAGGCCGGCGTCGCGGTGCTCGAGCGCCAGCTCGCGACCGCGGAACCATTGGCCGCCGACGAGGCCGGCCACACCCTGACCATCGATGCCGAACGGGGGGCGGGCGCGCCGGAGGCGGCGGCGCTGGCGCGGCGCTTGCGGCTGGAGCCCGCGTGAGCACGCGCACGCGCCTGCTCACCGCCGAATCGGTGTCCGAGGGGCATCCGGACAAGCTCGCCGACCAGATCTCGGACGCGATCCTCGATGCGTTCCTGCGCGAGGATGCGCAGGCGCATGTCTCCTGTCAGACCTTCGTCACCCATCGCCTCATCGTCGTCGCCGGCGAATTCAGGGCGGAACAGGCCATGTTCAGGAGAATGGAAGACAGCGCCGCCGACATCGTGCGCGGCACGCTGCGCCGCGCCGGCTACCGCAGCGCGGCCGAAGACGAGGACACCGGCTGCGATCCGGATGCGGTCGAGGTGCGGCTCGCGTTCAATCGCCAGTCGCCCGACATCGACCAGGGCGTGAGCCGCGGCGGCGGCGTGATCGGCGCCGGCGACCAGGGCATGATGTTCGGCTTCGCCTGCGACGAAACGCCACAGCTGATGCCGCTCGCACCGATGCTGGCGCACGCGCTGGTGCGGCGCCAGGCGGAAGCGCGGAAATCGGGCGCCCTGCCCTGGCTGCGCCCCGACGGCAAATCGCAGGTCACGCTGCGCTATGAGAACGGTGCGCCGAAGGCGGTGGAAAAAGTCGTGCTCTCCACCCAGCATGCACGCACCATAGGGCTGGACGAACTGCGCGCCGCGGTGCGGCGCGAAATCATCGAGGCCGTGATTCCGCCCGAACTGCGCTCGCCGCAATTTGAATGCCTGATCAACCCGACCGGGCGCTTCGTCGTCGGCGGACCGAAAGGCGACACCGGCCTGACCGGCAGGAAGATCATCGTCGACTGCTACGGCGGCAGCTGTGCGCACGGCGGCGGCAGTTTTTCCGGAAAAGACCCGACCAAGGTCGACCGCTCCGCCGCCTACATGGCGCGCTTCGTAGCGAAACAGGTGGTCGCCGCGGGGCTCGCGCGCCGTTGCACCCTGCAGCTCGTCTACGCCATCGGCGTGGCCGAACCGCTGTCGCTCGGCGTCGATACGCAGGGAACAGGATGCGTGGGCGACGCGAAGCTGGAGGAGGGGATACGCGGGTTCTTCGATTTCACACCCGCGGGCATCATCGCCACGCTGCAATTGCAGCGCCCGATTTACGCGCAGACTTCGGTATATGGGCACTTCGGGCGCGAATTGCCGGGTTTCACCTGGGAGCATACCGATCGCGCGGCCGCGCTCAGGCGCGCGCTGCTTGGATGAGCACGGGTACCGGCCAAGCGCTCAGTGCATCAGCAGGTGCGGCAGCCAGGTCGAAAAACTCGGCACGTAGGTGATCAGCAGCAGCAGGCCGAGCATCAGGACGATGAACGGCAGCGTGCCGCGCACCACCTCGGTCAGCGGTATGCGCGAGATGCCCGAGATTACGTACAGGTTCAATCCGACCGGCGGGGTGAGCAGCGCGAGTTCCATGTTGATGACGATCACCACGCCGAAATGGATCGGATCGATGGCGAGAGGTTTCAGCATCGGAATGATCACCGGCAGCGTCAGCAGCATCACCGAGAACACCTCGAGGAACATGCCCAGGATCAGCAGCACGATGTTGACGATCACCAGGAACTGCCAGCCCTGGATGCGCCATTCGGTGACCAGTTCCACCGCTCGCGTCGCGATGCCGGTCTCGGTGATCCAGTGGCCGAAGGCCAGGGCCACCGCGATGATGAGCATGATCGCGGCGGCGTTGCGTATCGCTTCGGCCAGTACCGGCAGCAGCTCGCGCATGCGCATGCCGCGATACACGAACAGCGACAGCACGATCGCGACCACCGCGGACAGCGCGGCCGATTCGGTCAGCGTGACGATGCCGCTGTAAAGGCCGCCGAGCACGATCACCGGCACCATGAACGCGGGAATCGCGTAGACGGTGCGGCGCAGGCGGTCGCGCGAGGGCATGGCCTGGCCGCGCGCATAATTGTGGCGGTGGCTGTACCAGAAGATATAGCTTGCGAGCAGCGACGCCTGGATCAGGCCGGGCACCACGCCGGCGAGGAACAGCCGCGGGATCGACTCGTCGGCAAGCACGCCGTAGACGACGAAGGCGAGGCTGGGCGGAATGAGTATGCCGAGCGTGCCCGAGGCGCCGACAATGCCGGCGGCGAAATGCGGTTCGTAGCCGCGCTCGCGCATCGCCGGCACCAGGATCGTGCCCATCGCGATCGCGGTCGCCACCGACGAGCCGCACATCGCCGCGAACACGGTGCAGGAGAACACGCACACCAGGCCGAGGCCGCCGCGCACCTGCCCGACCCAGGCCTCGGCCGCTCCGATCAAGGCCTTGGCCACGCCACCGCGCTCCATCAGCGTGGCGGCGATCACGAAATAGGGCACTGCCAGCAGCGTTTGCGAATTGAGCTCGTCGATGAGCTTCTGCGCGAACGCCAGCAGCGTACCCTCCGAGCCGAACATTACCGCTCCCGTCGTCCCCATCGCGAGGTAGATCGGGATACCGAGTATCAGCAGTACCAGGAACAGGACGACAAAGAGAAAGGTCAAGGCTTCACGCCATTTTTTTGGAATAGTTTCAGGCAGCGCTGGGCATAAGCCACTGCCATCAGCAAGCCACCCACCGGCAGCGCCGCCGAATAGATCCACAACGGAAAACGCAGGCTGGTGGTCGAGACATCGCCATAGGACCAGGTCTGCCAGGCGACGGCGGTGCCGTAGCCCAGGAGCAGGAGTGCGAATGCGAGCCCCAGCAATTCGCCAAAGATGGCGACAAAGCGGCGAAAACCCGGAGGAAACATGGCAACGAACAGATCCGCCCTGACATGGCGGTCAGCCGCGGTGACCAGCCCGAGCGCAAGGAATACCGCCCAGATGACAAGATAGACCTGCACTTCGTCGGAGGCCTCGAGCGTGAGCCTTGGGATGAAATAGCGCACGAACACGTTGTACGCGCACACCAGCAGCGCAGCCAGCGCCAGTCCTCCGACGAGCCGCTCTTGGAACCGGGTCCAGACCGAGCGCGGCGCAGCATGCGGCGCAAGCTCGGCCTTGGCCTTGTCGGCGAGGGCGCTAGCCAGAGTCGTCTGCCCCGAGGCCTCCGGCGGTTCGCTGATATTCAATTTGATTCAGCGCTGAATGAGTATCCAGCGCAAAGTCAAAACTCGACTTTGGCCGCGCGCAATTCGTCGAGTCCGAGCTGAACCGCATCGGCATCGATTTTCATTTCCTTGACGAGATCGTTCTGCACGGCCATCAGGCGCTTCCTCGCAGCGACGATGTCAGGCTTCGATGGACCGGTAATTTTGAGCCCGTTCTTGATCAGGATCTCGCGCGCGTCAATCTGCGCTGCCGCGGCATTCTTGCGCTGCTCGCCGACTGTCGCGTCCCAGGCGGCGGTGATCGCGTTCTGCACATCCTTCGGCTGCTTGTTCCAGAAGTCCAGGCTCACCATCGGCACGTACTGGCCAAAATACTGGAAATCTTCGAAGCTGTACTTCAGGCCCGAGTCCCACAGTTTGGCGGTGACCGAGCTCTCGTGCGTCGTGGTCACGGCATCGACCACGCCCTGGCTCAGCGCCAGCGGCAAATCGGGCCAGGGAATCAGCGTCGGTGAGCCGCCCAGCACCTTGATGCGGGCGGCGTTGGCGCTGCCGCCGGGGAAGCGGATCTTCATGCCCTTCAAGTCATCGTATTTATTGATCGGCTTTGACACGCTGTACATATGCTGGAAGCCGAGGTCCATCCATTTGCCCAGGATCTTGACCTTGAGCCGCTCTTCCATGCGCTTGTTGATGAACTCTCCGAGCTTGCCGTCCATGATCTTGTGCACGGTCTCGGCGTCCACGCCGTAGAACATCGGCAGCGTCTGGATCGCGGTGTTGGGCTCGATGCCGTCGAGCTGCCAGGTGCCGGGGATACCCATTTCGATCGCGTTCTGGCGCAGCGCCTTGGGAATGTCGCGGTCGCGGAACAGCTGCGCGCTGGGATAGATCTCCACCGCGATCCTGTTGCCGATGCGCTTCTTCAGCTCTGCTGCAAACGCCTCGGTGCCCTTGTTGCGCACGTGCGTTGCGTTGGTGTCGAGCGAAACACGCATCTTCTCCTGGGCGATTGCCGCGCCGTGTGGCAGGTAAAGCCCGGCCGCGCCGGCGAGCGCCAGTGCGATAGTGCTCAATGCTCGTTTCATGTCCTCTCCTTGAATGATGATTATGTTCTTGTCCAGGGTTCGATTGACACCGGAACCCTGCCTGCGTTTCAATGTACGTATATTCGCATGCATTGTAAAGAGCGGGGTCCGCGCGCAGCCCCGCCGTCCAACTTGGCCACGATGACCCCATCCCCGTTCCTTACGCTGCACGAGCTGGTGAAGAAAGCGCGGCAGAAACTCAACCACGACAACTGGGACTATGTCGTCGGCGGAGCCGAGACCGAGACCACGGTCAGGCGCAACCGGCTCGCCCTGGATTCGATCGCGTTCCGGCCGCGGGTACTGCGCGACGTGAGCCATATCGATGCATCGACCAAATTTCTCGGGCGCTCGCTGCGCCTGCCTCTGCTGCTCGCGCCGATCGGCGGCCTGGAGCTGTTTGCGCCCGAAGGCGGCGCGGCCGCGGCCAAGGCGGCGCAGCAGTTCGGCGTGTCTCACATGCTCAGCTCGGTGTGCGAACCGGGACTGGAAGCGGTGGCACAGGCCGCCCCCGAGGCGCTGCGCATCTTTCAGCTGTATGTGCGCGGCGATGCCGCCTGGACCGACGCGATGGCCGAACGCGCCGTCGCCGCCGGCTGCGGCGCGTTCTGCCTCACCGTCGACACCGCCTACTACAGCCGGCGCGAGCGCGATATCGCGAAGCGCCACAGCCGCAGCGGCCCGATGCCGGCGCGCGAGTTTCAGGCGAAGCTGACCTGGAGCGACGTCGACAGGATCAGGACGAAGTTCGCGATCCCTCTCATTCTGAAAGGCATTGCCACGGCGGAAGACGCCACGCTCGCGCTGCAACACGGCGTGGACATGATTTACGTGTCGAACCACGGCGGGCGCCAGCTCGACCACGGCCGCGGCGCGATGGAGGTGCTGCCGGAAATCGTCGATGCCGTCTGCGGCCGCGCGCCCATCATCATCGACGGCGGATTCAACCGCGGCGCGGATGTCGTCAAAGCGCTCGCCGCCGGCGCGAGCATCGTCGGCATTGGCCGCATGCAGTGCATCGGCCTGGCTGCGGCCGGACAGGCAGGGCTGGTGCGCCTGCTCGAAATCCTGGAACAGGAAATCCATACCTGCCTGGGCCTGCTCGGCGTCAACAGCTGGACCGGGCTGGACCCGTCCTATCTGCACGCCGCGCCCGCTGTCGGCGCGGGCGACACCTTGGGCGCATTTCCGCTGCTCAATCTGGAAGAACGGTCGTTCTACTGAACCGCGGCTCGATTCCGAATGCGAAAAGGAAACACCGGACATGCGATGGACTGAACGGCGCGCGCGCTTTCGCGCGATACTCGAGGGCAAGGCCTGCATCCATCCGGCTTCGGTGTTCGATCCGGTTTCCGCGCGCATCGCCGAAGACCTGGGCTTCGAGCTCGGCATGTTCGCCGGGTCGATCGCATCGCTGACGGTGCTGGGAGCGCCCGACCTGACGCTGATCACGCTGACCGAATTCGCCGCGCAGGCGCAGCGCATCTGCCGCGCCGGCACGCTGCCGCTCCTCGTCGACGCCGACCACGGCTACGGAAACGCGCTCAACGTCATGCGCACGGTGGAAGAG
>Ga0335082_10003848_pt1 | contig 16337 bp, 11 predicted proteins | sample Lox_Sample_41_FD_206718 | JGI IMG/M metagenome (GOLD analysis project Ga0335082, IMG submission 206718) | Soil microbial communities from Loxahatchee National Wildlife Refuge, Florida, United States - Lox_Sample_4.1 | ecosystem: Environmental > Terrestrial > Soil > Wetlands | place: USA...
CATCTCCACCTTTCAAGACAAAAGATCGCGCCGCGCTCCGTTCTTCGCGAAATGAAAGAACGGCGAGGGCCCGAACTTGAGTCCGAAAGCCCTCCGGAGCTGAAAGAGTAGTGCCTAACAGCGGCTCGCGGCCACCCGACCTATCTCTCAGTACAACTGTCCTGACGATGTGCTTTGAAGCCATACTGCTAATAGTGGGGGCAGGCGGCGTGAGACGAAGCGGCTGCTCCCGAGCTCGGTCTCTACGAACTACGAGAATCCGATATGTCCATTTAGAAAGGACGACCGACTCTATGACTAGTTCGAGAGGAAGTCAATAGCGCCAAAGTGGTGCAAGTCATGCCGAGAAGCGCAAAAAAAAAGGCAAAACTAAGTTCCTCCACTCGCACTGAAGTGCTCGGTCGGGACGACAGCCAAGAAACCGAAGCGCGAATAGCGAATCGCAACCTACGAAACTACTCCGACTCCAGCACTAAATAGCTCAGCAAGCCCGCGCGTTCAACCTGCAACACTATAGGTCGTCCGGGCTTCATCTGCCGTAAGTCTTGCTTAAGTTGCGCCAGGTCTTTAATCGGAACGCCATTAAGGGAATGGATAACATCGCCGGGCTGCGGACCTTCTCCTAACAAAGTACTGGTAGGAGTTTTGGCTGCTACTAACACGCCGCTGGGAATTCGGAGGTCGCTACCTAGTAACTCTTTTACTTCGCCGGTAATATTCACGCCTACGATGCCAAGTCGGTTCACTAGATTATCCGGGCCGGCGACCAGGTCGGCAAAGCGCATAGGATCATCGGGCCGCTCGGTGATAGTTACTGCAAGCTTGGTTTCCTTGCCATCGCGTAGGACGCCGATCTCCGCCTTCTCTCCAATTTTGTAGCTATAAAGCACGAGCGTGAACTGGCGGACATCCTCAATCGGCTTGCCGCCGAAACTGGTGAGAACATCGCCAGGCTTTAGCCCGGCTTTGTCAGCCGACGAACTGGGCATGACGTCCTCCACCAGAACGCCGCTGGTGACGGGCAGATGCAATCCCTCAACCAGCTCGGGCGTGATGGTGCGCAGGAAGACGCCGACCTGGCCACGATGGACGTGACCTTCGGTGCGAATCTGATCGAAGACATTGCGCACCACATTGCTGGGAACGGCGAAGCCCAGGCCCTCGTTGCCGCCCGACTGGGTCAGGATGAAGGTGTTGATGCCGACGACGCGGCCGTCCACGTCAACCAGCGGCCCGCCGCTGTTGCCGGGATTGATGGGAGCGTCGGTCTGGATGTAGATGGCCGGATTATCGGAATCGATCTGCCGCGCGGTTGCGCTGATGACACCCATGGTGACCGAGTTCTCCAACCCCAGCGGGCTGCCGAAGGCGAAGACGATCTCTCCCTGTTGCAGCGCGTCGGAGTCGGCGAACTGCAGCGCGGGTAAGCCGGTCATGTCAATCTTCAACACTGCCAGGTCGTTCAGGCGGTCAACGCCCACGAGTTTGGCCTCGATGGAGCCACGGCGCTCGGCCGGCGCCGCTGATTGCTTCTCCAATCCCTGCAAGCGCACGCGAATCTTTCTTGCGCCTTGCACCACATGCGAGTTGGTCACGATGTATCCATCGGACGACACAATGACGCCCGCGCCAATGCCATGCTCTGGCGCGAAATACGCCGTATCGGCCTTGTCCTTGTCGCTGCTCAGGCCGTAGCTGCTGGTCAGCACCTGCACCACCGACTTTGTAACCGCGGCTGACAACGCCTGCACCGACTGGCTGAACACGTGTAGTGGGTCGCTCTTGAGCGCCTTGGCTGCTTCGGCAGTGCGAGTTGGCTGTTCGGTCTGAGCGGCGCAAAAGGCCGAGGTTGTTAATACAGTCAGTAGGAGCGCGATCATTCGGGCAGAGGCGGGCATGGTTGTCATTCTATGAGATGGCGGAGGGCGCAGCCGAGAATTGGGTCATGGCTCATTTTCGATCCTGCGCGAAGCGTGATTCCAGGGCCAAATTGCAACGCGTTGAGAGCCGGGTTACGATTCTGAGGCCATCTTCGCGTTGGCCGGTCCTTCGGATTCCTGATGCGATACGTGCTCTCCAAGTTCGCCAAGCTCCGGAGGTGGGGTTTGGTTGCTTGCTTTCTCGTTCCCGTTGCGCTGCACTCCGCCGAGTCTTCACGGCGACAACTCAATTCCGAATGGCAGTTTCGCGCGCTGAATGCGGCCGACCATCCTGAAGTCAGCGACTGGCACGTGGCCCAGGTTCCCGGCGCGGTGCAGACTGACCTGCTGGCTGACCGCCTGATTCCCGATCCGTTTTCTGGTGATAACGAATCCCGGCTACAGTGGATTGGCTTAACAGATTGGGAGTACCGCAGCATGTTCCAGGTTGATGCTGCCACACTACAGCACGAACATGTTGACCTGATCTTTGATGGCCTTGACACCTTCGCTGAGGTGTTCTTGAACGAGCAGGCCGTGCTAAATGCCGACAACATGTTCCGCCGCTGGCGGATTACAGCGAAGCCGCTGCTGAAGGCCGGGGCCAACACGCTGCGCATCGTCCTCCGGTCGCCGATCACCAGCATGATTCCGGAGGTGAAGGCGCTGCCGTACATCCTGCCTTCAGTTTCGACTGCGAATGCCGGCAACGAAGAGAATGTCGCTACGGCACCGTACACACGTAAGGCTCCTTATCAGTATGGCTGGGACTGGGGTCCGCGATACGTGACCATCGGAATCTGGAAACCAATTTGGCTCGAAACTTGGGACCAGACCCGGATGGAGAGTTTTCACATTCATCAGCTCAAGGTCACGAGCGGTGCGGCGGAGCTTGCCGCGGAGCTGGAGATTGAATGCACTCGTCCTGTCGCTGCAGCAATAGCAATCGCTCATGCCGATGCGAGCGGCGGTTCGCCAACCCGTGACGCGACGCAGAATGTCCAGCTCGATGGCGGCATCAATCATGTCTCGATTCCGTTGCGGGTTGCGTCGCCGAAGCTTTGGTATCCGGCAGGATATGGAGCGCAGGACCGTTACCGGTTTTCGGCGTCGGTCAAGGTAGGTAAAGACCTGGTTGCGCAAGCAGAACTGAAGACGGGACTTCGCGCCGTCGAATTGCGCCGCGAACCTGACCAGTGGGGCAAGAGCTTCACTTTCGTCGTGAACGGAATTCCAGTCTTTGCCAAGGGCGCAAATGTCATTCCTTTCGACAGCTTTCCGAGCCGCGTTACCACGAGACGCTATCGCGAAGTTCTCGAAGCGGCGCGCGCCGCCAACATGAACATGGTCCGCGAGTGGGGTGGCGGCATTTACGAAAGTGACGACTTCTACGACATTTGTGACGAACTCGGCCTCATGGTCTGGCAGGAGTTTATGTTTGGTGGTGACATGGTTCCGGGCGACATCGCGTTTCAGGAGAGTGTGCGGGACGAAGCGACGTATCAAGTGAAGCGCCTTCGCGACCATCCCAGCATCGTGCTTTGGTGCGGGAACAATGAAGTAGAGACAGGGTGGCTGTCATGGTCTGATCGACTGACCTTTAAAGAATCCATCACTCCGCAGCAACGCGAGAGGGTCTGGCAGGACTATGTCGTCCTCTTCCATGACATTATCAAGAGCGTAGTTGAAGAATATGGGAGCCCGACGGCGTATTGGCCGAGTTCGCCCAGTGCGAACTTTGAGGCGCCACCCGGCGACCCTGGGAACGGCGATATGCACTATTGGGGAGTGTGGCACTCGCTAGAGCCGGTCGAGAGCTATACGCTTCAGAATCCTCGCTTCATGTCGGAATTCGGCTTCCAGTCCTTTCCCGATATGCAAACGATTCTCAGCTTTGCGCAGCCGGGAGATCTGACCATTGATTCTGAGGTGATGAAGTCGCATCAGAAGAACCATGGCGGCAACGAACGCATCCTTACCTACATGCTGCGCGAATATCCGGAGCCCAAAGACTTTGCTTCGTTCGTTTATGTAAGTCAGGTTCAGCAGGCGGAAGCTATCAAGGCCGGGGCAGAGGCCCTACGGCGGAACCGGCCCCGTACTATGGGCGCGCTATTCTGGCAACTAAACGATTGCTGGCCGACTGCTTCATGGTCGAGCATTGACTATTACGGCCGCTGGAAGGCGCTCCAGTATTATGCCAGGCGTTTCTATGCTGACCTGCTCATTTCGCCCTTGGAGCACGACGGTATCGTGGACGTTTATGTAGTCTCCGACAAGTTGCAATCTACAACAGGGCAGGTTCGCACCCGCCTGCTCGACTTTGACGGCACGGCTTTGCTGGACAAAACGCAGGAAGTGGAAATTCCCGCCCAGTCGAGCTCCAGTTTTGTAAGCATCAATAAAGAAAAAACTTCAGGGCTGGCTAGTCTCGATCATGCGTTCCTTGTTGCTGATTTGAAGGTCGCAGGGCAAATCGTCTCGCGCAACGAGTTATTTTTCGATAAGATGCGCAACCTGCAGCTCCCGCTGAAGCCGGCGATCCAGAGCACTGTTGCTGCGCAGGGGTCGGGCTATACAGTGACGCTAAGCTCTCCTGTGCTGGCACGAAATGTATATCTATCTTTCGGCCAGCTCCAGGCTATGCCTGCCGATAACTTCTTCGACCTGATACCCGGAGAAGAAATGGTTATTCAGGTCACATCGCCTGCGACTATCGAGCAGCTCCAGCGGGCGATGAAGATCATCTCTCTTACCGACGCTTTCTTTGATGAGAGACCAACCTATCGCGGCAAGCAAGGCGTCTCGTCTACCCCTACTGTGCCACACTGACAGACGGCAACCTTGTCTGCTTCGTTGTGAGGATCGGGCGATGAGGGCGGGGCACCTCCCAACGAGCTGGTTGTCAGACTTCTGAAGTGCTGACGACTGGGACGCAGGTAATTAGCGCCGGCCCTGCCATCGTACGCCGAAGCGGTACAGGATCGGTTGGCCGAGGTTGACCGTCGGCGTGCGGGCAATGTCGTATTCGCTGTTGGTCAGGTTCTCGCCCTGGAAGAAGACATCGAAACCTTTGGGCAGCGGTCGCGAGACGGTGGCGCTGAGTACAAAGTAGGCGCCCAGAGGGAATTGGTTCAAGTCATCGTCGAACTCGTTGCTGGCGGTGCGCCCCTGGATAGCGACGAAGATCTTGTCCGGAGCAGCCCAGGTGCCCTGGAAGACGAATTCATTCTTCGGCGTCAGCGGAATCTGGTTGCCGACAAGGGCGGGATTGGCCGGATAGGAAGTTACGGTAGCGTTGATGAACTGGTAGGCAGCGCTCATCCAGATGCGGTTGGTGATGTGATAGTTCATTCCTGCCTGGAGTCCGGGCGCCTGAAGGCGTCCCAGGTTTTCGCGCATGCGCGTGATGAGCTGCGGCGTTGAGCTAATGGTCACGTTGGCGACCGGATCGGTGACGAAGCCCCAGAATCCGACGCCGTAGATGGTGATGCGGTCCTGCAGCATGGTGGCGCGCACTCCGCCCTCTCCGCCGGTGTAGCGCTCAGCCACAAGGAAGGGGTTAGCCAGTGTCTGCACATTGCCCACGCGGAAGCCGCGGTAGAGTTCGTTCAAGGTAGGGGCGCGAAACGAACGATAGGCCGACGCATACAGCACGACATGATCGCCGGCTCGATAGGAAGTGGTCAGCCGAGGACTGAAGGCGTTCTGCCCGCGGTCAGGGTAGGCAATGTACGTAGGCTTGCCGGTGATGGGAATCCGCGAGGAGCTGGCGTTGAGGTTGCTCCACAAATCTTCGCGTCCGGAAAGTGTCACCGACCATCTGGGCGTAATCTGCCAGATGCCTTCGAGGAAGACACCCAGCGATTGCTGTGTGCCGCCATTCGCTAACTTTGCCGTCGGCTTACCGGCGGAGTAGCTGACTTCGTCACTGAAGCCGGTGACATTCATGCCATCGAGACCTGCCAGCAATGTGAAACGGCCGGCGAACTGCTTCGACCACTGCGCAATCAGTCCCATTTGCTGTACGGGAACGCGCTGCACATTGGTCAACGATTCGCTGTTGCGATTGGCCGCGACGGACGAGAACGTCTGGTAGTAGTTCTGTGTTCCACCATACAGCCGCAACGTGAACAAGCCGGCGGTATGACTGTCGTAATCGGTGCCGAAGGCGAGTTGCCGGATGGTCGTATCGTTCACCTGCAGTTGTGTGCCATTCTGACGGTTTTCGCCGTAGAGCGAGCCTTCGAGGAAGATCCGTCCGCGATTGGAGAGCTGGCGCTCGACCTTGTAGATGCCGCTGCCGTACTGGGATGCAACTGGCGCGTCTACCGAGCCGCGAATGTCTTCGGGCACGGGAATATAACCGTCAGTGCGAAAGCCTTCGCCACCAATGGCTGCCGACCACTGTCCGGCATGGACAGCGCCCCACCCTGAACCCCAGGGCGAGTTCTCGTTGCCATACGAACCCTGGATAAAGGCGTTGGTCTGAATCGACGGACGAGTTTCGAGATTGACCACCCCGCTGAGCGCGTCGTTGCCGTAAAGGGCCGATACTCCGCCGGGCACAACCTGCACTTCGCTCAGTGATGCCTGCGGAATGCGTGCCCAATAAATCCATCCGCCAAAGGGATCGTTGAGCGGGATGCCGTCGGCAAGGACGAGCGCGCGGCTGGCCCCGCTTGCGCCCAGTCCTCGCAGTGAGACGCCCTGCGACGTGGGATTGGCGGTCTGGCTTCCCGACCTGCGCAGCAGGGTGAACCCGGGAATTTGGCGCAGCTTGTCATCGGTGGTCAACGCGCCCCATTCCTGCAATTGCGTTGAAGTGACCACCGCAGCGTCGGGTTGCGCCTCGACGTCGTCGACTCCGGTCGGCAGGATGGAGGTGCGTGTCGAGGTCACGTCAAGGCTCTGCTGCACCGTGGCGAGCGTCAGCGTAATGGACAAATTGTTCTGCCCAGCCTGCCAGGCCGTAGTACTAGTCGAAAAGCCCGGCGCGCTGACAATTACCTCGCCGCTCGCAGCCGATATACCGGTGAAGACAAAAGTGCCATCCGACTGCGTGACGCGACCGAACTCCTGCCCATCGGCGCGCAGCACAACCCTCGCCCGGGAAACCACCGCGCCGCTGCGATCCTTGACTGTTCCTCGGATCTCGTGCTGCGCCGCGCTCCAGGCGAGGGGATAAGCAAGAAGAACCAGGAGTGACACCAGGGAGGCAGACTTAAGAACTGCGAAACGGAACATTCGTGATTGGTCGGTTCTATGGAGTCTTGTTGCTAAGGGCGTGCGCAGAAACCATCATACTTCAAGCATCCGGGATTGTTCGGGACGGTTATCGTGTCGAAGCCGTCAACTGGGGTTTGTCGGCCGGCCATTGGTGCGGGTCAATTCTGCGTAAAACCGGTCGAGCTGGCTTCCCGTGAAGTTTAGCTGCCAGCCCAGGTCGTCGGTTTTGAGCTGCGCCATCAACTGGTCTTTGGGTACGCCTTTACTTACCAGTCCGGTCGCACGGGAAAGCAAGGTATCGATCTTGGTCTTGAAGCTTTCCAGCTCGGCCCTTGTAATCGGCGGTCCGGTACCGGGTACCACGGTGTCGAAGTCCAGCTTGAGGATCTGCCCCAGCACCGAGCTCCAGCCTACCAGGCTGCCGCCCGCCGCGAAGTCTGGAGTCGGCGTAGACGCAAATAGGTCCCCCACCGCCACTACTTTCAAATTGGGGAAATAAACTACCGTGTCGCTATTGCTGCGGGCGTTGCCCAAGTACATCAACTGCACATCAACTCCGCCCAGGCGTATCTGATAGTCGCGGTCGTAAGTGACTACTGGCGAGTTTTTTTCGCCCGCTGAATTGTCTGAGGCGAGACTCTGTCGCGCATTTTCCTGCACCACGATGGGTGTTCCGTCTGCCAGGAACTTCGCGTTGGTTCCAGTGCGGGATGCGTCGGTGTCCGTAAGGATGAGGGCGCGCACAGGCTGACCTGAAATCTTTTTGATACGTGCCCGCAGCGCATCGTAGTTGCCGGGCAGTTTCCCATCCACCAGGACCAGTCCGTTTCCGGTCAAGCGCAGAAGCGAGTTGCTGCCCTGGCCGGAGATCAAGTACAGGCCGGTCTTCACCAACTGCCAATTCATGCCGTCATTGGCGTTGACCGACCCCGGCTGCTTGTATTGCGCTGAGCCGGTGATGGCTCCGGCCATAACCAGTAAAGCAAGGGCACACTTTCCGTACACCGACACCGTTTTCATAGAAATCAAACCTTGAGTCGAGCTAGGTTCTGTGCAGGTTAAAGGAGGCAGATCCGCAGCTCTATCTAAGCCACGGACCTGCCGGAGGGCGCTTGAGTTTTGTAGTTATTTTCCGTTTCTCGAGAAAGCGTAGAACTTGTTATTGCCTGTGAAGCCGGGAATTCCCAGGTGCGCGTAGCCGGAACCCCAGTACACGCTATCTCCCGAGATCACAGCCCCGGCATTGACCGACGAGCCGGCCGCGTAGCTCCACAGCGTTTTACCGCTGGAAGCGTCCAACGCCAGCATGGTAGGCGCCGTCGCCGAGCCTGCCATCGAGGAGCCATACACCACGCCCTTGGCTACGGCCATCGCGCCGAGATCGATGGAGCCGTTGGGATCCTGCACCTGCCACAGGATCTTGCCCGTTGCCGGATCCAGGGCTGCGAAAGAGCCTGCGCTGCCTCCCGCATAAGGAATGCCGTACAGGTTGGCGATGGCCACGTAGATGCGATTACCGTCGCTGGCCGAGCCCCATTCGATACCGCCAAGGGACGAGCCCGGTCCTACCTGCGTCTGCCAAAGGAGCGCACCGGTATCGGGATCGAGCGCATAGTAGATGCCGCTCTTTTGTCCAGCACCAATGATGGTTTTGTGGCCGCCCTTGCCCTTGAATGTGATCTCATTAGGGGCCGAGCCGAAGTCAAAGTCCGGTCCAGTGGGCTCATTGGCGAGGTTAGCCGGACAATTGGTGGCGGGAGGAACCACACATCCTACGTTCCAATCGTCGCTACCGGGGGAATAGGGAGGTGACGCCAAATTCCAAGACATCAATCGAGTGGCCCACTTTACATGGCCTGTCCACATGTCGAGCGCGACAATCGCATCTACATAGTCTTTCGAGGAAAGGCAGGAGGCTTCATTTCCTCCGCCCGCCAGGCACGCGAGATAGGCTGGATCGGTAGGATGGCTGTAGTTGTCCCCCGTTCCGACATAGACGGTACCGCGAGTCAGGTCCACCACCGGATTGCTTCCCCACACTGCTGCACCGCTATATCCAGATGCCGGAACCGTAAACGTCTGCCATAGTTTCCAACCGGTGTAAGCGTCCAACGCCACCACGCTGCCTCGTGCTGAGCAGCACGGGTAGGTCGGGTTGGCGGCTGCGAACTCCTCGTTCGAGGTCATGCCGAAGTACACAATTCCGGCGACCACGACCGGTGAACTGGTAATGACAGGAAAGGAGTTTGATGTATCCGGCCGCGTCTTCCACACCAGTCTGCCGTTGTAGGCGTTGATGCAGAGGAGCCACCCGGTAGGCCCGTTAGGGTTGAATTGGGTGCCGATGTACAGCAAGCCATTGACGACCGCTGGGCTGGTGCGGGCGGCCGTGCCTGCCGCCAGTCCGTAGTCCGAAAGCTGATGTGACCATATCGCCTTGCCGCTATTAGCATCCACGGCCCAGAGGTTTCCGCCCCAGTCCGGGAAGTAGACAATTCCATCTACGACGGCCGCGCGGGCTGATACGTCGCCGCCCGTAGTAAACACCCATTTAGGCGCCAGCCTGCCTACGTTTCCAGTGGTGAGGCTGGTTTGCGATGCGGCGGCGTTGTTGGTCAAATCCTGGCCGAACATCGGCCAGTCCTGCGCCGCTAATGGCGCAACAGCCAGGGTTGTGAGCACGAGGCCAAGGACGAGGGCGGGTACGCCCACAGAGGCGCAAATCTTCTTCATAGTGTCTAGTTCTCCCCAGATAACAACTTTCGATTGGACGCACCACATATTTCTCTGCAGGCATCCTCAATCCTGCAAAGAACACGAGTGCCGTTAGCAGATTGGTCTAGAACGACCCGCGTAGTAAATAGAGCCGAAGTGAAATCGAAGTGAAATCAGAGTCGAATCAAAGTGAAGAAAGAATGAATAACAAATGATGAATGTGAATTTTCTGCGGCGCAAAAGTCCTTGACGATAACGGATTTACGTGTACTCTGATGCTAATTGGTTGGTCGGCCTGGCGACGCCTGGCACCTTTGTGCTGCTAACGGCCATTAAAGGTTTGCGCGAGAACAACGACAGGATGAACCCGTCATGGGACGCTCGATGATGGGTTGGGCGGTCAGGCAGGCGGTTGTTGTGGGCTGTAAGACGGGGTGAGAAAGGACTGCGCCACTTGGAAAAAATCTTCCGCTTCGCCCGCTTTGAGGCGGACCGGGAACGCTATCAGTTACGGCACCGCACCCGCACCATAAAGCTTGAACGCATCCCACTGGAGCTCCTGTTTCTTTTGCTGGAACAGCAAGGGAAGCTGGTTTCGCGCGAGCAGATTGTGTCCAAGATCTGGCGGGACGGCTCATTTCTGGACACTGAGCGCAGCATCAATACCGCGATTCGTAAGCTCCGCAGGGCCCTGGGAGACCACCCTCGCCGCCCACAATTCATCGAAACGGTGGTAGGCAAAGGCTACCGGTTCATCGCTTCGCTGATTCCACAGGCCAGATTGCAAGACCTGCGACCTAAGCTTCAATCGCAAGAAGCGGCGCCCGCCAACGGGTCAGGAAGGGGGGACCACGAGATTCGGTTGCGAGGCTTCCTGATCGAGACCATCAGTGGCGTCTCGGTCCTCACCTGCGATGTCATGGTCGGCCGCCTGGCTTTGGGCCGGATAGCTCTGTCGGAATTGGAACTTCCCGGCGGAGTATCGCTGCCCCTGAAGCCGCAGGACAGGCTTTTGCTGAAGCTTCACGGAGTGCGCGTGAGCTTGACAGATAAAGCAGCCCAGGCCTTGCACGCTTTTTCCATCTCCGTCTTGCAGAGCGGATTGCGGGAACGGGCTACCGATGTCCTGCCGACAGCGCTTCCAGAACCGGCCGTGGTTGACAGCCCGCAACCGCTTAGCTCCTGATGCGGGAGGCGAACGCCGGCCGCATCGCCTGCGGTTTACGCCGGTGTGCTCCGCACATCAGTCAGTGACGGATTACCACGCCAAGCTCGACTAACCTGACTATACTGTTTGGCGTACACGTCTCTGTGAGGAGCTGCTAATGGCTACGACCGTGGAAAGACCTGCAATTACCGAGAACATTTCCGTTCATCCTCCCAAACGGCTGCTGTTTGGGCCGGGACCCAGTCAAGTTCATCCCCGTGTGTATCAGGCCCTGGCGCAGCCCATTGTCGGGCACCTGGACGCCTACTTCTTCCAGATTTCCAGCGACATTCAGCGCATGCTGCGCAAAGTGTTCGGCACCACCAACGAGCTGACCTTCGTCATCTCGGCCACCGGCAGCGGCGGCATGGAGACTGCCATCTCCAACTTCGTCACGCCCGGGATGAAGGTGGTGTCGTTTGCCAACGGCTATTTCTGCGATCGCCAGTCAGAAATGGCGCGACGCCAGGGCGCGGAGCTGGTGCGCTTCGAGAAGCCATGGGGCGAGGTCTTCGGCGATGAGGAAGCAACCGAGTTCATCCGCAACGAGAAGCCGAAGGTCGTCATGTACGTGCAGGCGGAGACCTCGGCCGGAGCGTTCCAGCGCGGCGAGGCTATCTGCAAAGCGGCGCACGAAGTGGGCGCGTTGGTCATCGCTGACTGCGTGACCTCGCTGGGCGCCATGCCGGTGGAAGTTGACAAGACCGGAATCGACATCGCCTACAGTTGCACCCAGAAGGGCCTAAGCTGCGCGCCGGGACTGTCGCCGATTACGGTGTCACCCCGCGCCGCCGAATGGCTAAAGGCGCGCGAGACGCCCAACCGTTCCTGGTATTTCGACCTGAAGCTGATTGCCGACTACCTCACCGTCTCCCACCGCTACCATCACACAGCGTCGGCAACCATGTTCTATGGCCTGCACGAAGCCCTGACGCTGATCGAAGAAGAAGGCCTGGAGAACCGCTGGAAGCGCCATCAGCAGGCGCATCTCCAGTTTGTGAATCAGGTGGAAGCGCTGGGCCTGGAGATGCTGGTCCCTCCCCAGCATCGCATCTGGAACCTGAACACGGTCAAGGTTCCGCAAGGAGTTGATGACGCCAAAGTCCGCACGACGCTGCTGAATGAACACGGCATCGAGATCGCGGGCGGCTTCGGGCAACTGGCCGGCAAGATCTTCCGGGTAGGCGTGATGGGCCCGCTGGCGACGAAAGAGCATGTGGACGATTTCGTGGCGTGCTTTGGGGAGGCGTTGCGGGGAGCGGGGTACAAGAGCTAGCGGCCCCGGTTACGTCTTGCGCCCACCCTCTCGCCAAAAGCGGCGAGAAGAGTGGGGCACCCACAGGTAAGAGTGATGCATAATCTCAAACCGAAAGGGCAGGCGACCCGCCCAACCGAACAGGTCGGGGAGGCCGGGACAAGACGACTCAATCGCCCTAATTTTGGGATTGGTATCATTATTGTGGCTGGGCTCCTGCTGCTATGGGTCTTTTCCCCGAAGGACAGCCCAACTCCTGCGACCACTGTTCGGAATGATGAATCTCCGTCAACTGACACGGTCCGACAAACAAATTCCTCCGTTCCTCCACTACAGAAATCGTTTACGTCTATGATCGGCTCATTTATTCCAAAGTACAATAGCGCTGGCTCAGAGGTACTGGCAGCCAATGATCAGTTTCGCCAAGTGGAGCAAGAACATCGCAAGACAAATGTGAGAGTTGAGCGCAAGAATGCCATCGCTAGTTACTTCTCTGGATCGAGAAACCTCCAATTCCAAGGATGGATTGGTGAAGTGGCCGACACTTTCCCATATCAAGATCTCGACGGAACTGAAAGCGCCTATTTTTCCGTCAAGCTACGAGGATCTGACATTGTCTTAGAAACGGCGGGTGGGAGCAAGGTACTCGACGCGATGATCTTAGAAAAAGCGGTTAAGGGCAATGAGCAAGATCTGTTTTCGCCTTCGCCAAACACGATGATTTCTCGTAAGGATGTATTGTATCAGTCCCTTATGAATATAAAAAAAGGCGATGTAGTGACAGTATCAGGCACCTTTCTTCTCAAGAACAACGGAGGGGATTATTTATATGAAGCGAGCGCTACCGAGAAAGGTTCAATGACTGAACCGGAGTTTTTTGTAAAGTTTAGTCAGATAAGTAAGGGAGTACAATTGTTTGAGGAAGGTGGCGCTGCCCAGCCTGTGACTCCGGTAGTTTCGCAAGAAGCTTCTCCGCCGGCAGTTGTCAGTGATGTAGCTCCAATGAACGCGCCTCCTGTCCTACCGCATGATGCGACCTGTGAGGTCGTAGATGCGGGAAGCTCGATTGGATTCAGCCGATCGCCGTCCGTCCGTTGCCTCATTGAGAAGCACGGGACAAATGCCTCGACGGGAGAGGAGGATTGGGAAATTACAATCCTCAATTCCTCATTCGCGCAAGTGGTACTCACGCCAAGAATCGAACTCCAAGATGGTGCTGGAGCAGTTGTAGGGACGGCATCTTGGGAACCGTTTACCGTTACGGGGTATGGGAGATACGTCTTTACTAGGCGATTGGAATACGACAGCAAGCTGACGTTTGCCCGAGTGGTCGCGAACCTTGAAGCGAGTCAAAAGTAGGCCCTGCCTAACCAAAGCGAGTTAATCTATGTGCATTATGGGCAACGTAGTCCCGTTGTTTGCTTTAACGGTGTCTGTGGCGTCGGCGTGTCTTGCCAGCGCTGCGTGGTGGACGAGCCGCGAGAAGCTGAGGCTTGATCTTTATAACCGACGTTTCGACGTTTACAGTCGGACGTTGGATTTCTATCACTCTCTTCACGAATGGACGCCTACTGACTTGGAAAAGGCCTCAACCTCATTGCAAGATTCAGCAGAGCTGCGCAAGACGCAGAGAGCTTTCATCAAAGCGAGTAGGGAGGCTCAGTTTCTATTTGCTGATGCTTCTGGGATACATAAACGACTCGAACAGATGCACGCCGATACTCTGTTTATAATTGGATACAAGCGCGATACTGCACCTAACTTGGTGGGTCAGCCGGAGACGATCTCAGAGTATCAGAAGTTCGCCGAACGCTTGAAGCGGATCGAGGATTCAATACCCCTACTGGAACAGGAACTGTCGAAGTATCTGGACTTTCATGCGCTTTCGGCCTGGTCATGACAGAATCTTCGCTGGGTGCCCCACCCAACCATCTTTGCGTTGGGTGGGGGAGGGCAATCCGGATCCCCCTCAAGCGTACGCGTTGTGCACAACAAAATACGCCATATGCGTAAGACTCTCTTTGAAAGCGTAGGCGGATCGCGCGTCACGTGCTGACCCCCAGTCCCTAACTAACCCCTAGCCCCTGGTCTTATGCCACTCCCATGCACTGCGCACGATGCTCTCGAGGTCCGAGTGCTGAGGCCTCCATCCCAGTACGCCGCGGATTTTTTCAGAACTGGCGACCAACACGGCCGGATCACCGCCACGCCGTGGCGCTTCCTCCACCGGAATCGGATGTCCCGTGACTTTGCGCGCGATCTCCACTACCTCGCGCACGCTAAAGCCAGTGCCGCTGCCCAGATTACAGATCAGCTCGGAATATTTCCCAAGTCCGTCGAGCGCCAGCAGGTGAGCGGCCGCCAGGTCGTCAACGTGAATATAGTCGCGAATGCATGTGCCATCGTTCGTGGGATAGTCGGTGCCGAAGATGGAGATCGCATGACGCTTGCCTAACGGAACCTGAAGCACCAACGGAATCAGGTGCGTCTCCGGATTGTGCGCCTCGCCGCGCTCGGCCGTCGCGCCCGCTGCGTTGAAGTAGCGCAGGCTCGCGTAGCGTAGGCCATGAATCCGGTGAAACCACTGCAACATTCGTTCGACGATGAGCTTGGACTCGCCGTATGGATTGGTTGGATTCAACGGATGGTCCTCGGTGATCGGAATGCGTTGCGGCTCGCCATAGACCGCTGCGGTGGATGACAGGACGAAGCGCGGAACCCGGTACTTCAAGACGGCTTGCAGCAGCGTCAGCGTGCGCGTGCAGTTGTTATCGAAGAACTTTGCGGGATGCAGCACCGACTCGCCTGCTTCGATGGAGGCGGCGAAGTGCATCACGGCGTCGAAGCGGCCCTGTTCGAATACGTAGGCCAGCACGGCTTCATCGCGCGTATCGGCAAGGATGAATTCGGCCTGCGCCGGAATTGCTTCGCGGTGCCCCTTGCTGAGATTGTCGAGCACGGCAACCGAGTGTGCGTACCGCAGGAGATGGTCGGCTACCACACTTCCGATGTATCCCGCCCCGCCGGTGACCAGTACGCGCACCTGATGTGCTCCTGAAAATGCGTGATGTGAAGGGCGATTGTAATGCCTTGACTACTAAGCGACGAGTCTTGCGTCCAGAAATTGGACGGTGGTTGTCCCGTTTCTGGACAAGGATCCACGACGGTCATCGCATACGTATTACTATAGTACCCATAGCGTGAGTTACTTACATGAACGTCAGCTTTTGGCAAGACGGTTGCACTCAATTCATAGCACGGAGTAAGTAGCGTGCAGTGAAGCTTTGGTGGCCCTCGAGTCCCATTCCGGGTTAGCCACTCTTCGTCCTGCGTTTCAACCGTAGGGCTCCGCCACAGTGGGAGTTGCAATGGCGGAGCCCTACATTGCGCCAACTTCGTCATGGATGCTAAACGGGAAAGATGTTGGCTGGCGGCCTATACTCGCTCGCAGCATGAAAGCCACGTAGCCGATCAGCTCGCCGTCAAAGGCGTCGAATCGTTACTGCCGACCTATGAACGGTTTGCGCGCTGGTCAGACCGGGTCCGCCGCAGCCGGGCGCCGCTCTTTCCGGGATACGTTTTCGTCCATGTTTCGCACGAGGAGCGTATTCCCGTGCTGCAAACCAGTGGAGTGGTGAACATCGTTTCGGTGGCCGGCAGGCCCGCCCGTCTCGGCGACGAAGAGATAGAGCGAGTGCGCACCTGCGGTACCCACGCCAACCTCGTCGAGCCGCATCCGTTTCTAAAAATTGGACAACGGGTGCGGGTCAAGCACGGACCCTTTGCCGGCTGGGAAGGCATTCTCGTGCAAAAGCAGAACGGCGCCCGGCTGGTGATTGTCGTGGAGCAAATCATGAAGTCTGTCGCCATTAACCTGCACGGCGCTGACGTCGAACCCGTTCACTAGCGCCCCATTTCGTCCTTCAACCGCTGTTCGCCCTGCCCAATGGCCGCCTCGCAAGTTACCACCCGGAATCCCTCCGCGTTCGGTGAGTTTCTTCAGGTTTCAGCC
>Ga0335082_10003849_pt1 | contig 16334 bp, 14 predicted proteins | sample Lox_Sample_41_FD_206718 | JGI IMG/M metagenome (GOLD analysis project Ga0335082, IMG submission 206718) | Soil microbial communities from Loxahatchee National Wildlife Refuge, Florida, United States - Lox_Sample_4.1 | ecosystem: Environmental > Terrestrial > Soil > Wetlands | place: USA...
TCCGCGCCCGCCATGAAGCTCCTCTACGGTCCCGCCAGCCCCTACTCGCGCAAGGTGCGCGTGGTCCTCGCCGAGAAGCGCATCGACTGCGATCTCGAGCGCGTCGACGTTCAGCCGCAGGACAATCCGGTGAACGCGCACAATCCGCTCGGCAAGATTCCGACGCTGCTGCTGGACGACGGCACCGCGATCTACGATTCGCGCGTCATCGTCGACTTCCTCGACGGCATGACCGCGAACAGCCGCCTGATCCCGCAGGACAACCGCGAGCGCATCGCGGTCAAGCGCTGGGAGGCGCTCGCCGACGGCGTGCTCGACGCCGGCCTGCTGGTACGCTACGAGTCGTTGCGGCCGCGGAACGAGCAGAGCCCGTCATGGACCGACAAGCAGGTCGCGCGCGTAAGACGCGGGCTAGCGCAGATGCAGGTGGAGCTGGGCGGCCGCGCCTGGTGCCAAGGCGAGCGCTACACGCTCGCCGACATCGCGCTCGGCTCCTGCGTCGGCTGGATCGGATTCCGCCGCCCGGGCGGCTTCGACTGGCGCGCGGACTTCCCGGGCCTCGCACGCCACTACGACAAGCTGATGGAGCGCCCGGCCTTCGCCGACACGGTGCCGATCGCCTAGCGGGCGCTAGGCGATCACCGCGCCGCCGAGACAGACCTCGCGGTCGTAGAGCACGACCGACTGGCCGGGCGTCACGGCGCGCTGCGGGCGCGGAAAGTCGACGGCGATCTCGCCTTCCCCCACGCTCGTGACGGTGCACGCCGCGTCTGCCTGGCGATAGCGCGTCTTCGCGCCGTGCGACGAGCCGGGCGCGGGCGCGGCGCCCACCCACGCCGAATCGAGCCCGCGCAGCGACGAGCGCATCAGCAGCGGGTGGTCGTGGCCCTGCACGACGACGAGCTCGTTCGATGCCAGGCGCTTGTCGGCGACGTACCAGGGCTCGCCGGCGCCCCCGAGGCCGATGCCCTTGCGCTGGCCGATCGTGTAGAACGCGAGCCCGATGTGCTCGCCCACGCGCCGCCCCCCGGGCGTGACCATCGCGCCGGGCGCGTGCGGCAGGTAGCGGTTGAGGAACTCGCGGAACGGCCGCTCGCCGATGAAGCAGATGCCGGTCGAGTCCTTCTTCGCGTGGTTGGGCAGGCCCGCCTCGGCGGCGATGCGGCGCACCTCGGCCTTGCGCAGCTCGCCAACCGGAAACAGCACGCGCGCGAGCTGCGCCTGCGTCAGCCGGTGCAGGAAGTAGCTCTGGTCCTTGGACGGGTCCGCCCCGCGCAGCAGCTCGCGCCGGCCGTCGCGCTCGCGCAGCCTCGCGTAGTGCCCGGTGGCGATGCGCGACGCGCCCATGCGCAGCGCGTGGTCGAGGAAGGCCTTGAATTTGATCTCGGCGTTGCACAGCACGTCGGGATTCGGCGTGCGGCCCGCCGCATACTCGGCGAGGAAGCTGGCGAACACGCGCTCGCGGTACTCGGCGGCGAAGTTGACCGCCTCGAGCTCGATGCCGATGACGTCGGCCGCGGCCGCCGCGTCGACCAGGTCCTGCCGCGTCGAGCAGTACGCGTCGTCGTCGTCGTCCTCCCAGTTCTTCATGAACAGGCCGACGACGTCGTGGCCGGCGCGCTTCAGCAGCAGCGCCGCGACCGACGAGTCCACCCCGCCCGACATGCCGACCACGACCTTTTCAGGCATAGGCCTTCGACAGCACCGCGAGCGGGAAGCTCCGCCCGGCCCGATAGTCGTCCACGCACTGCTGCACGAGCGGCGAGCGGTGCTCGGCGCGGCGCGCCGCGAGCTCGGCGGGCGACAGCCACACGGCGGCGAGGATCTCCGTGTCGAGCGCGCGCCCGGCCTCGACGCCCTCGACCCGGCAGATGAACGCGAAGCGCAGGAACGTCACGTCCTCCGGCTCGTAGGTCCAGCGGTAGACGCCCAGCAGCGCGGTCGGGACGACGCGATGCGCGGTCTCCTCCAGCGCCTCGCGCACGACGGCCTGCGCGAGCGATTCCCCGGGATCGAGATGGCCCGCGGGCTGGTTCAGCACGCGCCGGCCGTTCGCCTCCTCCTCGACGAGCAGGAACCGCCCGTCGCGCTCGACCACGGCCGCGACCGTGACGCTGGGGCGCCAGCCGCTCATGCGGCCTTGCGCGTGTTCTTCTTGATGAAGTCCGCCATTCTGGACACGCCCTGCTCGATCGCCGCCTTCGAGGCGGCGTACGAAAAGCGCAGGTGCTGGCCCTCGCCCGGCACGCGCGCGCCGAAGTGGATGTCGGCGAGCACCGCGACGCCCGCCTCGTTCAGCAGGCGCTTGCGGAACTCCTCGGAGTCCTGGGCTCCGATGCGCGCGCAGGCCTCGGTGACGTTCGGCCACGCGTAGAAGGCGCCGCCCGGCTTGCGGCAGCTCACGCCCGGCACCTGGTTGAGCAGCCGCACGATCAGCTCTCCGCGCTCGAGGAAGCTCGCGCGCATGCGCTCGGCGGCCTCCTGCGGGCCGTTGATCGCCTCCACCGCCGCCCATTGCGAGATCTGGGAGGCGCAGGACTCCGTGTTCGTGATCCAGCGCGTGAAGACCGGCGCGAGCGTCGGGTTGCAGGCGAAGCCGATGCGCCAGCCGGTCATGGCCCAGGTCTTGGACGCGCCGTCGCACACGATCGTGCGCTCGAGCATCCCGGGAAGCTGAGCAATGGAGAAGAACGGCGCCGCGAACGACAGCCGCGAATAGATCTCGTCGGCGTAGACCCAGACCCGCGGATGCTTCGCCAGGATCGCGGCGATCGCCTCGAGGTCGCGCCGGGCCAGCGTGCCGCCGGTCGGATTGTGCGGGTAGTTCAGGATCAGCAGCTTCGTCTTCGGCGTGATCAGGCGCTCGAGATCGGCGGGATCGAACGCAAAATCGCGCGCCTCGCGCAGGTGCAGCGGCACCGGGCGTGCGCCGTTGGCGACGATCTGCGACTCGTAGATCGGAAACCCGGGATTGGGGTAGATCACCTCGTCGCCGGCACCGTAGTCGGTCGTCGACAGGATCGCGTAGGCGATGAAGGGCTTCGCGCCCGCGCCGACCACGACGTCCTCGGGCCGGATCGGCAGCCCGCCGCGCATGCCGGCCAGGTAGCGCGCCGCCGCCTCGCGCAGCTCGTCGATGCCGGCCGACGGCGTGTAGCCGTGCTTGCCGCCGCGGATCGCGCGGATCGCGGCCTCCTGCACGTTCTCGGGCGCCGGGAAGTCGGGCTGGCCGATGCAGAAGCTGACGATGTCCTTGCCCTGTCGGGCGAGCGCGTTGACCTCCGCGAGGACGACGAAGGCGTTCTCGGTGCCGAGGCTCTGCGCGCGGCGGCTGATGTCGGGCATGGGATCCTCCCTGAAGCGCGCATTTTACAGTGCTAGGATTCCCGCCCATGCTCGTCAACTGCGTCGCGTACCAGGACGGCAGGAAGCTCGCCGACATCCAGAAGCGCGAGATCCGCTCCTACCTCGGGCGCGCCGGCTGCTTCATCTGGGTGGCGCTGCGCGACGCCGACGCGGCGGAGCTGGCCGAGATGCAGGACGAATTCGACCTGCACGAGCTCGCGGTCGAGGACGCGCGCCAGGGCAACCAGCGGCCGAAGATCGAGGAATACGGCAACTCGCTGTTCGTCGTGCTGCACACGGTGGAGACTGCCGGCGACGAGCTGAACGTGGGCGAGCTCGCCGTGTTCGTCGGGCCCAACTACGTGCTCTCGGTCCGCCAGAAGACCGAGCGCGGATTCCAGGACGTGCGCGCGCGCTGCGAGCGCGAGCCCGAACTCCTGCGCCACGGCTCGGGCTACGTCCTCTACGCGCTGATGGACGCCGTGGTCGACCGTTACCTGCCCGTGCTCGACGCGCTCGAGACCGAGCTCGAGGCGCGCGAGGAGCAGATCTTCACCGGCAAGGCGCCGCGGGCGAATATCGAGGCCCTGTACTACGTGAAGCAGAAAGCGATGACGCTCAAGCACGCCGCGGCGCCGCTGCTCGAGGCCTCGGGCCGGCTCTACGGCGGCCGCGTGCCCCAGGCCTGTGCGGGCCTCGGCGAGTACTTCCGCGACGTCTACGACCACCTGATCCGGGTCAACCAGCAGATCGACACGCTGCGCGACACGGTGACGACGGCAATCCAGGTCAACCTGGCCATGATCACGATTGGCGAGAGCGAGGTGACCAAGCGCCTGGCGGCCTACGCCGCCCTGGTCGCGGTGCCGACGCTGATCGCGGGCATCTACGGCATGAACTTCACGGCGATGCCCGAGCTGCAGTGGGCCTTCGGCTATCCGCTCGCGCTCGGCGTGATGGCGGCGATCGACGGCTACTTGTTCTTTCGCTTCCGCAAGGCCGGCTGGCTGTAGCGCTAGCGCAGCCCGGGCAGGCCGCCCTTCAGGCCGCGCATCAGGCGGGCGAGGTTCCCGCCCTTCATCATCTTCATCATCTTCTGCATCTGCTCGAACTGGTTGAGCAGCCGGTTCACCTCCTGCACCGGCACGCCGGCGCCGGCGGCGATGCGCCGCTTGCGCGAGGCCTTGATCAGGTCCGGATTCGCGCGCTCGGCGGGCGTCATCGAGTTGATCACGCCGGCGACGCGCCGCAATTGCCGCTCGTCCTGCAGCTGCGCGGGATTGATCTGGCCGGCGAGCTGCGCCGGCAGCTTTTCCAGCATCGACGCCATGCCCCCCATCTTCTGCATCTGCAGGACCTGCTGCTTGAAATCCTCGAGGTCGAAGCCCTTGCCCTTCTTCAGCTTCTCGGCGACGCGCTGCGCCTGCTCGAGGTCGACCTGGCGGTGCGCCTCCTCGACCAGCGAGAGGATGTCGCCCATGCCGAGCACGCGCGAGGCCATGCGCTCCGGGTGGAACGGCTCCAGCGCGTCGAGCTTCTCGCCCGTGCCGACGAACTTGATCGGCTTGCCGGTCACCTGGCGCACGGAGAGCGCCGCGCCGCCGCGCGCGTCGCCGTCGAGCTTGGTCAGCACGACGCCGGTCAGCGGCAGCCGCTCGGCGAACGCGCGCGCGACGTTGACCGCGTCCTGGCCCTGCATCGCGTCGACGACGAACAGCGTCTCGACGGGATGCAGGCCCGCGTGCAAGGCCGCGATCTCCTGCATCATCGGCTCGTCGATCGCGAGCCGGCCCGCGGTGTCGACGATCAATACGTCGTAGTAGCGCGTGCGCGCGTGCTCCAGCGCCCGCCGCGCGATGTCGGCCGGCGCCTCGCCGGCCGACGAGGGAAACACGTCGGCGCCGACCTGCGCGCCGACCGCGGCGAGCTGCTCGATCGCCGCGGGACGGTACACGTCGCAGGACACGAGCAGGACCTTCTTCTTCTGCGCAAGCAGCAGCCGAGCGAGCTTGCCGGCGCTGGTCGTCTTGCCCGAGCCCTGCAGCCCCGCCATCAGGATCACCGCCGGCGGTTGCGTCGCGAGGTCGAGTCCGGCGTTCGACTCGCCCATCAGCCGCGCGAGCTCGCGGTGCACCACGCCGACCAGCGCCTGCCCGGGCGACAGGCTGCCGACGACCTCGGCGCCGAGCGCCTTCTCCTTCACCGCGGCGACGAACTCGCGCACGACCGGCAGCGCCACGTCGGCTTCGAGCAGCGCGACGCGGACCTCGCGCAGCGCGTCCTGGATGTTGGCCTCGGTCAGGCGCGCCTCGCCGCGGATCGTCTTCACGACCCGCGCCAGGCGCGCGGTCAGGTTCTCGAGCACGGGTGATAAACTGAAACGGTGCCCGACATTGTAATTCACGCGGTGACTGCGGCGCTGTACGCCGCCCTCGCGCTGCGCTTCTGGCACACCCGCTGGCGCGCGCCGCGCCCGGTCGCCGTCCTGCGCGGATGGGAGCGCACGGCGATCCTGGTCGCGCTCGTGCTGCATGCCTGGTGCCTGGTCGCGCCGCCGATCGAGGCCGCGGCGCCGCGCGTCGGATTCGCGTTCGCGCTCTCGTCGATGGTGTGGCTCGCGGTCTTCGTCTATTGGGCCGGAAGCTTCTTCATGGACCTCGACGCGCTGCAGCCGATCGTGCTCGGGCTCGCCGCCGCGGTGTCGCCGCTCACGGCGGCGTTCCCGGGGCGGGTGCCGCTGTCGACGTCGCCCGAGTTCTGGTTGCACCTCTCGCTCGTCGTGCTGTCCTCGGGCGTGCTCATGGTCGCGATGCTGCACGCGGCGCTGACCGCGGTGGTCGAGCGGCTGCTGCACCGCGCGCACGGCGACGTGCGGGCCGCGCCCGGCGGCGTGCTGCCGGGGCCGCTCGCGAAGCTGCCGCCGCTGCTGACGATGGAGCGGCTGCTGTTCATGCTGATCGGCCTCGGGTTCGCGCTGCTGACGCTGACGCTGATTTCGGGGATGACGCTCTCGGAGTCGATCTTCGGCCATGCGCTGCGCTTCACGCACGAGACGCTGTTCGCGCTCGTCGCGTGGGGCGTGTTCGGCGTGCTGCTCGCGGGGCGCCTGCTCTACGGATGGCGCGGTCGCGTCGCCATGCGCTGGGTGCTGGCCGGGTTCGTGCTGGTGATGCTGGCGGGCGTCGGCAGCCGCTTCGTGCTCGAGGTCCTGCTGGGGCGGACCTAGTGTTCGACATCCCCTTGTCGTGGCAGATCGGCGGCCTCGTGGTCCTGCTCGCGATCTCGGGCTTCTTCTCGATCGCCGAGACGAGCATGATGGCGCTCAACCGCTACCGGCTGCGCCACCTCGTCTCGCAGGGGCACACCGGCGCGATGAAGGCCGAGGCGCTGCTCAAGCGCACCGACCGCGTGCTGGGCGCGATCCTGCTCAGCAACACGCTGGTCAACGCCGCCGCGACGACGCTCGTGACCGTCATCGCGATCCAGCTGTTCGGCGATCGCGAGATCGTGCTCGGCGGCAGCACCGTGGTCATCACCTTCCTGATCCTGGTGTTCGCCGAGATCACGCCGAAGGTGATCGGCGCCACCTACCCGGAGCGCATCGCGCTGCCGCTCGCGCACCTGCTGGGGCCGATCCAGTGGCTGGTGCAGCCGGGCGTGTGGTTCGTCAACCTCTTCGTGCGTCCGCTGCTGTATGCCGCGGGCATCCGGTCCGGGGAGACGACCGAGTTCCAGAAGCTCTCGCCCGAGGAGATACGTACCCTCGTGCTCGAGTCCTCGAGCTTCATGCCGAAGAAGCACACGTCGATCCTGCTCAACCTGTTCGACCTCGGCAGCGTCAGCGTCCAGGACATCATGCTGCCGCGCGCGCGCATCGAGTCGCTCAAGCTCGACGACGACATGGCGGTCATCGCCCGGCAGCTGGCGACCAGCTACCACATGCGGCTGCCCGTGTTCCGGGATTCGCGCGGCGACGTGCTCGGCATCCTGCACCTGCGCAAGGTGCTGGCGCCGCTGCTCGCCGGCACGCTGAACAAGGCCGAGGTCGAGTCGCTGCTGAGCGCCCCCTATTTCGTGCCTGCCTCGACGCCGGTGCTCGCGCAGCTGCAGTACTTCCAGGAGAACCGCGAGCGAATCGCGCTCGTGGTCGACGAGTACGGCGAGCTGATGGGGCTGGTGACGCTCGAGGACATCATCGAGGAGATGATCGGCAAGTTCACGACCTCGATCCCGTCGGCGCACGCGCTGGCCTGGGCCGAGGACGGCAGCGCGACGGTCGACGGCGCGACGCCGGTGCGCGAAGTCAATCGCGGGCTCGGGCTCGAGCTGCCGACCGAGGGCCCGAAGACGCTGAGCGGGCTGATCCTCGAGCACCTGCGCGACATTCCCGAGGCCGACGTCTCGGTCAAGATCGCCGAGGTACCGATGGAGATCGTCCACGCCCAGGGCAGGACGGTAAAAACCGTGCGGATTTTCCGCCCGCCGGCCGCCGCCGGGGAGGCGGCGCAGGCGGCCTGAAGGACTCTTTCGATCCGGCCGAAATCCTTGGCCGCTCAGCAGCTTATGCAGGAAACCTGAGGCTTTACAAAACACTGGCCGCAGGGCATCATCGACGATCATCCCGGCATCATCGGCGACCGGGACCGGAGAGCGCTCGATGGCAACTGCAGCGGCGAGGACCGCGGGGCCCAAGGAATTCAACTTCACCTGGGAAGGCCGCGACAAGGGCGGCAAGGTCATCCGCGGCGAGCTTCGCTCGGTGAGCGAGGCCGCAGTGAACGCGACGCTGCGCCGCCAGGGCATCCTCGTCCAGAAGGTCAAGAAGCAGAAGTACGGCGGCGGCGGCAAGGTCACGGACAAGGACATCACGCTGTTCACGCGACAGCTGGCGACGATGATGAAGGCGGGGGTGCCGCTGCTGCAGTCCTTCGACATCGTCAGCAAGGGCGCGTCCAACCCGGCCGTCGCGCGGCTGCTGGTCGACATCAAGACCGAGGTCGAGACCGGCTCCGCGCTCGCCACGGCGTTCCGCAAGTACCCGCTGTATTTCGACCAGCTGTTCTGCAACCTGGTGGCTGCGGGCGAGCAGGCGGGGATTCTCGAGACCCTGCTCGACCGCCTCGCCACCTACAAGGAAAAGATCCTCGGCATCAAGTCGAAGATCAAGTCGGCGCTGTTCTACCCGATCGCGATCGTCGTGGTCGCCTTCATCATCACGTCGGTGATCATGATCTTCGTGATCCCGGCGTTCAAGGAGGTGTTCCACAACTTCGGCGCCGACCTGCCCGCGCCGACGCTGATGGTGATGGCGATCTCGGACTGGTTCGTGGCCAACTGGTACATCATCTTCCCGGCGATCGGCCTCGGGGTCTGGGGCTTCCTGGAGTCCTGGAAGCGATCGATCGCGGTGCAGATCTTCATGGACCGGCTGATGCTGCGGGTGCCGGTGTTCGGCGACCTGGTGCTGAAGTCGACGATCGCGCGCTGGACGCGGACGCTCGCCACGATGTTCGCCGCCGGCGTGCCGCTGGTCGAGGCGCTCGACTCGGTGGGCGGCGCGGCGGGCAACCACGTCTATCTGACCGCCACCAAGCAGATCCAGAAGGAGGTGTCGACCGGCACCGCGCTGACGATGGCCATGCAGAACTCGGGGGCGTTCCCGAACATGGTGCTGCAGATGGTCTCCATCGGCGAGGAGACGGGCTCGCTCGACTCGATGCTCAGCAAGGTCGCGGACTTCTTCGAGCAGGAGGTCGACGACGCGGTCGAGGCGCTGTCGTCCCTGATGGAGCCCATGATCATGGTGGTGCTGGGCACCATCATCGGCGGCATGGTGATCGCCATGTATCTGCCGATCTTCAAGATGGGCCAAGCGGTCTAGATGTCGGCGTTCGGCTGGCTGGCCCAGCCCGCCGTCCTGCCCTGGGTGGCGCTCGCCCTGGGCCTGTGCATCGGGTCGTTCCTCAACGTGGTGATCCACCGCCTGCCGCGGATGATGGAGCGCGAGTGGTTCGCGGATTTCCCCGCGACCGTCGCCGACTCGGTCGCGTTCAAGGACGACGCCGAGGCGGCGAGGATCGCGGGCGAGTTCGGCAAGCGAGTCGCGGCCCGGTTCGAGGCTCGCCTCGGCCTGGCGACGCCGCGCTCCCGTTGCCCGAAATGCGGGCACGCGATCTCGGCGACGGAGAACATCCCGCTCCTGAGCTACCTCGCGCTGCGCGGGAAGTGCGCGCAGTGCAAGGCGCCGATCGGGATCCGGTACCCGATCGTCGAGCTGCTCGCGGGCTTGGGCGCCTGGTATGCCGCGGCGCGATTCGGCGCATCGCTGCAGGCGCTTGCCGCGGCCGGCTTCGTCTGGGCCACGATCGCGCTCGCCTTCATCGACCAGGACACGGGCCTGCTCCCGGACAGCATCTGCCTTCCCCTGCTCTGGATCGGCCTGCTCGTCAACACCGTCGGCACCTTCGTCCCGCTGCAGCAGGCCGTCATCGGCGCGGCCGCGGGGTACCTGTCGCTGTGGGCCCTCAACGCGACGTTCAGGCTCATCCGCGGCGTGGACGGCATGGGGCATGGCGACTTCAAGATGACCGCCGCCGTCGGCGCCTTCCTGGGATGGAAGGTGCTGTTCATGGTCGTGTTCCTGTCCGCCGTCGTCGGCTCGATCTTCGGCGTCGTCCAGATGTTCGCCACCCGTCGCGGTTGGGACGGCATGTTCAAGTTCCACTTTGGCCCCTACATCGCGATGGCCGGCGTCGTCGTGCTGTTCTGGGGTCCGCAGATCGCGGCCCGCTTCCCGGTATTCCAGGGCCTGTAGTGCCCTTCGTCGTGGGGCTCACCGGCGGCATCGGCAGCGGCAAGAGTGCCGCGGCCGAGGAATTCGCCCGCCTCGGCGCGGCGGTCGTCGACGCCGATGCCATTGCGCACGAGCTCACGGCGGCCGGCGGACGAGCGATTCCCGACATCCGCCGCGCGTTCGGCGAGGACGCCATCGGCGCCGACGGCGCGATGGACCGCGCGCGAATGCGCGCGCGCGTGTTCGCCGACGCGGGGGAACGCGCGCGCCTCGAAGCGCTACTGCACCCGATGATCCGCGCCGAATCGGAGCGGCGCACGGCCGCCGCGGCTGCACCCTACGTGATCCAGGTGGTGCCGCTGCTGCTCGAGTCGCCCGAGCCGCGCCGGCGCGTCGCGCGCGTGCTCGTGGTGGACTGCCCGGAGGCGACGCAGATCGAGCGCGTGCGCCGCCGAAGCGGCCTCGACGAGGCGGAAGTCCGCCGCATCCTCGCGGCGCAGATCGCACGCAACGCGCGACGCGCGGCGGCGGACGATATCATCGACAATTCGGGCTCGATTGACGCGCTGCACAAGCAGGTCGCAGCGCTGCACGGGCGCTACCTGCAGATGGCGCGCGCGCACGAGTGAATTTGTCATCGCCGCCCAAAACCCGCAGAATCCGCGGAATTTTCTCCGGGCGAGCGTGATCACCTACGAGTACCCGCTCAACGAGCGCATCCGGACCCTCCTTCGGCTGGAGGATCTGTTCGAGCGCTCGCGCCATTTCATCGCGCGCACCGACCCGCTCGATCACCACGTCGCGCTGCTCACGCTGTTCGAGATCCTCGAGGTATCGAGCCGCGCCGACCTCAAGTCGGACCTGCTGCAGGAGCTCGAGCGCCAGAAGCAGGTGCTGCTGTCGTTCCGCAACAACCCCGAGATCTCCGAGGAGGCGCTCTCGAGCGTCCTGCGCGACATCGAGCAGGCCGCGGCGGCGCTGTTCTCGATGACCGGCAAGATCGGCCAGTACCTGCGCGAGAACGACTGGCTTATGTCGATCAAGCAGCGCACCGGCATCCCCGGGGGTGCGTGCGAATTCGACCTCCCCTCGTACCACTTTTGGCTCCATCGCCCGGCCGAGGAGCGCATCGGGCAGCTCGCGGCCTGGACCGGGCCGTTGTTCCCGCTGCGCGACGGCTCGGCGATCATCCTGCGCATCCTGCGCGAGTCGGGCAAGCCGCAGCGCCTCTCCGCGCCGCTGGGCACGTTTCAGCAGATGCTGGGCGGCAAGACCGCGCAGATGCTGCGCGTCCGGCTCGAGGCCTCGGCGAACTGCGTGCCGGAAATCAGCGCCAACAAGTACGTCCTCAACATCCGGTTCCTGACGCAGGCGAGCGAGGATCCGAAGCCGCGCGCGGCCGACTGGGACGTTCCGTTCGAGCTCACGTTCTGCAACCTGTAGCCACGGTTCCCTGCCCGACCTGCGGCGCGGCGGCGCCGTACTTGCCCGCGAATCCGTGGCGGCCGTTCTGCAGCGAGCGCTGCCGCCTGATCGACCTCGGCCAGTGGGCGGCGGAGCGCTACCGCGTTCCGGCCGCGCCCGCCGCTCCCGAGGCCGAGCCAGAGCAGGACTAGTCCCAGGCGCCGCGGATCATCGCGAGGCCGTGCGCGCCCGCGCGCCAGGCGTCCTGCAGATCTGCGCGGCGCAATCCGCCGATGGCGTAGATCGGGATGCTCGCGCCCCGCGCGAGCCGCGCGAACCCCTCCCAGCCGATGGGTTGCACGCCAGGATGGGTCGCGGTCTCCCGCACCGGGCCGAGCACGGCGAAATCCAGCCCGAGGGACATGGCACGCTCGAGCTCCTCCGCGCTGTGGCAGGAGGCCCCCGCCAGCGACCCCGCCGGCCGCGCCGGCGCCCGCATGAGCTGCGCCGCAGTCAGGTGCAGGCCATCGCCGAGCGGCGGCCCGCCGCTGACCAGCGCGCGCGCGCCATGCGCATGCGCCCGGCGCACCACTTCACGCGCGAACGCGTCGCGCTCGGCGAGCCCGCGGTCGCGGATCTGGATGAGCTTCAGGCCGCGAGCGAGTCGCGCATCGATGCGCGCAAGCATCGGCGCCGCACCTCGCGATTCCGCGTCGGTGATCGCATACTCGTGCGGCAGCGCGAGCGCCGCCATCACTGGCGCGTTCGCGGGCAGCATCGGCTCGACGAGCGGTGCGTCGATGCGCTGCCACGCGATGGTCTGCGCCTCCCTAGGATGGGGTTCCCCGCGCCATGCCGTGACGCGGAAGAAATTGAGCCGGACCTCGGCGTGGGGATAGGCGTACTCGCGCGTGATCCACGGAAAGCAGGTGCGCGCGTCGATGCCGAGCTCTTCGTGCAGCTCGCGAGCGAGCGCCCGCTCGGCGGCCTCGCCCGGCTCGACCTTCCCGCCCGGGAATTCCCAGTAGCCCGCGTACACCTTGCCGGCAGGGCGCCGGGCCAGCAGGAACGCGCCGTCGGCGCGCTGGATGACTGCGGCCGCGACCTCGACCGGCACCCTATTTCTTCGCGTGCTTGCCCGCCCAGTCCCGGGCGAACTGGTAGGCGACCCGGCCGCTGCGAGAGCCGCGCTGCAGCGACCATTGCAGCGCCTCGTCGCGCGCCGCAGCCGCCTCCTTCGGCCCGCAGCCGAGCGTGCGCAGCCAGTGCGCGACGATCTCGAGGTACTCGTCCTGGTCGAACGGATAGAACGACACCCAGAGCCCGAAGCGCTCGGACAGCGAGATCTTCTCCTCCACGGTCTCGCCGGGATGGATCTCGTCGCCGATGTACTTGGTCTCCAGGTTCTCCTGCATGTACTCGGGCATCAGGTGGCGCCGATTTGACGTGGCGTAGATCAGCACGTTCTCCGAGGTCGTCGAGATGGAGCCGTCGAGCGCAACCTTCAGCGCGATATAGCCGTCCTCCGCGCCGTGAAAGGTGAGATCGTCGCAGAACACGAGGAAGCGCTCGGGCCTCCCCGCGACCAGATCCGTGATCGCCGGCAGGTCGACGAGATCGTTCTTCTCGACCTCGATCAGGCGCAGGCCCTGCCGCTGGTACTTGTTGAGCAGACCCTTCACGATCGAGGACTTGCCGGTCCCGCGCGCGCCCGTGAGCAGCACGTTGTTGGCGGGCCTGCCGTCGAGGAACTGGCGCGTGTTCTGCTCCACCTTCGCGATCTGCGGCCCGATGCCCTGCAGGTCCTGCAGGCGCATGCGGTGCACGTGGCGCACGGGCTGCAGCCAGCCGCGCGCATTGAAGCCCGTGGTCTTGCGCCAGCGCAGGGCGATGCTCGCGTTCCAGTCCGTCGGCGGCGGCGCCGGCGGCAGCAGCTGCTCCAGGCGCGCCAGGAGCTTCTCGAGGTCCGTGCTCATGTCCGGTACTCGGCGTTGATCTTCACGTAGTCGTACGAGAAGTCGCAGGTCCACACGGTCGCGCCCGCGCGCCCGCGGTGCAACGCGACCCGGACCTCGAATTCGGGCTTCGCCATCGCCGCGACGCCGTCGGCCTCACGGTATTGCGGGTCGCGGCCTCCGGCGCGGGCGACGCGCACCGCGTCAATGTAAAGATCCACCTTCGAGGTGTCGAGGCCGGGGACGCCGGCGTTGCCCACCGCCGCGAGGATGCGCCCGAGGTTCGGGTCGCCGGCGAAGAAGGCGGTCTTCACCAGCGGGGAATGGGCGATTGCATAGGCCACCTTGCGGCACTCGGCCTCGCTGCGGCCTCCCTCGATGCGGAGGGTGACGAACTTGGTCGCGCCTTCGCCGTCGCGGACGATGGCCTGCGCCAGCGTTTGCGCGACCGACGTGATCGCCTCGGCGAGCGCCTTGACGTCTTTCTCCGATCTCGCCACCGGGCCTTTTCCGGTGGCGAGACACACGAACGCGTCGTTCGTCGACGTGTCGCCGTCCACGGTAATGGCGTTGAACGAGCGGTCGGCCGTCGCCTTGGCAATACGCTGCAAGATGGGCCTTGCCACGCGCGCGTCCGTCGCCACGAATCCGAGCATCGTCGCCATATCGGGACGGATCATGCCCGACCCCTTGGCGATTCCGGTCACCGTCGCCTCGCCCGCGGCGAGCCTCACCCTGCGCGACGCGGCTTTTGGCACGGTGTCGGTCGTCATGATCGCCTCGGCCGCGGCCGCCCAGTTTCCAGGCGAGAGGTCGGCCACCGCCGCCGGCAGGCCGGAGGCGATGCGCTCGACCGGCAGCGGCTCCATGATGACGCCGGTCGAGAACGGCAGCACCTCGCGCGTCGCGCAGCCCAGCGCGGCCGCAAGCGACTCGCAGACGCTCGTGGCGCGACGGAGTCCGTCGGCACCAGTGCCGGCGTTGGCGTTTCCCGTGTTGACCACGAGCGCGCGCACCGGCCCGCGCAGGTGCGACCTCGCGAGCACGACCGGTGCCGCGCAAAAGCGGTTCTTCGTGAACACGCCGGCTACCGCGGTGCCGTCGGCGAGTCGCATCACCAGCAGGTCGCGGCGTCCCGGCTTGCGAATGCCGGCCCGGGTTGTGCCCAGCTCGACGCCGGCGACCGGCAGGAGCTGCGCCGCATCAGGCGGCGCGAGGTTCACCGCCATGGCTTACGCGAGCTTGCCGTGGCAGTGCTTGTACTTGCGTCCCGAGCCGCAGGGACACGGATCGTTGCGGCCGATCTTCTGCGAGGCCCGCACCGGCTGCGGCTTGGCGTCCTCGCCCGTCCCGGCGAGCGCGGTGTCGTAGTCGGCGTGCTGCAAGCGCACGTTCTCCACGTGCTGTGCGACGTCCGGGGGCGGCAGGGCCTCACTGGTGCGGATCTCGACGGCGACCAGCTGGCGCGTGACCTCGAGCTTGACCGCCTCGATCATCGCACCGAACAGCTCGAAGGCCTCGCGCTTGTACTCCTGCTTCGGGTTCTTCTGCGCGTAGCCCCTCAGGTGGATGCCCTGGCGCAGGTGGTCCAGCGCGGCGAGATGCTCGCGCCAGTGTCCGTCCAGGATCTGCAGCATCACGTGGCGCTCGTACTGCCGGACCGACTCCTCGGCGCCGGCAGGCCACTTGGCGCGGTACGCCTCGTCCGCCTTCTCGGTGATGCGCTCGAGCAGCGTGTCGTCGCCAAGGTCGGGCTCGCGCGCGAGCCACTCGGACGCCGGGACCTCGAGATTGAGCTCGGCCTTGAGCGCCGTCTCGAGCCCTTTCACGTCCCACTGCTCCTCGACGCTCTCCTCGGGCACGAAGCCGCGGAACAGGTCCGCGATCACGCCAGCGCGCAGGTCGGCGATGCGCGCCGACACGTCCTGCGACTCGAGCAGCTCGTTGCGCAGCGCGTAGATCGTCTTGCGCTGGTCGTTGGCGACGTCGTCGTACTCGAGCAGCTGCTTGCGGATGTCGAAGTTGCGCGCCTCCACCTTGCGCTGCGCGCTCTCGATCGAGCGCGTCACCATGCCGTGCTCGATCGCCTCGCCCTCGGGCATGCGCAGCATGACCATGATCTTGTTGATGCGCTCGCCGGCGAAGATCCGCAGCAGCGGGTCCTCGAGCGACAGGTAGAAGCGCGAGCTCCCGGGGTCCCCCTGGCGCCCCGACCGGCCCCGCAGCTGGTTGTCCACGCGGCGGGACTCGTGGCGCTCGGTGCCGATGATGTGCAGGCCGCCTTCCCTGATCACGTGGTCGTGCAGCGCCTGCCATTCGCCGCGCAACTTGTCGTTGCGCGCGGACTTCTCCGCGACCGGCAGCGCCGAATCGGCCTCGATCAGCTCGACCTGCTTGTCGACGTTGCCGCCGAGCACGATGTCGGTGCCGCGGCCAGCCATGTTGGTCGCGATCGTCACCATCTTGGGCCGCCCGGCCTGCGCCACGATCTCGGCCTCGCGCGCGTGTTGCTTGGCGTTCAGCACCTGGTGCGGCAGCTTCTCCCGCGTCAGCATCGTGGACAGCAGCTCCGAGCTCTCGATCGACGTCGTGCCGACCAGCACCGGCTGGCCGCGCGCGTGGCAGTCCTTGATGTCGTCGATGATCGCCTTGTGCTTTTCGCCGGCCGTGCGGTACACGAGGTCGAGCCGGTCCTCGCGGATCATCGGCTTGTGCGTCGGGATGACCACGGTCTCGAGGCCGTAGATCTCCTGGAACTCGTAGGCCTCGGTGTCGGCCGTGCCGGTCATGCCCGCCAGCTTCGCGTACATGCGGAAGTAGTTCTGGAACGTAATCGA
>Ga0335082_10003850_pt1 | contig 16333 bp, 9 predicted proteins | sample Lox_Sample_41_FD_206718 | JGI IMG/M metagenome (GOLD analysis project Ga0335082, IMG submission 206718) | Soil microbial communities from Loxahatchee National Wildlife Refuge, Florida, United States - Lox_Sample_4.1 | ecosystem: Environmental > Terrestrial > Soil > Wetlands | place: USA: Florida...
TGCGTCACCACCGGTCACCGGCGCCGCATTCGACCGCAGCGCACCGTACATCAACTGGGATGCTTGTCAATCCGCCGCCGCACCGGCAGCGACCGCCACAGCCCTTGGCAACTGCATCGCTGAGTGCCACAAGCTGACGGCGAATGAGTGCGGCGCGCTTCACCATCCACTCGGAAACCGTTCGGAGCTTGGCGCTCACGGCAGGACTGTTCACGATCTACGCGGTCGGCGCGTGCCCGACGATCTACGTCGGCGACAGTGGCGAACTGGTCACGGCGGTGTATCTCCTCGGCATCCCCCACCCGACCGGCTACCCCCTGTACGTGCTGCTCGGCAAGCTGTGGACCCTGCTGATGCCGGTGGGTTCGATCGCCTATCGGATGAGCCTGTTCAGCGCCCTGTGCGGCGCCGCGGCGTGCGGCGCGCTCTATCGGCTCTGTCGCAGCCTCGACCTGCAGCCGATTGCCGCCCTGCTCGCCGCCCTGCTGTTGGCGTTCAGTCCGAGCTTCTGGGGCGAGGCCAACGTGCAGCGCGTGTACACCTTGGATGCGCTATTCGTCGTGCTGGCGACGGCCACCGCCTGCCGCTGGCAACGCGAGCGTTCGACCCGCTGGTTCGCCCTGACGTTCCTTCTCTGCGGGTTGGGAGCGACCAACCATACCTTCATGGCGATCTACGCCGTCGCCTTCGGCATCTTCGTGCTCACCACTGAGCCGCGGATCGTGCTGCAGCCGCGACGCTGGCTGGCGGCCGGAACGTTCGTCATCGGGCTCCTACCGTATCTGTACTTGCCGATCCGCGCCCGCGCTCACCCGGCGTTGGACTGGGGCAATCCCGAAACGCTCCAAGGATTCTTCAAGGTGGTCTTGCGGCGCGACTTCTGGGGCCGGGCGTACTTCGAAGGTCCCGGCGACCTGATGCCGATCGCCGCGGACTACCTATACAGCCTCGGCGTCGAGTTGGCGTGGGGCGGGACCGCGCTGGCGCTCGCCGGCCTGCTCATCGCCTGGCGGCGGCGCCTGCTCGGCTTGCTGGGGCTGGTGATGGCGGGGAACCTTGCCGCGATGGCCCTGCATGGCTCGCGCAGCGATATTTTCATCTGGCATCGGTACTACATTCCATCATACGCGTGCGCCGCGTTGCTCGCCGGTCTGGGTTGCGACCTGCTGCTGCGCCGCCTGCCACGTCCGGCGCGCGTCGCGCCGCTGGCGCTGCCGGCGCTCTTGCTGGTGACGGGGTGGAGGGAGTTCGATCGACACCGCTACGACATCGCGGCCGAGTTCTCGCAGGCGGTACTGCAGTCCTTGCCGCCCGGCGCCCACCTGATCGCCACCGACGACAACATCCTCTTCGTCTTGATCTACCTGCATCTCGTGGAGCATCAGCGCCCCGACGTCGATCTCATCCTGCAAGGCGTCGGCGACGCCGATCTGCCGCCGTTGCGGTTCAATCCGGAGACCGAGCCGCTGTTCTTCACGCATCATCCGAACTGGAACCTGCCGACCTTGGCGATCGTGCCGCGCGGCGTCGTTCTGCAGGCCTGGCGAGCGGGCACGCCGCCCCCGGCGCCGATCCTGCCCATCGCGCGCCTCGATGGCGAGGATGATCCGCGCGTGCCGAAGGACTACCTCACTGACAACCTGATCGGTCACTTCCACTACATGCTCGGCTTCACGTTCGAGGAACGCGATTGGCTGCGGGCGCGCCGCGAATACGATGCCGCGGCGGCCGCTTCGCCGAACAACGACGTGCTGTTCTACAACCTCGGCCTGATCTACCGTCGCAACGGCCTGCTCGACGATGCGCTCACCGCGTTCCAGCGGTCGCACGAGATCAACCCGCGTCATCTCGCCAGCAACAAGCCGGCGGATGCCGCCGATCGCGTCGGCGAAGTGCTCACCGAGCAGCAACGTCTGCTCGCGCTCGAGGGAACGCTGCGCGACGATCCGGTCCTGCGCCCGCTGCAAGCGGGCACGCCGGCCTATCATCGGCGCATGGCCGAGTTGCTGGCCGGGCGCGGCGAGGAGGCCGCCGCCCGCGGCCACGAGCTGCGGGCGCTGGAGATCGAGGCGGGGTATCGGCAGCCCACCGCAGCCCGATGACGATCGGTCGCCCAACCACACCGGCGCCACCGCCACGGCGCCGCACGGTCATCCGCGAATCATGCGCCTGTCATTCCCGCTGCTGGTGAGCCTCGCGGTGGCGCTGGCGCTCCGCCTCGCCCTTCTCTGGACCTTGGCGCCGTACCCCAGGTTCGAGCTGATGCGCAACCAACTGGACGACCAGTTCTTCGTCGACGTGTGGGCGAAGACGATCGTGGCCGGCCACGCTTTCGAGACCTCGGATGTGCCACCGTACTTCGCCGACGAGCTGCAGCAAGCGCCGGTGTTTCCGCGTCCGCCGTTGTACCCCTACTTCCTGGCGCTGGTGTATCGCTGCGTCGGCGTGCGCTACGACGTGGTACGGTTGCTCCAGCTCCTGGCCGATGTGGCGACCGTCGGTTTCATCTATGCCATCGCGTGGCGGTACTTCTCGCGGCCCGCCGCCGGTGCGGCGGCGCTGCTGGCGGCGCTGTACGGACCGTTCGTTTTCTACAGCGCGGCCTTTCTGACCACGTCACTGGCGATCTGCTTCGCCGCCGCGAGTCTGTTCTGCCTGACGCGGTGCCTGCCGCCGCGCCGCGGCATGCTGCTGCTGAGCGGAGCGGTGCTTGGAACGGGCGTCTTGCTGCGGGCCGAATCCGCGCTGTTCGCGGTCGTCGGCATCGCGTGGTGCGTCAGGCGGGCGCCGGTGCGACGCACGGCACTCACCTGGCTCCTCGTCGGCCTGTCGATTCCGCTGCTGCCGGTCATTGCGCGCAACTCGCTGCGCAGCGGCCGCCCGGCGTTCGTCGCCGCGAACGGACCGTACAACTTCTTCCTCGGCAACGTGCACGACGCCAGCGGCGACGTGCCGGCGCACACCGCAACCTACACTGCGGTGAAGCAGGAGAGCGCCGGGCGTCCGGTCGACTATCTCGGCGCCGCGTTGCGCGACATCCGGCAGCATCCAGGCGCCTACCTGCGCCTGCAGCTGCGCAAGCTGCGCCTGTTCTACTCGGGATACGAAATTCCGAACAACCTCAACTACTACCTGGCGCGGCGGCTCAACCCGGTGTTACGCGGTGTGCCGTTGCAGTTCCACATGCTCTGCCCGCTCGCCGTCCTCGGCCTCGTCATCGCCGTGGCGCGCCGCGCGCCCTGTGGTCTGCTCTATGGGTTCATCGCCGCCACGACGCTGGCCACCGTCCTGTTCTTCGTGGTGTCGCGGTTACGGCAACCGGTCGTCGTCGCGCTCCTGGTGTTCGCCGGCGTTGCGCTCGCCTGGTGGTGGGAGCAGTGGCAGTCGCGGCGCTTCGGACGACTCGCCGGGACGGTTGCAGCGGTCGTTCTCCTAGCGCTCTGGCTCACGCCGCGGCCATTCATCCGCACAACCGACTACGCCATCGCCGCCGCCGCGTACTACACTGTCGGACAGGACTTCGAAGCACTTGGCGCAGAAGCGGAGGCGCAGCAAGCATACATCCGAGCCCTCGTTCTCAATCCGGCGCACAGGCCGGCCTTGCAGCACCTGACCGCGCTGCGTGAGCGGCAGGGTCTGGGGCAAGCGGCACCGGCGGACCTGCCCGAAGTCGCGGCGCGCTGCGCCGAGGCGCGCAGCTTGGCCGCGGCGCAGCGCTACGACGAGGCGGTAGCGGTGCTGCGCGACACGATCGCGCGGGCGCCGGGCTCGGTCGTCGCCTATCAGTATCTATCCAACGTTTACTTCTTGATGGGCGACCGCCGCGCTGCGGCCGCGGCGCTCGAAGAAGCGGTGGCATTGGCGCCCCTGAACCCGGTGATACGCGACAACCTGCGCGCCTTGAGGGAGTCGCCGCCGTAGTCGGCGCTCGCGAAGCGATGCGCGCGGCGTCAGCGCATGCGACGGACGCGCAGCAGATTGACGAACCCGATCAGCCCCAACCCGCCGGCCAGCAGCACCAAGATGCCCGGCGACATCACCGGCGCCGGCGCTTGCGCCTGCACGACGACGGGCGGCCCGAATAGCAGCGGATCGAAGCAGCCGTCGGTGATGTAAATGACCTGACCGGCGTGCAACGGCGGCGACAGGTGGACGATGAACATGCCGTTGGCGTCCTTCATCGTCATACCGATGACCGTGTCGTCGGCGTCGTGGCAGACGGGCGGTATGCCGCAGTCGTAGATGAGGATCTGGTTGTTGGCGGTCGGACACTCGGGGGGCGCCTGACCGGTCACGGTGGTTGAGCCGTCGGTATTGCCGCCGGTGATCACCGGGGTTTCGCTCGGCGGAGTCGGGGTGACCGTAGGCGTGTCGGTGACGCTCGGTGTACTCGTCGGCGTCGACGTTGCGGTCACTGTCGGAGTGTGAGTGGGGGTGAGTGTTGGCGTGCGGGTGGGCGTCAGAGTAGGAGTCAGCGTCGGGGTGCGCGTCGGTGTACTCGTCGGGGTGCTGGTCCCTGTGTGCGTCAGCGTCGGCGTATTGGTCGGTGTACAGGTGGGCGTGTTGGCGGAGGTCGGCGTCTCCGTGGGTGTTTCGGTCGGCGTGCTGGTTTCGTCCGCATACTGCTGCGCAAAGATGCCGAAGTCGCTGCCGTCCTGCCCGGGAACCCCGTTGAACACCAGGAATGCACCCGGCCCGCTTTCCCAGACGACGAGGAAGCGGCCACCCGCACCCGTCGTGACCATCGGCGCGTCTTGGACGTCCGTCGTGTAGGAATTGACCTGGAACTCGCTCCCGAGCTTCGCGCCCTGGCTGTCGAAGCGCTGACCGAAGACCCCCGACGCGCTGCCGTCCTGCCCCACGCCGAAGCTGTAGCCGCTCTGCCACACGACGACGAAGTCGCCGAACGAGTCAGTTGCCACCGCCGGCAGGTTCTGGTTGCTGGTGGTGTACGTATTCACCTGGAACTCGGTGCCGACTGGGCTGCCGCTGCTGCTGAACCGTTGGCCAAAGACCCCGGTAGAGTCGCCGTCTTCGCCACTGCTCTGCCACGCCACTACGAAGTTCCCGGCAGTGTCCGCGGCGACGCTCGGGAACGCCTGCGCCGCAGTTGTATAGCTGTTGACCTGGAACTCCGTACCAACCGGCGCGCCCGCACTGTCGAAGCGCTTGCCGAAAATCCCGTCATTGTCGCTGTCCTGATTGTTGCTCTGCCACACCACTACGAATCCACCACCCGAGGTACCGGCGACGGCGGGCCGTTGCTGCGCGTTCGTGGTGTACATGTTGACTTGGAACTCTGAACCTGCCGGCGCCCCCAGGCTGTCGTAGCGCTGGCCGAAGATGCCGTAGCCGTCGCCGTCTTCGTTGCTGCCGCCCTGCCAAACGGTCACGAACGCACCGCCGCCCGTCGCGGCGATCGCCGGGTACGTTTGGTAGCCGGTGGTGAACGTGTTGACCTGAAACTCCGTCCCGGCCGGAGTTCCGCTGCTGTCGAAGCGTTGGCCAAACACTCCTACGTAGCTGCCATCCTGATAGTAGCTCCCCGCCCACACGACGACGAAGCCGCCGCCGGGTCCGCCGGCGACGCGTGGAACGAACTGATAAGAGGTCGTGTAGGTATTCACTTGGAACTCGGTGCCGAGCGCATTCCCGACGCTATCGAAGCGGCGGCCGAATACGCCCGTGTCGGAGCCATCCTGGACAGACTGCCAGACGACGATGTAGTTGCCGGCCGAGTCGGTCATCGCCGACGGATACCGCTGCGCCGACGTCGTGTAGCTATTGACCTGGAACTCCGCCCCGAAGCGCACGACGACGCTCTGTCCATGCGCGCGTGGAGCGCACCACATGTTGAGGACAGGGATGAGACCCGAGAGCGCGAGAGCCAATGCCTGCCGGCGAACCCGAGACATACGAGCGCCCTCATACGTGAATCGGCAGCAGGTGTAAACCCAAAACTCACTTGTAAGGTTTGCTGCCTTGCTTGTACGGAACGGTGAGCAGGCCCCTCAGATTGCCGCGGTAGAGCTCGTTCCCCGGTGCCAGGCGCAGGGCCTCCTTCTGCGCCGCGACAGCCGTGAACAAGTCACCCGCCATCACCGCAAGGTTGGCCGTGTATTGATACACCAGCGGCGAGCGCGCGGCGTCGTTGAGTTGCGCCGCCGCGGCGAGCAGGTTGCCGGCACCCCGGTAGTCCCCGGCGGTGATCAACCGGTGCGCCTCTTCACACATGGTCTCCACCTGCGCGCGCTTCGCCGGGTCCCCCGGCGCCTCGCTGGCACGGGCGTCGATCCAGCGCTGTGTCACGGCACCGAGGAACTGATCCAAGTCGCCGCTCGTCCGACCCTTGAGATCCCAAAGCGCGTCGTCACGGGCATCGCGCTCGAAGTAGTTGACCACGATCGGCGCCTCGTAGAACGTGGTCATGGTCACCGGCGTGGTGCGGAAGTCACCGGACAGTCCCAATTCGCCCCACTCGGCATGCCCCGCCGGAGTGTATCCGAAGGGCAGGCCGAGGAATCGCTCGACCGGCGCATGCTCACGCCCGCCGGCAACGGCCGGCAGCGTGGCCGTCTTCAGACGATAGAAGAAGCGGAAGAACGGGTTCTCGGCCAGCTCGTGATCGCCGAGATAGTACGGCTCGCGGGCGCCGGCCGAGTTGTACCAGAGGAGGACTCGCGGGCGCCGCGCGATCACATACTCCCCCCAACCGCGCCGATGCCCGGCCCAGCCGGGCGACACGATGAACACCGGCCGCCGCGCGATGCTCTCGTCGGTGAGCCCCAACGTGTCGATGGCCGGGAGGTTCGAGTAATAGGGCAACGACCCTGCCGTGTTCACCGCGATCACCGCATCCGCCGGCAAACGCCCCGCCAGCCAGCGCCCGACGGCCGCGCCGATTACGGCGGTCCGATGCGCAACGAAGGCGCGATACGGTTCGTCCGTGAGCAGACTGCAGCCGACGTGCATCATCCATACGACCGCGAGCCCCGCCACGCGCGCCCGCGGCGACAGGCGCGCCAGCAGCGCGGCGAGACTCCACGCCAACAGCACGCAACACAGCGGCAGCATCGGCATGAAGAACCGAAAGTACACCATGAAGTCGCCGCCGACGGCGACCACATATGCCGCCCACGCCAGGGCAAGCACCGCCGTGGCAATCCGCACCGCGTCGCTCCCCAGCCGCACCCGCATCGGCGGGAACGCGGCGAGCAACGGCAACAGCAGCGTGGCGGCCAACAACGGGAACGCCAAGGCCCAGTCCCGCAGATAGCGCACCCCGCTGACGAGCTGCCATTCGCCACCCGTCACCTTGGCGTAGAAGGTATTTGGGAAGAGATGCCCGTAGTACGCGTAGCGCCATCCGAAGTACGTCCCGAAGCCGACGGCAAACACCCCGACCTGCGCCGCATAGCGCCGCGCGTGTTGCCACGACCGGCGCCGCACCGACTCCAAGACGAAGCACACCCCCGTGCACAGGACGAAGGCGAACACGCCTTCGGGCCGCGTCAACGCCAGCAGAACGAACACCACCGCCGAGCCGCGCCAGCGACCGGTGGCGACCTCCTGCAACGTCAGATACACCCCGGCGAGCAACAGCGCCGTAAACAGCATGGTCTCCATGCCCGAGACGGACCAGTAGGCGAACGCCTGCAGCGGCAGGAGGAAGAGTAACGCCAACGGCACACGGGCCAGCGATGCGCCGGGCGCGACAGCGCTGCGCTCCAGCTTGGTGACCAGGTACATGACCGCCAGGCTGGCGCCGGCCGCCAGGCACTGCGTCGCCACTACGGCATCGATGCCGAGTCGCATGCAGCCGGCCGCCAACATCACGAGCAGAAAGTTGGTGTAGCCTTCGACGCGCTCGCCGACATTGAAGACGAGTCCGTTGCCTTCGACCAGATTGCGGGCATAACGTAAGCTGATGAACGTGTCGTCGAGCAAGTAGTCGCGGTAGCGGAAGAGATTGAAGAAGAAGATCGCCAGCGCGGCGACCGCCAAGGCGTAGATGCCCGCGGCGCCGGCCTCGCGCGCCGGCGGCGCGACCGCTTCGCTCTCCGCCTGGATCGTGACTCACCTCCCGGCGCGCCGAGGCGGGGCGATCGCCGCGAGCTCGGCCCGTACGGGATCGAGCAACAACGCCACAAGCAGATACAGCAGCAGCAGGTTGCGGTAGAAATACAGCACGATCTCGCGATCCTCGAACAGCAACAGCGCGTAGGTCGCCGCCTCGATGCCGAACAGCAGCACCAGCCGCTCAGCGTCGTCGCGGTAGGCGCACACCAGCGGCAGCATCAGCACGTAGTAGTAACACGCGATGCTGAGGCCGCTGAAAATCAGCGGCACCGCCAGCAGGGTGACCGTCAGGTCGTCATCCGTACGGCCGCGTCGCACAATGAAGACGAGCAGCAACGGCCCCAGCACCAGCAGTTGCCAGCGATGCACCGTCTCGTGCCGCTCCACGGTCTGCGCCGCGCGCTCGGCGGTGACGTCGAGAGCACCCCGGTATGCCAGCACCTCCGTCAGGCCCACGAAGTTGGTCGGGACATTGTCACTCAGCAATCGCTCCATGTTGCTACGAAACTGCTCCCAATGCCTGATGCCGCCGGGCTGCACCAGCGTGAGGCCGAGGAGCACCAGGACGGTTCCGGCGAACGACGCCAGCGCCCGTGCGTAACGCCCCGACACACGGCGAGACGCAACCAGCTCACGGCTCGCTTTCGCCAGCATGCCCACCATGAAGACGGCCGGAAAGACGCGCAACAGCGCCGCCAGCGCGATCAGCCCGCCGGCGGCGGCGTAGCGGCCACGTTGCAGGCAACACACACCGACGACCAACCCGAAGAGCCACAGATAGCGCATGAAGGCGCCGCCGATCCATCCGAACGACGCCCCGAAAAGGATGCAGAAGTAGATCATCGCCAACAACATCGCCTCGACCCCGAACGCCCAGGCAATGGCCAGGAACATCACTGCTTCGAGGCTCAGATCGAGGAGACCGAGACACCCGATGCCGACCACGCTGCCGGCGGGAACGAGATTCGCCACCCCGCCGCCAATCAGCGTCCACACCGGCGTCGGGTTGTAGCCGAAGTCGTGCAGCACGTCCGCAAACTGCGGTCCCATGGCCTCGTGGAAATAGGCGACGTCCTGCTTGAAGTCGGTCCATCGCTGCGGCGTGAACTGCGCCTTGACCGCGTTGCTGTCGGACAGCAACACGCGGATGTCCACCAGCATGTTGCTGCGGAGATCACGCGCCTCGACGGTGCGGAAATGGTTGTCGTAGAGCTCGGCCTCGGCGCGCAACATGCCGGTGTAGAGGTCGGGGTAGCCGAGCTCGCGGAAGTACTTCGAGCCCAGGTAGTAGTGCGCCACGTCATGCAGCTGCAGGTAGGTGCGCGTCTGGCCGGTGCCGTGAAAGGCGAAGAAGTTGAGGTGCACGACCCACGCCACCACCGCAAGCGCCACCAGCGCGGCGCGGTAGCGACGCCGGTCGAGCCATCCCGCCCCGAGGCGGTGCAGCGCCACCACCAGCGCAACCGCCACCGCCAGGCCCAGGTTCATGCGCTTCAGATACGGATAGTCGACGCCTCCGGCGATGACGCCGGCACCCAGCACCGCCACGCCGCACAGCCCCAGGCCCCAGCGCACCAGCACCCGGTCGAGCCCGCCGAGGCGCTGCGCGAAGTAGCCGAGCGGCAGCAGGAGCAGCAGCACCAGCGGCACGAACGGATGTTGCATCGCGCCGCTCATACACCACGCGTGCGCCGCGGAACAACCGGACCCGGCACACCGCCGCGCTCTGGCGCGGGCCGACGGTGCCCCGTAGAATCGCCGCGCGCATGAATCAACCGATGCCCTTGCACACGCGGCTCCTGGTGGGAACGGCGCTGTGCGTGCTCCTCGCTGCCGCCTACGGCAACGGTCTGCGCAATGAGCTGGTCTTCGACGACCTCATGTTCATGCAGAACGACCCGCGGGTGCATTCGGTCCGCGAGGCCTACCGCCTGTTCATCGAGCCGCTGTGGGGGGCCGATCCGGCCGGCCGCGCCGGCGTGCACCAGTACTACCGCCCTCTACAACTGCTGCCGCTCACCGCCTCGTACGCCCTGTTCGGCACGGCGGCCTGGCCCGCTCACCTGCTCAACATCCTCCTGCATCTCGTCAATTGCCTGCTGGTGCTCGCCATCTTCCGCCGCCTGCTGGCGCACGATGCGTCGGCGATTGCCGCGACGCTGCTGTTCGCCGTGCATCCCGCCTACTCGGAGTCGGTGTTCTGGGTCTCCGACGTCGCGGGCCTCGGCGCGTCGTGCTGCATCCTCGCCATCGTCCGGCTGCACCTCGACGATCCGTGGCGCTGGTACGGCTGGCTGCTGACGCCGCTGCTGTTCCTGATCGGGTTGTGGTTCAAAGAGCTGGGCATCATCGCGATCGCCCTGGTCGTGGCGCACGACGTCGTGGGCGCGTCTGATCGCGGCTGGCGGCGCCTCTGGCGCTTGCGCTGGCGATACACAACTTATCTGCCGCCGTTCGCCATCTACCTGGCCTTTCGCCTGCACGCCCTCGGCGGGCTGGTGCCCGGTCTGGGCAACGTGCCCTTCACCCCGGTGGAGCGCGTGCTCAATGGCGTCGCGTTGATTCCGGAGTTCGTCTCGACCTTCGTCTGGCCGTTCGACCTCAACATGTATCACGACTTCAACGCCGTGCATGGGGTGGCCAACTGGCCGTTCTGCGCCGGTGCGCTGACGTTGCTGGCCGCCGCCGTCGCCGTCGCGCTCACCGTGCGCCGGCGTCGCGCCGCCGCGTACGCGGTGACGTGGGCGCTGCTGACCACCGCCCCCTTCCTCCTGATTCGCTGGCCGCGGCTGAACGTGTTCGCCGAACGCTACGTCTATCTGCCTGCCATCGGCGTGCTGTTGTTCGTCGCCGCGGCCGCGGTGCCTTGGTTGACGGTTGCACGCCGGCGCTGGCTGATCGCCGTGGTCGGCGCATTGGTCATCGTCGGTGTAGTGGTCGACGCCCGCCGCAGTCGCGACTGGCACGACGAGGTGACGATCTACAGCAAGACCCTCACGCAGTCGGCGCGCGCCGAGCTCATCCGCATCAACCTGGCGGTCCGCCTGCTCGACCAGCAGCGCTACGACGAAGGCATCGCGCTGCTCGAAGGGTTGGTGACCAGCGATCCGGAGTGGCGCGACGCCTGGTACAATCTCGGACTCCTCTACCTCGGCAAGGGCGAGGACGAGAAGGCGTCGACGGCATTCGAGCGTGCCTGGCAAACCGATCCCACGAATCGCCCGGCGCTCCTCAACCTCGGGTACGCCTACGATCGCATGGGTCGCCGCGAGCAGGCCGTCGAAACCTACCTGCAGCTGGTCACCGTCGAACCGGGCAACGCGCAGGGCTGGTACAACCTGGCGGTCATCGCCTGGGAAGGCGGCCAATTCGGCAACGCGCGGACAGCCGTCGACAAGGTGCTGGCGCTGACGCCGCAGGATGCCGACGCTCGGCTCTTGCGCACACGACTCGATCGACTCGGCGCCACCGAACCGCACGCCGAGCGGGCACCCGACCCGAATACCGCGCGCCGCTGCGCCGAAGCCAAGCAGGAGCTCGATGCGCATCACTATGCGGTCGCCATTCGCCGTCTCCGGATGGCGGCATGGCTTGATGAGGCCGCACCCTTGCCGCATCAGTATCTCGCCAATGTGTATTTTCTCGCCGGACGCCTCGAAGCTGCCATCGACGCGCAACGCGCCGCCTTGCAACGGGCGCCGCACAACGAGGTGTACCGCTCCAACCTCGCGTCGCTCGATCGCGCGCTCGCGGCTCGCAAGCAGCACGCGACTGCCGACGCACCGGCGGACCAATGACCGGTCGCTGATCGCGGCGCGCCTGGGCCGGCGAATGGCGGCTACGGCAGCAAGGTTCCCGTGTACAGCTCGGTCGAATCAACGTATCGCTGCGGGCGCGTCCGAAAGGCACAATCCAGCTGCAGCACCGCCGCCCTCCACCCGCGAATGATCGCAATGTCGCCGCGCCTGGCGAGATAGGACAGAGGGATGCGCTTGTCGGCGTGGCCCGGTCGCGGGTGGGGGCTGACGACGTAGGACGTCGGCAGCGCAGCGATGAAGCGGTCGGTGAGGCCGAGCGTATCGATGATCTCAACGTCCGGACCGGCCAGGTAGCCGAGGGTCGCCGGGTTGCGAGTGTGGACGGTCACCCCGCCACAGCGCGCCGCGTAGCGCTGCAAGGCGGCGGCAAGCTCCTCGTTCATGAACGGATACGTCAAACGTCCGCGCCGTCGGTAGGCGTCGAGATGAAAGCCGGGATAGAAGCGCCATTCGTCGACGATCCCGTTGGCCAGGATCTCCGCCGAGGGCGGCGCCGCGATCCGATTTCCTCCGACGACTATCGCACCGGCGAGCGCGATCAGCACCAGCCAGGGCAGCGGCGAGCGTACCCGGCGCGCCAGCGCCAGGATGCCGAAGACCGTGCCGCCCACGAACGCCGGCAGCAGCAGGCGAGCCCGCATGAAGTCGCCGCCGACGCCGATGACGTAGGCGACATACAGCGCCACACCCGCAGCGCAGGCCCGCGGCGCAGCGTCGCGGACGATGCATACACCTGCCACATACAGCAGCCCGGCCAAGATCACGGCCGCCGGTTCGTACGCCAGCCAGTCGACCACATAAGTCCAACCCTGCGCGACGGCTGCCCGCCACGACGGATAGACACCGAGCTTGGCGTGCGCCGTGTTGGGCAGTGGGTCGCCGTAGTAGAGCCAGCTGCACACCAACCACAGCAGCAGCGGCGATACGCCGAGCAACGCGTCGCGGACGGCGCGACCGGTTCGCGGCCGCATGGTCATTGCCAACGGCGCGACCAACAGAGCGAAGTCCAAACGGGTCATCACCAGCAGCGCCGACAGTATCGCGATGCGCGGTAGCGGCGGCGGCTGAGTAAACACCGTCGCGAGAATCGCGACGAGCAGCGCGTGCGCCAGGGCGTTCTCCAAGCCGCCAGTCTGGAACGTGCGCCACCCGTGGCTGGAGGCCAGTACGACGCCGGCCAGCGACGTGGCCAACAACGCGGACGCGCGCTGGAGACCGATGCCGCGCAACGCCGCTCCGAGCTGCATGACCGTCAGCAGCGTCAGCACCGCCCCAAGACCGAGCGCCACCAACATCGGGTTGCGACCGATACTGGTGCCGACACACAACACCAGGAACCACAACGGATGGGTGTATCCCTGCACCCGCTCGCCGAGGTTGAACACCGCGCCGTGCCCGGCGAGCACGTTGGCGACGTAGCGGAAGGTAATGAACGCGTCGTCGCAGACCCACGCGACGACCAGCACCATGCCGGTCACGCCGCCGGCCACGCCGAGCAACGCCAGCGTGAACGCCGCATCCCGCCGCCGCCCCACCGGCATTGCGCCCCCTGTGGTCATGATGGCGTCGCATAGCACGCCGGCAGCGTCACGCCGCCGGTGGCCGGGCCTCGGCCGGTCGCGCTAGCCGCTGCCGCACCAGACGCAGCACCGCCTGCACTTCACTCCCCCCCAGCAGCACCGCGATCGCCAGGTACACCAACCCACCCGTGGCAATGGCCGCGAACAAGGCCGCCGCGTGGGTGAGGAGGTGCCCGTGCTCGGCCCAGTCCACCCGGCCGGCCACGAAGCGTACAGCAGGCACCATGGCCACCGATGCCACCAGGCTGCGCGCCAGCGACGGCAGGATCTCAGCGACACCCAACGCCCCGAGGCGACGGCGCAGGAATCCGACCAGCAGAACCAGATTGACGGTCGCCGCCAGCGACGTCGACAACGCCAGACCGGCATGGCGCATGTTGAAGATCGAGACCGCCTGCGTGACCGCCGCGATGGCGTCGGCGACCCGCGACTCGCCGGTCGCCGTGACCGGACCCATGAGGACCAGGCTCATGGTGCAGTTGGCAACGAACGCTGCGGCCGCGGTGAGGACCGGCGTCCGCGTGTCTTCAAGCGCGTAAAACGCCGGCACCACCAACCGCACCATCGATACCGACCACAGGCCCACGGCAAAGGCCGACAGCGCCTGCGCCGTCAGCACCGCTTGCGCGTACCCGAAGGCGCCACGCTGGAACAGCACCGACGTAATCGGCGTCGCCAACGTCATGATGCCCAGGCTCGCCGGCAGCACGATGAAGTTGGTCAGACGCATGGCGAACGACAGGCTGTGCCGCAGCTCGTCGTAGGCGCGCCGCGCCGCCTGCGCCGAGAAGCTGGGGAGCGCCGCGGTACCCAACGCCACGGCGAAGATACCGAGCGGAAACTCGAAGACGCGGTCGGCGTACCACAGATACGACACGCTGCCGCTTGGCAGCACCGACGCCAGGATCGTGTCGATCATGATGTTGATCTGGTACACGGCGGCGCCGAAGACCATCGGCCCCATCAAACCGAGAGCGCGCCGCACCGCCTCATGCCGCGGCCACCACAGGGGCCGGATGTGCACGCCTTGTCGGATCAACGGCGGGATGTGCACGCCGAGCTGCAACAGGCCGCCAATGATGACCCCGTACGCCAAACCCTCGACCGGCACGCTCAGCCGCGGGCACAGCAGCACCGCGGCGCCGATCATCGCCAGGTTGAGGAAGATGGGCGACATCGCCGGCGCGGCGAAGTGGCGCAACGCGTTGAGAATGCCCGACGTCAACGACACCATGCTGATCAGGAAGATGTACGGGAAGACGCGGCGCGTCAGCGCCACCGTCAGCGCGAACTTGCCCGGCTCCTCGACGAAGCCGGGGGCAAACAGCGCCGTCCAGAACGGGGCGAAGATGATGCCGATGGCGGTGATCGCCAACAGGCCGACGGCCATCAACGAAGCCACCGCCGAAGCCGCCTCGATGGCCTCCTCGCGCGACCGGTTGGTCAGATAGTCGGTAAACACCGGGATGAAGGCCACGCTCATCGCCCCTTCGGCGACAAAGCGGCGCAGCAGATTGGGAATGCGAAAGGCCACGAAGAAGGCGTCGGCCGCCAATCCCGTGCCGAAGTAGTAGCCGACCACCGAGTCGCGGACCAAGCCGGCGACACGGCTGATCAGCGTAAAGAAGCCGACCAACCCGGCGGCGCGGGCGATCTGCCGATTCTCAGACATGCAAGGCGCCGCCTGACGCCGAGGGTCTGGCGTCGTGCTTCAATGGCTCCGAAGCATGGTCTTCACCCCTCTCGACTCTCAACTCTCGACTGTCACCTGCCCGCAATTGACCCACCGGAGTGCCTATGCTACCCACGACGCTCACCGAACGAGGAGGAAATCCGTTGGCCCAGCGTCACAAGTCCGCCATCAAGCGGCACCGTCAGAACCTCAAGCAGACCGCCCGCAATCAGATCGTGCGGACGCAAGTCCGTCACGCTGTCCGCGAGCTGCGCGAAACCATCAGCAGCAAGGACGCCGGCAGCGCGGAGACGCAGCTGCGCGCCGTCATGAAGACCATCAACAAAGCCGTAACCAAAGGGGTTCTGCATCGGAACAACGCGTCGCGCCGTATCTCACGCCTCAGTCAGCAGATTGCCGCGCTGAAGAAGGCGTCGTAACCCGCCTCCACTCCGGCCGCCCCCGCCGGATCAAAAGTCCTCCACCATCTGGTTGTAGATGTCGCGCGCGGCGTGATCGAACAGCCGCGTGATGGCTCGGCGGCGCTCGGTCTCAGACAGCTGGATGTTGCTGAACTGCGGATTCTGAATATTGGTGGCATCCAGCGTGCCTTGCTGGAACTGCGACGAACTGGTCACGACCACGTTCGAGCTGGCGCTGTACTCGTCGGTCTCGCGCAACCGGGTGACGTGCCACAGCACGCGCCCGTCACGCTGGCGCGTCAGCTTGAGATCGAGAATCAGCGCGATCTCGTACTGCACCGCCTGGTCGTTCGAGTCGAAGGCGACGGGGCGCATCGAGATATCCCGAATAGTCCCGCTCAGCACCGCGTCGCCGGTGTCTTCCTCCATGCGCAGCTGACGGCGTTCGTGGATCTCGCGCTCGAGGGCGAAGGCCAGGGCCTTCTCGAGGCCGTGCTCGCGCGAGCGGTTGGCGATCGCCCCGACACTCACCGAGTGTACGTCCTCGGGCAACCCGATCTGGTCGCCCGCCAGATGGTACCCGCACCCGGCCAACACGAAGGCGGCGAATGCGGGGATCGCGAACGAGGCTTGGAAAGGGGGGCGCCTCCTGCCGAGCCCGGCGGCTGAAGCCGCGGCTATGAAGAGCACCCAAGGCCGCCTGCGCGGCCTCCCCGCATCCACCCCAGAACGGGAACTCCTTGTGGCGGCGGGGCTGGGGGA
>Ga0335082_10003851_pt1 | contig 16333 bp, 11 predicted proteins | sample Lox_Sample_41_FD_206718 | JGI IMG/M metagenome (GOLD analysis project Ga0335082, IMG submission 206718) | Soil microbial communities from Loxahatchee National Wildlife Refuge, Florida, United States - Lox_Sample_4.1 | ecosystem: Environmental > Terrestrial > Soil > Wetlands | place: USA...
CGTTCCTTCCACCTATCCGTAAATTGATCCCCGCTGGAATGCAGCCGAGTGCCGTTGCAACCACGATCGTTTTGATCCCAGTGCTTTATTTTATGGTGGGGAAATTTTTCCCGGGTGAAAAGCTGGATGTGCTGGCGGTGACGAGCGCGGAAGTCGGCGTTGTGTTCTGCACGATCGTACTGGTAACGGGGCCGCTCTGGGCGCGGCCGGTGTGGGGTATCTGGTGGGCGCCAGGGGATATTCGGCTTACTTCAACTCTTGTGCTGTGGCTGATTTACGTGAGTTATCTGGTGCTGCGGCGCTTCTCGAATAGCGCGCAGACGCAGATGCTTGCGGCCGTGCTGGCTGTGTTTGGGGCTCTCGATGTGCCGCTGGTTTATCTGTCAATCTGGTTCTTCCGGACGCAACATCCGCAGCCGGTGATTGGTGGCGGCGGATCGATGGATCCAAGGATGCTGCAGGTGCTTATGTTCAGCTGGATGGCGTTCCTGCTATTTGGGTTTCTGATCTGCTGGTCGCGATTCCGGCTGGAGTTGTTAAAGCGGGAAGTGGATCAGGCACATGCGATGGAGTCGATGGTGGGCGCAAAGGCGGCGTCGAGGACGAGCATGCCACTCTCAAGGAGTGCCCGATGAATGGCGTAAAATTTTTGTTCGCTGCGTATATCGCGACCTGGGTGATTCATTCGCTATACATCGGCAGCCTGGTGCGGCGATTCAGCCGGTTGCGTCAGCAGCTCAAGGAATTGGGTAAACGGGGAAGCTGAAGCTCGCGGCGTGAACCGCCGTGAGCACCACATGTTAAGGATGGTGACGTGAGCTTCTCCAATGTATACGCTCGCGTCGGCGGATTCTTCCGCCGGCGCAGGAAGCGCTGGCTTTTTGCAGAATTCCAAAATTCTCAGACCGTCGTCGATCTTGGCGGCACGGTCGAGAGTTGGGCCAGCGGCGCATTTTCAAAAACAACGGTCGTTAACGTAATTTCTCGCGCTCGACCGGTTCCCGCGAATTTCCAGTACGTGCAAGCCGATGGGTGCAGTGTGCCTTTAGACGCCAAGTTCGATCTGGCATTTTCGAACTCGGCAATCGAGCATGTCGGCACTCAAGAGCGACAGCAGCAGTTCGCCAACGAGATGATGAGGTTGGGCCGCAGGGTCTACTGTCAGACTCCGAATCGTTGGTTTCCGGTGGAAACGCACTATCTAACGTTGTTCTTGCATTGGCTGCCTTCACGCTGGTTTGGACACAGGTTGCACCGCTACTTCACGCTGCAGGGATGGGCGGGACGACCGAGCCGCGAGGAATCGCAGAGGATTCGCGATCGGGAGTCGATCCGGTTGCTGAACAAGCGGGAATTGCAGGAACTATTTCCAGGTTGTCAGATCCGCACGGAACGTGTTTTGGGTTGGCCGAAGTCTTATGTCGCGTGGCGCTAGGGAAGCCGCGCGTCAGTGGGTCTTCTTCCACTCGTTCTGCAATGCGGTGAAGAAATCCGGACTGCCGCTGGATCGCAGGAATTCGTAGTCTTCGATCATGGCGGCCACGCCGATGCGGGCGGAAGGAAGAGGATTTTCTACGCGGATCACACGGGCCGAAAAACGTACCCGTACGGAATCTGTGAGAGTCACGTGCGGAGGGAAGGTTAACGTGACTTCGAGCTTCGTACCGGCAGAGACCGGACGGTCCAGATAGAAGAACACGCCGCGCGCGCTGACGTTTTGGGTTTCGGTGTGGAAGTCGGTGGCGCCCTCAAAGCGCACGATGGCGGGCAGGCGCATATCGAAGCGCCGCATCATCCGCCGTTCCTGTGAATTCGCTTCCATACCTTGCTAAGCGCGACTGTTCTCCAGATAAACGCATAGCCGACCGCAACATCCCGCCAAATGCCCAAGCAACGATACAGCCTCAATTAAGTAGTTCATATTTTCAACAGCAAAATGGCAAAAGGAACTGATTCGGTAAATCTGTTCGGATTTCGAAACAAGATTTTGCCAGGGGGGATTATTGGGAGGGAGGTGCCCGTATGACGGGCTCGCGAGGGGATAGAGCAATCGCTCTGCCACCGAACGAGACAACTGGTTGTGTATTCAGCGAGTCAGATCAGCGCGTTGCAGAATCGGCTGCGGGCAGGAGGGCGGAACGGTGCAAAGCGTTGCACAAGATCGTAACCCTGGTGCGGAATTGAGTTGGGGTCTCAGGTCAGAGGGGTGGGTATTTTATGCGGCTGCCCGGCATCTTCCGCGACTCTCCAACGCATCTGAGGAAACTTGGAGCGGGCGAATTTGAGCGCGGACGAGTGCAGGAAATCGTCCAGTGCCGTAAAGATGGTCGATGCCATAGTCCACTGCGGTCCGGTCAAGAAGTGTTGGTGGGCGGTGACGGCTTGACTTGTCTATCCGTAAGATGTTTAAGTAGTTACTTAATTTTTTCCGCCAGTTCCAGTGACCAGCAAGCTGCGGGCGAAGCTCGCCCGGGACATGCGACGGCGCGAGCCGATGATACCCGTGCGTCCCACATCTCACCACTGGTCGTCAAACGATCTGGGCGAAAACAACCTGCGCGCAGGAATTGATCTGACAGTATCGGAGGAACGCGTGAACGTAGATCGCCGTTTGTGGAGGACATCCGTGATTCGAGTTCGCATTCTGACTGCCGGGCTGGTGTTGCTGGTGGCCGGATTCGCGGCGCTCGGTTTGGGATCTCATCTCCACCGGACTGCTGGCCCGACTGCGGCGTCGTCGGCCACGATGGGACAATTCGGCAGCGGTTCGATGCCGTTCGCGCCGGCTGGCCTGGCGAGTGACAGGACGCAGGGCGCGAGCGAAAAGGCGAGATCGATGCTGGCCGGGTTGCCGTTGATCTTCGAACCGAATCAGGGACAGGGCCAACTTGATCCTTCGGATCCGCGGGCGCGGTTCGTTGCCCGAGGTTCCGGATACAGCTTGTTTCTGGGGTCGGATGGCGCGATCTTGAACCTGGTTTCAGGGCGTAGCCGGACGGGGAAGGTAGGTTCAGTCCGGGTTCATTCGCTCCAGATGAAACTGGCCGGAGCGAGTTCGAATACAACTCCAGGTGGGACGGAACTGCTTCCCGGCAAGAGCAATTACTTCATTGGAAATGATCCCAGCAAGTGGCGGCGAGGGATTCCGCAATTTGCGAGAGTGCGGTACGGCAACGTCTATCCGGGAGTGGACCTGGTTTTCTACGGAAATCAGGGCCGGCTGGAGTATGACTTTCAGGTAGCGCCAGGGGCGGATCCCGGGCAGGCCGAGCTGCAGTTCGATGGTGCCGAGAATGTTCAGCTGGTTGACGGAGCGCTGGTGTTGCGCGCTGGAGGCGAGTCTGTCCGGCTGGATGCGCCTAGCGTTTATCAAGAGGTCAATGGACGACGGCAGGCGGTGCAGGGCGCATTTGTGCTGCGAGGCCGCAACCGGGCGGGCTTTAGTGTTGGTTCTTATGACAGGTCGCGCGAGCTGATCATCGATCCGATTCTTGATTTTTCGACGTATTTCGGCGGAAGTGGAGACGAACACTCGACGTCCGTCGCGGTCGATGGGAGCTTCAACATCTATCTGGCGGGATCGACCACGTCGGCGGACTTACCGGCTGCGGTCGGTTCATTTCAGGGCACACTCAACGGCGCGCAGAACGTCTATATTGCGAAAATTCAGCCGCCTCTCGGATCAATCGTTGCAGTGCTCGAGGACCTGACTTATCTGGGTGGCGACGGGACCGATACTCCGGTAGGGATCAAGGTGGATGGGGAGGGGAACCCGTTCGTAGCGGGAACGACGACCTCCTCGAATTTTCCGACTACGCCGACGAACGCTTACCAGACCACACCGAAGAGCGAGGGTACGCATGTATTCGTGACGAAGTTGAAAGTCGATTTCAGCCAACTGGTGTACTCGTCGTATCTTTCGGGAAATGGGACCGACATTGCGAGTGGCATGACGATCGATCCCGCGGGCGACCTATACGTAACCGGGACCACGACGTCGGTGGAGGCATCGACCATCGATCAGTTCCCGGCGACAAACCTGCCGCAGGCACTCCCGTTCCAGACACTATCCCGGGCACCGGGCCTGGCACAGTTTTTCGTGACCAAAGTTGATACTACCGCGCCGAAGAATGCGAGCATTGCGTACTCGACGTATTTTGGCGGGGGCACGTTCGACACGGCTGAACCGATAGCGGCGGGCGGCGGCATTGCTGTCGACACAAACCTGAACATCTATTTCACAGGCACGACGAATTTCATCTACTCGGGATGTACGGGTTGCAGCACGACTGATTTCCCGATTCTCAATGCCTATCAACCTTGTCTTGATACGGCGCCACCGACGACGATCGTGAATCCTGCCTCGTGCTCGAACACAACAAACATCACCGCTTCCGATGCCTTTGTGGCGAAGCTGAATCCGAAAGCAGCGCAAGGGCAGCAGCTCCTGTGGTCGACGTACGTTGGCGGAACTGGAACGGATTCGAGCACAGGGGTCGCACTCGATCCTGGGGCGACGAACGTCTACTTGATCGGGACGACCGATTCCGGGGATATCGCGACCAGCGTGAATACGCTGAATACTTCGGCGGCATACCAGCGTTGTCTGGACACGCCGGTGAATCCGCCGTCGGGGACGGCGTGCACCGCGCCAGCGGCACCGGCTCCCACGGATGCGTTCGTGGCGCGGCTGACCAACCCGACTTCGGCCACCATTACGCTGAACTACTTTTCTTATCTAGGTGGGACACTCGACGACGCGGGCCTGGCGATTACAGTGGACTCGAACAGCGGCGCAATGATGACGGGTTGGACCAAGTCACCGGACTTTCCGGTATTTCCAACTTCCAATCCGATCCAGAGCGCACTCAAGGGAACGCAGGATGCGTTCCTGGCGCGCATCAATACAGCAGCGGTCGTCGGACAGACGACCATCGCGTCATGGGCTAATTATTTCGGAGGGACCGGGATTGAGTCGGGAACCGGAGTCGCGCTGGATGTGAATCAGAACACGTACCTGGCGGGCGAAAGCAACTCAGCGGATTTGCAGGTCGCGAAGGCGCTCCAGCCGGACAATGCCGGGGGCTACGACTCATTCGTGACGCAACTGGGGACAGCGGTGAGCCTGTCGATTCAGGGCGTGTTGAGCCTCGGCACGAACCAGACGTTCATCAGCGCGGGGAATCCGGCGACCTTTACCTACACGGTCACCAACAACGGCCCGGACCTGGCGAGCAATATTGTGATCACTGCGAACCTGGGCACGGAGGTTACAGGTGTTCCGCTGAGCAATATTTCTGCCAGCATCAGTTCGGGCACATGCGGCAACGGAGGATCGTCGAACACGGGCATAAGCTGCGGGCCGATTTCACTGCAATCCGGATCGACCGCAACGGTGACCATCACTGCGACACCGACGGCGAACAGCAGCGGAAGTTCGCCGGTATTTTTCAATGGCGGGACGGTCCAGGCAATTGGACCGGGAAACATCGTGCTGGCGCAAACATCGGTGCCGGCGGAGATGTCGGATTTCAGCATGTCGGTGAGCCCGAGCAATCAGGCGGTGCCGGTGGCGGGAGCGACGGCAACATACCAGGTGCAGCTAACGCCGCACCCACTCTACGGATCGAGCATCACTCTCTCCTGTTCTGGGCTGCCGAGCGCGTCGACCTGCGCTTTCACGACGTCCCCAGTGACCTTGTCGAGCGTGAGCGGAGCGTCCTCGACTCTCAATATCGTGACCACCGCGCGGCCAGTGACTCCGGCGGCAATCTTCACCCGGCAGTTCTATGCGATGTGGCTGCTGGTTCCGGGATTGGCGCTGTTAGGTGTAGGCGGGGATCGGCGGCGGAAGCGGATGGTGGGGATCTCGTTGTTCTTCCTGGTCTCGCTTCTACTACTTGTGCCTGCGTGCAGCAGCAGCAGCAATACACAGGCTCCGGTGAGCGGAACTCAACCCGGAAATTACAACATCACAGTGACGGCTGCGTCCGGCAGCGACTCGAAGAGTCAGACTATCGGACTTAGCGTTCCGTAACGGATTGCATAAACTTCCGCAAAAGAGCCCACGGGTTTAGCCGTGGGCTTTCGTTCTTGGAGTACAGAGGAAAAAGTTATGCGCCGGCCGAAAGCTTGTGATGGCCTCGGGACTCGGCGATTCCGTACTGGCGAATCTTGTAGAGCAGAGCCTTGTAGCTGATCTGAAGGATGGCTGCAGCCTGCTTGCGGTTCCAGTTTGTCTGCTCAAGGGCGCGAGTGATGGCCAAGGCTTCGGCCTCATCTTTGGCGGAGCGAGCCAGAGACTTCAAACCTCCCGGATCATGCGCTTTCGAAGGATCACCGGGAATGGCTCCGTTGCCGTCGTTGCGCGGCAAGAGTTCCGAGACGGCGAGGTTCTCATCACCCAGAATCAAATAACGCTTCAGGAAATTGTTCAACTCGCGGAGATTGCCCGGCCAGGAGTGATTGTGACAGGCCTCGAGTAATGTCGGAGACAGAGGCAACGGCGAACGCGCATAACGCTCTGCCATCCGCGTCATGGAATGCTTGAGCAGAATCGGAATCTCTTCTCTGCGGTCGCGCAGCGGCGGCAGGCTCAGGGTGAAAGCGTTGAGGCGATAGTAGAGATCTTCGCGCAGGCGCTTGGTGGCGAGTGCTTCGGGGATGTTGATATTCGTGGCGGCGAGGATGCGGACGTCGACCTTGATGACCGAGCGGCTGCCGAGACGCGAGAACTGCTGGTCCTGCAAGACATGAAGCAGCTTCGCCTGTAGCAGTGGAGGCATCTCGCCAATTTCGTCGAGCAGAATCGTGCCCTTGTTGCAGAGCTCGAATTTTCCGGGCTTGGCGTGGGTCGCGCCGGTGAAAGCGCCGGGTTCGTATCCGAATAGTTCGCTTTCGAGCAGGTCAGCGGGAACGGCCGCGCAGTTCACCTTCAGGAAGGTGCGATGAGCACGCGGAGAGAGCTTGTGAATCAGCCGCGCGAGAACTTCCTTGCCGGTTCCGCTCTCGCCGAGAAGCAGCACGGGAATGTCGACGTTCGCAACCAGAGCAGCCTGTGAGCGAATCTTGCGCATGGCGGGACTGGCGGCGATGAAGAAGACGTCATCGGCAAGTTCCTCGACTTCGCCTCCGAATGCCTGCTTGCCTTGACCCAGACTGAGGTCGATGACGGAGTCCAGTTCTGCTTTTTGAAAGGGCTTGGTGAGGTAATCTTGTGCGCCCAGTTTCATCGCCTGGACAACCTTGCGGGTATCGCTCACGCAGGAAAGCATCACGACCTTGGTTGCAGGTTGTTTCTGACGAATCTGCTCGAGGGTTTGCAGGCCGTCGATGCCGGGCATCAGCACGTCGAGCAAAACGAGATCGGGCTGCAGGCCTTTTTCTATTTTCTGCAGGGCTTCTTCGCCGGTGGTCGCCGTCTCGACTTTATAGTCGTCGACTTCCAGCAGCGTCTTGATGTAGCGCAGCATGCCGGGTTCGTCGTCCACCAGCAGGATCTTGGCGGTCTGCTTCATCGATGTTTTCCTTTACTGGCGACGGCAACGGCCGGCTTATAGGGAATCAGGAACGAAAATTTGCAGCCCGCACCCGGATCGCTCTCGACCCATATTTTACCGCCCATGGCTTGCACGAGGCGCCGCGCAATCGCGAGGCCCAGGCCCATACCGTCCTGTTGTTCGTTGCCGGGAAGGCGGAAAAAGTCGTCGAAAACCTCAAGATGAAATTCGGCGGGAATACCGGGGCCTGTATCGGACACGCTCACCTTCGCGGAGTTGGGGTGCGTAACATTCTGACGACGCCGCTCAGAGGCGGAGGGCTGAGTCGAAGCACGACGTTCCCACATGTACGGTTCGGCATGGAGCCAGACGGTTCCACCCGGCGGTGTGAACTTGAACGAATTCTCGAGGAGGTTGGAGATGATGCGCTCGAGTTTAGGAGCGTCAAAAGGAAAAATGGGAAGCTTATCGTTCGCCAGGAAGTAGAGAGCAATCCCTTTCTGCTGAAAGCGGTTGGACCACAGGCGACAGACACCGGAGAGGCAGTCGTTAATGTTTCCGGTATCAAACTTCATGTTCAGGCCGCCGGTTTCGATTGCGCTGTAGGTCAGGAAATCCTGAATGAACTGCTGCAAGCGCTTGCCACTGTCGCGCATGTCCTGCAGGACTTCGCGCTGGCGGTCGCTGAGCGGGCCAAGCTTCTCGCTGTGGAGAAGCTCGACATAACCATTCAAAATGGAAAGCGGAGTTTTGAGATCGTGAGCGGCAGAGGCTAGAGCATTGGTGGTGCGCTGATAACGTTGGCGGAGTTCCTTATATTCCTGGAGAAGATTCTCCGGGGTGGGAACATCCGCGTCGCCACGGACGAGGGCTGAGGCTGCATCGGGAGCGATGGCTGCTTCAGGAGCACACGTATTCTTGTGGGCAGTAGCCATGAAAGAAGTACCACAGGTTGACACGGGGAGAGGAAAAGCCGCACTCAACTTGTCAACATGGAGTGCCGGTAAAGGAAGCGTAAGGCACGCAAGAATCTGTTGTCAATGAAAAATGCAAGGGAATTACCCAAGTATAGCAAAAGCTTGCACTTCGGGCGGGTTGAGGGTTGACAACTGGGTTTTTCACCAGGCGAATGAAAAGCAAATAAAACTGAGGTTAGAGTGGGGTTTGTTATTTGTTTGACAGTCCTGCTACGGTTATCGTGGGTTTTTCCAGGGGATTTCGACCGAAAAACCAAGGTGATTTGGCCACTCAGGTGCAGTTTAGGCTGGAGGCGGGGGCGTCAATGGAGAGGTCTGCCATGAATGGGGGGAGGTCTGCAAGCGAGCGGCGCAAGTGGGCGCGGCTACCGCTGGCAATACCCGTTTTCGTCCGTAGCCGGGACTCCGCTGGCAACGAATTTCTGGAATTTGCGACGGCTTTGAACGTCAGTGCCGGTGGCATGTTGGTTGCGATTCGGCGAGTTCTGCCTGCAGTCGCTCAACTCCGCCTCGAGATACCCAGCGCGCCGGTTGCTACGATGGCTGTCCTTCCCAGGGCGGCCAGGTCATTGAGCGCCAAAACCCTTCGAACTACTCCCGCCCAGGGCTACTATCTGCTTGGATTGAAGTTCTCGCGACCGCTGGCGCTTGCGGTGAAGCCGACGCTGCGCCAGAGGAAATCCATTCCAGCGGTGTGAAAAAGTTTGCGCATGGGTCTGGTGAAGGTGTTACTCTGGCCACCAGAGCCGGGTTACTGGCGTGCCCCATCGCGGCTCTTTGGTAAGTTGGTCGTCTTCAACCAGATAGTCTAGATTTGATGTATCCCCACGAGGCCGGAAGGCTTTGGCTATCCGGATGCAACAGTGAAGTTTCTCCCCCCAACTTGGTAGGCAGAGAAAGCCATGACAAGCAGCGGTGTGAATACGCTCGTCCAGCCCTTAGGGGAGATGCCGCCGGACGCCATTATTTTTGGGCGGACGGAGGCGATGAATTCTGTACGCGACCGGCTGACGAAGCTGGCTGGGGCGAATGTTCCGGTCCTGATCCAAGGGGAAAGCGGAACGGGGAAAGACATTATCGCGCGGATGATTCACGCGGCTTCTCCGTGGAGAACGGGTCCGTGGGTGAAGGTGAATTGCCCGGCGATTCCTGGAACGCTGCTGGAGAGCGAGTTATTCGGATACGAGAAGGGGGCCTTCACCGGGGCCTATGGAGTGAAGCCGGGGCGGGTGGAAATGGCGCACCGGGGCACGCTGTTTCTCGACGAGATATCGGAACTGGATATGTCGCTGCAGTCGAAGCTGCTGCAGCTTTTGCAGGACGGTCAGTTTTGCCGCATCGGAGCGCAGGAAGATAAGAAAGTGGAAGTGCGGGTGGTATGCGCGACCAACCGCAAGCTCGAGCAAGAAATTGAAAACGGGACATTCCGTTCGGATTTGTTCTATCGCATTAACGTAGTAAATCTGCATCTGCCTCCGTTGCGCGAACGGGCCGTAGACATTCCGCAGTTGGTGGATTATTTCCTCGAGTATCACAACCGAAAATACAACTGCCGGGCGAAGCCTCTCTCCACTGAAATGGTGGCGACGCTGCGCAAGTATCACTGGCCGGGAAATATCCGCGAACTGGAAAACCTGGTCAAGCGCTATGTGATCCTGGGGAATGAGGAAGTGATCACTGGCGATCTGGCGCCGCGGAGTACAGATTTTTTCAACACCGATATCCCGGTCGATGGGCAGATTTCGCTGAAGAAGCTCACGCGTCAGGCGGTGCGTGAGTTAGAGCGAAAAGTGATACTGAAAGTTCTGCAGAATCATCATTGGAACCGCAAGCAGGCGGCACGCGCGCTGAGCATCAGTTATCGAGCGTTGCTGTACAAGATTCGAGATGCCGGCCTGCCTTCAAACCGCAGCCCGAAGGCCAACGGGCCTGACGCCGCGAAGACCGAAATTGCAGCGGACTGACTTCTCCGCAAGAACCCGCTTCCGATAGCGTTAATTTTCCGTTAAAAATCGTACTCACCCGCGCAGTTCTCGACCTTTCTTCGCTAGTCTTATCTCCTTGTAATTCTTCTGGACATGCCCGGTTACTCCAAAATCATGGAGCGTCCTGCGTCGAGGTCGCAGCAGAAAGCGCGGCTGAAGAAATCGAAGCAAGGGTCCTCAAATGAAGTCGTGCCGCGGTCACGAATTCAGGCTGCAGGGCTTGGTGTCTTGCTGATTCTGTTGACGGCCGGCGTGTATTGGCAAGTTGGGTCGCATCCCTTTGTTAATTACGACGACGAACCGTACGTGACCGGGAATTCGCATGTAAAAGCGGGACTCACGTGGGACACATTCACCTGGGCGTTTGCAGCCTATGAGGCAGGTAATTGGCATCCGGTGACGTGGCTTTCCCATGCGGTGGACTGCGAACTTTACGGGTTGAACGCCGGAGGCCACCACGTCACGAACCTGGCGATCCACATTTTCAATGTGGTGCTGGTGTTCCTTCTTCTGTATTGGGTAACCGGCGAAAAGTGGAAGAGTTGGATGGTCGGAGCGTTATTTGCTTTGCATCCGCTGAACGTCGAATCAGTTGCGTGGATAGCGGAGCGGAAGAATGTCCTGAGCACACTCTTTTTTCTGCTGGCTTTGGGTGCGTACGGCTGGCACGCGCGAAAGCCTGGTGTGCGGCGCTATCTGTGCGTCACGCTTCTATTTGCGTTGGGCCTTGCTTCCAAACCAATGGTGATTACGCTGCCTTTTGTTCTGCTACTGCTGGACTACTGGCCATTGGGTCGTGTGCTTGGGTGGAGCGAAGTGTCTGCGTCGTTTCCAGTGAAGCAAGAGCCTGCCATATGGCTGATTTTTGAGAAGCTGCCGCTGCTGTTGCTCTCGGCGGCAAGCGGGGTGGTCACGGTTGCGGCACAGGGCACCAGCGTCATTCCGACTCATGCGCTTCCGTTCGCAGTTCGAGTGGAAACTGCGTTTTACGCCTACGTCCTCTATTTGTGGAAGATGATCTGGCCGGTACACCTCGCGATCATGTATCCGCACCCGGGACGCAACCTTGGGATCTTGAAACCGGCACTGGGATTGTTGATCGTGCTGGGGGCGAGCGTTCTGGCGTGGGTGCAGCGCAAGACGCGTCCTTATCTGATTTTCGGGTGGCTGTGGTACCTGGGCATGGCTGTACCGATCATTGGCGTTGTACAAGTGGGATTGCAGATTATCGCGGACCGGTACGCATATGTGCCACTGCTCGGGATTTTCGTCGCAGTGGTGTGGAGCGCTTCTTCTCTTCTCAAGGAATTCGCGGAGTTGAGGGTGCGAGCGGTTGCCGTATCATCCCTGCTCGTCGTGCTCGGGATCGTGGCCTGGCGCCAGGTGGGATACTGGCGCGACAGTATTACGCTTTGGAGCCATGCAGTCGAATCGACGAGCGATAATTCGATTGCCGAGAACTATCTAGCAAATACGTTGTTCCGTGAAGGGCGCTACGAAGAGGGCATCACCCACTTGAGGATCTATGCCAATCGGGAGCCGCTTGATCCGGAGGCACATGCCAGAGTCGCGGCCGACTACCAGGACCGCTCACGGTTTGCAGAAGCAGCCAAAGAGTACCAGGCGGCCGTTCGCGCATCATCTCAGCTGGAGAAAAATGGTGTGCCGGGATTGAACTCGGGAATGCTGGCGGCGATTTATATCAATCTCGGGTTGACATATCGGCAGCTGGGATCGCCGGAGCGTGCACTGGAAAATTCTAGAACAGCGGTGGCGATTGATCGCAGAGCTGTCGCTCAGATGCAGCAAGAGCTGAGGGACGCATTGTCGTCACAGCCTTCAGCCGCGGGTTATGTGCGGCTGGGGATGCTTCTGCAGAATACGGGAGATGAGCTTGCTGCCGAGCAGGCATATCAAACTGCTCGTCGCCTCGATCCAGCTATGCCATTGCCGGCACCCTAGCTCCGGAGTTCTGACAGCGCCCGGCGGGCATCGGCGTTGTCTGGACTTAGCTTGAGAGCTTTTTCCAGCTCCTGACGAGCGTCGTAAATTTTATTCGTCTTCTGATACGCGAGCCCGAGGTGAAGGTGAACGATGGCGTCGTCGGGAGCGTTGACCTTCTGGTTCAAGCGTAAGGCTTCCTGGAACTGGCTGATCGCAGACTCGTAGACACCTTTCTGATAGTAGGCCCAGCCCAGGGTATCGGCGGCATTGCCGGAATTGGGCATGCCACGACGTGCGGTTTGCGCCATGCTTAACGCCACATCGACGTTGCCGCCCTGCTGCAGAAGAACATAGGCGAGATTGTTGGAGGCAAGAGGATTATCGGGCGAGATGCTGAGCGCCTGTTGATACATGGCCTTTGCCTGATCCCAATCGTGCTTGGCCTCGTATAGTTGGCCGGCAAGAATGTACAGAGACGTTTCGCGGGGATTGCTTTTGATGGCCTGCAGGTAAATGTCGAGCGCTTTGTCCGTTGATCCTTGAAGGATCTTTACCTTTCCTAGCTTTTGGAGCGCGTCCATGTTGGACTTATCCAGATCGAGGGCCTTGCGAAGGGCGGTCTCGGCACCCACGTAGTCATGTTTGCCATCGGAAAGAGCCGTCCCGAGAAGGTCGTAAAAATTGCTGACGTTAGGCTGCTTCGCGATTTGGGTGTTTGCCGCGGCAATGGCTTTGTCGTACTGTTTTTGTGCCACGTAGGTATTCATCAGTCCGGAGAGTCCATCGGCGGAAGAGGGGTTCTTGTCGAGAGCCTGCTGAAAGAATCTTTCGGCATCTGGAAAGCGCTTCTGGGCTAGCTGAATGCCACCAAGCAGAACCAAAGGATCAGGGCTCTGTGGAGCCAACCTCATAGCCTCCTCAGCATCTTTCTGGGCATCGCTATATTTCTGACCTGACAGTTCTGCAAAGCTCTTGAGGAGAAATCCATCTGCCGCATATGGCTGAGCTTTGATGATCTGTTGAGCCGTCTGCACTGCGGCATCGAAGTCGCCACGATTTATTTCCACGGCGGCGAGTTCTCGCTGGGCCTCGGGCATCTCGGGGCGGACGCGAACTGCTGCGCGCCATTCCGACTCAGCGCGGTTGGAGTCACGCTGTGCCATGTAGGCAAGGCCAAGCTGGTAGTGGGCGACGGGGCTGTCGGGATCGTTTCTAAGCGCCTGTTGCAATGAGAGAACGGCTCCGGCAACGTCATTCTGACGGAGCTGGATCTGGCCCTTGTACACCAGCCCTTCAACGTCGCGAGGGCTGGATTTGAGAATCTCATTGTTCAGGCTCGAGGCCTCATCAAGCCGGTTCTTAAGGATCAGAAGCTGGATGTAGTTCTTCTTGGCCTGGATGTCGCGGGGATGGTCTTTGTAGATCGAAGCGTACTCGGCGACAGCATTGTCCAAATCATTAATGCTGAAATAGAAGTCGCCCAGCATGCGATAGGCTTGCGGTTCGTCGGGAATATCAACCTTAGTTTGGCGCAGGAAAGAAATAACCGCGTCCTTCTTGCCTTCCTGCATCAAGAGGCGGACCATGCCGGCGCGAGGTGTTGGATCCTTTGGTGCAGCCAGGATGGCGCTTTTGAATTGTTCCTCCGCTTCAGGAAGCCGGTTGCGAGACTGATAGAAGCCGGCGAGAGCAAGTCGAGCATTCATTGCCTTGGGATCAATCTTGACTGCCTGCTGGAAGTTGGCTTCGGCCTTATCGAGTTGATTGGCGCGAAGTTGAAAAACAGCGATTGCTACGTAGGATTCCGCGCGGGAAGGATCGAGGCGTATTGCCTGCTCCATCTCATTGATTGCGCCATAGACATTGTTCTGGGCCGAGTAGTAGTTCGCCCAAGCCTCATGCGTTTCGGGCTTGTTCGGTTGCGCGTCTCGAAGTTGTTTGAGATAGGGCTCGGCCTGCTTCAGGTAGTCCGGCGGGGCCGTGCCATCAGGATTTCGGGCAGATACCAGAATATTCGCCAGATCTGTGATGGCGGGATAGTTGTTGGGAGACAGTTCGACAGTGCGTTGCAGTTCTGTGTACGCACGCTGCTTGTCGCCCAATCTGAGATAGACCTGCCCCATTTGATAATGGGCCTGCGAGAATCGGGAATCGATCTGGATCGCATTCATGTACTGGATGGCGGCTTCGCGATACTTGCCTTCGGCAAAATACTTCTCTCCACTGTCGAAATATTTCTGCTTGCGGACATTGGGATCGCGCGAACAGCCGGCGAGCAGAGCGATGAGCAGCAGACAACAGGTGAGGGGTCGTATCGGAAGGCGGCAACTCATGTTCGAATCTCCAAGGGAGGCAACCAAAGGCTAATCCAGCGTAATCGTGTGCACAAATGTCATGATACTTCAACGAAACAAGGCTACAGCCAGTCGGCTGGCCAGTTTCTTATTTCGGAATGTATTCCTTCAGTTGCGGCACAGTAGCCGTAACGAAAGGTAGCAGACGCTGCTTCGCGGCCTCTACGGATTCTCCTGGCAATATGGTCGTCACAAAGCGCACCAGGGAGCCATCACTACGGTGCATCCTGATCGAATCCACGACCAGAAAGTACTTCGAGGCGTACTCACTGGCGACGCCCCGATCGTGCGCCCAATAGAAATAGAGAACCAACTGTCGATCCTGTCCCTTGGCGACCACATATACATTCACGGGAAAGGGCTTGTGCCCTGGCACCGAAAGCAGAATCTGTTCAGACTTGACGGGCGAAAAGCCTGCGCCCGGCAGACAGTTTTTCGGAGAGTGGATCGTGTCTCCACTTCGCTGGCTCGGGAAATACGCGATGAAGACGTTGATTGGAGGATGATCCACAGCTGGGTGGAAGTAATTCCGCATGAGAAAATCACCCGGCCCCAGGACTTCCAGCGTTTCATGATCTATGGGCACGTCGACGCTGTTCCATCCGTCAATTTGCAGTGGGAAAGATTGCAAGGCAAGCCTTGGAGGCAAGACTTCCCGAGATCGGCGTGCCTGCAAGAGGACGGCAGTGGAAGCCAGCAAGAGGGCAACGGCGATAAATTGGGGCATCCGCGCAGGAGCGCGGTTGCTTTGTTCTTGCAGCTCCGCTTGCGACAATGGCCTCACAAGGTCATCTCTCTTTCCTTCCAGACCAGGCAGATGCTGCGATGAAGGCCATAAAGCATGGCGAGGGAGACGACGAAGATGATCCATCCCCACGATGAATGGAAGAATCCCTCCGCCTTGTCTGCGTCCCAGTACTGCACCAGGAGCCCTGTCCCAATGATACGAATACTATTAGCCGCGACCGCAATCGGAACGGATGCAATTGCTAATATCCAACGGACCCAGAGTCGCTTCTCCATCAGATAGCCGTAGATGATAGCGAGCGTCACCAGAGACATCAAAGATCGTATTCCGCTGCAGGCCTCGGCTACCTCAAGCGACATTACTGGAAGCTGTATGACATTTCCCTCTCTCAGGATGGGAACACCAAAGATCGGAAGAACGGCGGCCGATACACGTGAAGCCAATAACTGCAGAGGAAAAGTAATCTGATTAAAGATGATGTTCGGGATGGGAATCATCAGGAACAAGAACATCCAGGGAAACAGGATGGTGCGAAAGAAATTCCAGCCGCAAAACAGGACAACGATTCCGGCCACGGTGATCAACAACGAAAAGCGTGCCAGAAAAAGTTCGGCTCCCAACTGTCCGACAATCAGAATGCTCATGCCGATGGCCACGATCAGCAGGCCGGACCATGACGGCTGCAAGCGAATCTTCGCCAAGCGTTCGCGGTCTTGCCAGAGGACGTAGGCTGAGAACAAAGGCACGAAGAATCCGTGCGAGAAGTTAGGATCGTTCCACCACTGGGCGACTAGATGGAATAGGGTGGGCCCATAAACCCACAATA
>Ga0335082_10003853_pt1 | contig 16330 bp, 12 predicted proteins | sample Lox_Sample_41_FD_206718 | JGI IMG/M metagenome (GOLD analysis project Ga0335082, IMG submission 206718) | Soil microbial communities from Loxahatchee National Wildlife Refuge, Florida, United States - Lox_Sample_4.1 | ecosystem: Environmental > Terrestrial > Soil > Wetlands | place: USA...
TCTTGGGCGCCCCCCTCCCGGTGATCGTCTACATCGCGCCGAGCGGCGCGGGCGCGGCGTCCGCCGGGGTCTTCGTCACCATGGCGGCCAACCTGGCGGCGATGGCGCCGGGGACCAACATCGGTGCTGCCCACCCGGTCGGCGGTCAGGGCGAGACCATTGGCGGCGACATGCGCGAGAAGGTGGAAAACTTCGCTGCGTCGCTCAGCAAGACCATCGCGCACGAGCGCGGCCGCAACGTCGAATGGGCCGAGAAGGCGGTGCGGGAAAGCGTCTCGATCACCGAGCAGGAAGCCTTGAAGCTCCACGTCGTCGATCTGGTGGCCACCAACCTCGATGACCTGTTGCGCCAGGCCGATGGGCGCGAGGTGAAGGTGGAGGGCACGGCGGTGCGGCTCGAGCTCGCCGGCGCCGAGGTTGTCCGCAAGGACATGCGGCTCAAGCAGAAGTTCCTCAACATCCTCGCCAACCCCAACGTCGCTTACCTGCTGATGATGGCCGGCGTGCTCGGCCTGTACGTCGAGTTCACCCATCCGGGCGTCTTCTTCCCCGGTATCGCCGGCGGCATCTGCCTGTTGCTCGGGCTGACGGCCCTGCAGGTGCTGCCGATCAACTACAGTGGCCTGGCGCTCATCGGTCTGGGTCTGGCGTTGCTGATCAGCGAGTTGTTCCTGCCGAGCTTCGGCATCCTGGGAGTCGGCGGTATCGTCGCCTTCGTCCTCGGGTCGCTGCTGCTCTTCGACACCGCCGAGTCCGACCTCACCATCGATCGCCACATCGTGTACGCCGCCGCGGCAACCTTCGCCGGATTCACCTTCCTCGTCAGCTATCTCGTCGTGCGCTCGCAGCGCGGCAAGCCGGCGCTCGGACGCGAAGGGTTGATCGGCGAGATCGGCGAGGTGCGTCGCCGCATCGCCTCCGATACGCCGGGCGGCAAGGTGTTCGTGCATGGTGAGTACTGGAACGCCATCAGCGACGAATCGATCGACGTCGGTGAGCCGGCGCAAGTGGTCGGTGTGCACGGCATGCGCGTGACGGTTCGGCGCGTCTCGAACCGCGTGGACGACCCGACCGCGCCCCGATCCTGAGGCGCACGGCGCAAGGGAGGCAACATGTTTGGTCCAGCAGCAACCGTGGTGATCGTCGCCGTGGCGTTCGTCGTGAGCGGCGTCAAGATCCTCAAGGAGTACGAGCGTGCCGTCATCTTTCGGCTCGGTCGGCTGGTCGCCTCGCGCGGCCCGGGTATCATCTACGTCATCCCCTTCATCGAACGCATGCAGCGGGTCGAGTTGCGAACCGTCACCATGGACATCCCGCCGCAGGACGTCATCACCAAGGACAACGTGTCGGTGAAGGTGAGCGCCGTGCTCTACTTCCGGGTCATCGACCCCAACCGGGCCGTCGTCGAGGTGGTCGATTTTCTGTTCGCCACCTCGCAACTGGCGCAGACGACGCTGCGTAGCGTGTGTGGTCAAGCGGAGTTGGACGAGTTGCTGGCCGAGCGCGAGAAGGTCAACACGCGCATTCAGGAAATCCTCGATTCGCAAACTGATCCCTGGGGCATCAAGGTGGCAACGGTGGAAGTGAAGCACATCGATCTCCCGCAGGAGATGCAGCGGGCCATGGCGCGTCAGGCGGAAGCCGAACGTGAGCGGCGCGCCAAGGTGATCAACGCCGAAGGTGAGTTTCAGGCGGCGCAGAAGCTCGCCGACGCCTCCGCCGTGATCGGCCAGCATCCGATGGCGTTGCAGCTCCGCTTCCTGCAAACGCTCACGGAAATCGCCTCCGAGAACAACTCGACGACGATCTTCCCGCTGCCGATCGATCTGATTTCGCCGTTCCTGAAAGACACCGCCGGCAAGTAGCCGCGGTATCCCGCTGCCGCGCCTCAGGCGCGCAGGCGGCGGCCGGCGTGTGCGTCGGCGAGCGTGCGCACATCCAAGCGCGCGCCGCGCCCGCTTGGTGGAGCCGGCGCCATCGCCGCCGCGGCGGCAATCCGCATGGCATGCAGACGCAGGTTGCTGAGGGCTCGTTGCTCGATCTGCATGGCCCGTCGCCGCGTCACGCCAATGCGGTCGCTGACCTCGTCGATTTCGTGCACCCGGTCGCCGATCCCGAAGCGCAGGCGCAGGATCTCCTGCTCTCGCGGCGTTAGCAGCTGCAACGCCACTTCGATTTCGCCGACCAAGGCCGGCTCCGCGCCGGCCCCTGGTCGTCGATATCTCCCCTCACCCTGAACTCCACGCGTGTCCCAGCTCACTCGTGCGGCCCCCCTTCGTCCTGCGCCATGAGAGCAGCACTCGCGTGCGTTTGTCCATTCGTAGATCTACGTATTTCTCGCGGCCGTCGAACGACACGCCGACGCCGGGGCACCGCCTCAATCGCACCAGCCGATCCACGGTTGCCGCTTGATGATCGTCGACCGCGCCGCGATCCCGGTACGTCCCAGCAACGACCCATCGATCTTGTTGATGCGATACACCGAGATCTTGTCGTTGCCCAGCACCGTGCCGGCAAGGCGCGCACTACCGCCGGCGCGGACGGCACCTTCGACGACATAGATCACCTGCTGCGCGCTGAGGCCTTGCAACGCGATGCTAGCAGCACGCGCCAGGCTCATCTTGCCACGAATGTGGACGATGACCTTGGTCGTCGTGGCATCGCCGACGAGGGACAAGGTTCCATGCCGGCCGATCTTGAGCTCGTCGAGCCGCACAACAACCTGTCCGGCGCCGAGGGTGCCGGTGCTCGGGATGCTGCGCGACTTGCCGGCCTTGACCTTCACCAGCCCGAGGTCGAGTCCGGACGCCGGCGGCAGCGCCGTCAGCTCGGCGTACTTGTTCGCGGCGCGCGTGCGCGCATCGTCGCATGCCGCCAGCTCCGCGGCGCCGCCGCTGGTGTCGACGCGTCCCCAAACGGCGCCGCGATTCAATCCGGCGATCGATGCGCCGGCGGTGGTCGCCGACCCTTGCACGGTGCTCTTGCGCGCCAGGTTGATGCCGGTGCCCGTGGCGAGCATCGACACCGCGTCGCCGGCGATGCGGCTCTTGCGGAAGGCGCGGATCATGTCGGTACACACGTGGCCGCGGCTCAGCACCTGGCGGCCGATCATCGTCGTCACTTTGGTCGTCGGATCGTCCGTCGCCCATCGGAGAATGGCGTAGTCACCGATCGACGGTGACCCGCGGCAAATGCCGAAGCCGTCGCAGACATCGCCGGTGGTGCAGGTCAGACCGTCATCGCAGGGTGAGCCCGCCGGCTCGAGGCGGCAGGACGCCGAGCAGCAGTCGCCGTCGATGTTGTCACCGTCGTCGCACTCTTCGCCGGGGTCCAGGTTACCGTCGCCGCACAGGCTCGGCGTAAACGTCGGCGTCGCGGTCGGCGTGTCGGTCGGGTTCTCTTGCACGACGACGGTCGCGGTCAGCGTCGGCGTCGCGGTCGATGCCGGCGTGTCGGTCGACGTGGGCGGCACCGTGTCGGTGACGGTCGGGGTCGCCGTGTCGAGCGGGGTTGGCGAATCCGTGGGCGTCTCGGTGACGCTCGGCGTCGCCGTGGCGCACAGCAGCGAGGTCACATGCGTCTCAGGGAACGCTGCCGAGGCGGCGCTGCCCTGCGTGTTGGTGTAGTCGACACGGGAGTCCGGGTACACATCGACCAGCTGGTTCGTCACCGCAGGGCTGAGGGTGACGTGGAAGGTGACGTCGACGGTCTGCGCGATGCTGACGATACCGAGGTTCCACGTCAGCGTCTGACCGCTCACCGACGTCGGGGCGGGAGTCGCGGAACCGGCGATGTACTGGACGTCCGGCGGCAAGATGTCGGTGATCACCGCGTTCGAGCCGGCAATATTCGTGATGGTGTCGGCGATGCTGTTGAAGATCCCCTGGAGCTGGGCCGACGTCGGCGACTCGAAGTACTTGTCGGCACTCGACGCCATCGCGATCAGCGTGTTGCGCGCCACCGTCTGCGTCGCGGCGCTGTAGTCACCCAGGTTCAATCCAATCGTGAAGACTATCGTCCCGGCGGCCTTTGCAGCCGCGGCCTGATTGATGGCGTCCACGGTGCACGCGTCTGGTGCGGTCGGGGTGCTGGCGCAGGAGGAGCCGCTGTGCGTCCGGTTGGCGACACCGTCGGTGAGGACCACCATGACGCGAACCGTCGGCGGCGCCGCGCCGTTGGTGGCGAGTTCGGTCTGGCCGACAAACACGCCGTCGCCGATGTTGGTGTTGCCGCTCGCCGACAGCCCGTCGATGCTGCTCTTGACGTTCGCAAAGTTGCTGGTCAGGGCTCGATTCAGCGTCGCCGTAGTGGCGAAGGAGGTGACCGCCGCCAGGTCGATGCTGGAATTGAGCTGGTCGACGAGGCCCTTCGCCGCGGTCTTGGCGTCCGCCAGCGGGGTGCCGCTCATCGACCCCGAGCGATCGAGCACGAGCATCACATCGAGTGGCAGCCGCTCCGTCGTCGGATCGCCGGCGCCGGTCACGTGCAAACGCACCTCGGCCTGCTCGCACTGGGCGAGTGGCAGCGCTTCCTTCGTCGCATCAAGCCGCGGTGCGACGGTCGCCATCGCGCTCGCCTGCCAGAACGCAACGCATACGCTCATCAAAAGCCCGATCGACCGCCCACGGTGGCGCGCACCGTACGCTGAACATTCGTTCTTCATGACTTGCCCCCGGTTGGACCCGCCTCGGTCCAGTTGTGCGCTATCGTAAAGCACACTTTGAAGCGGTTTGTCCATCCGTAGAGTTACGGAGCACGGCAGCGCCCTTGTGCTGCTGGCCGCATCGGGATAACTGACCGGGCCATGGGCGAGTCAGCGCCGGCACCGATCGCCGAAGTACGCCATGTGTCGAAGAGTTTCGTGGGCGACACGAACCGTGAGTTGGTGGTGTTGCACGACGTCAGCCTGGCGATCCAGCGCGGCGAGGTAGTGTGCGTCCTGGGCCCGTCGGGGTGCGGCAAATCGACGCTGCTGCGCATTCTCACCGGGTTGATCGAGCCGACCGCCGGTGACGTGCTCTGCCATGGCCGCCCCCTCGGCGGCATCCACCCCGGTGTTGCCGTGGTCTTCCAGAGCTTTGCGCTCTACCCGTGGCTCACCGTCGAGGAAAACGTTCGGGTAGGGACCAACGGCCGCGGCATGAGCCCGCAGGCTGTTGCCGCCGCCGTACAGCGGGTGATCGACCTGGTGGGGTTGGAAGGGTTCGAGGAGGCCTACCCGAAGGAACTGTCCGGCGGCATGAAGCAACGTGTCGGCATCGCTCGCGCCCTGGTTGGTGGTCCGGAGCTGCTCTGTATGGACGAGCCCTTCTCGGCGCTCGATGTGCTCACCGCCGAGTCGCTGCGCTCCGAGATGTACGGCCTGTGGTCACGCGGCGACACCGGGCTGAGCAGCATCGTCGTCATCACCCACCTCATCGAGGAAGCGGTCTACCTGGGCGACCGCATCGTCATCCTGGCTGCCAACCCCGGTCAAGTGCGAGCCGTCGTGCCCAACCCCCTGCCCCACCCGCGCGAGTATCGCGACCCTGCCTTCCTGCGATTGGTCGATCACATTCACGGTATCATCACCAACATTCACCTGCCGGACGAAGCCCCGCCCGAGCCCGAGCCGAGCGGTAGGCCTCGCATCATGCCACTCCCCCCGACGCACATTGGCGAGATCATCGGCTTGCTCGAGATCGTCCACGATCACGGTGACCGGATCGACCTGTTCGCGCTGGCGGAGTCCCTGCGCCTGGAGTTCGGCCACGTGATCATGGTCACCAAGGGCGCCGAGCTGCTCGATCTGGTCGATACGCCCCGCCAAGACGTCGTGCTGACGCCGCTCGGCCGCGAGTTCGTCGCCGCCGACGTGAACACGCGAAAGCGCATCCTGCATCGCCAGCTGCGGTCCCTTGGCCTCTTCAACTATCTGGTGCGCCTGCTCGAACACGCCCCCGGCCAGCGGCTGCCGGTCGACGTGGTGCTGGAACAACTCGTGATCGCGCTGCCCGGCGAGGAACCCGATGCGCTCTTCGAAACCGCCGTCGGCTGGGGTCGGTTCGGCGAACTTCTCGGGTATGATCCGCACGACCAGATTCTGTACCTGGACGAGGAAGGCGTCGCGGCGCAGGCCATCGGCCCGCAAGGGCGTGGGAGCGCGTGGGGGTGAAGCGGCCCGTGGTGTGGCCGGGCGGGCTCACAAGGCGGCCCGCGATCGCGCCGGTGCGCCGCGGTGCGCAGCGCTTGGCGGCGCTCTCCTTGGATGGGTTGGTCATCCTGCTGCTGGCCGCAGTGGTCGCCGGGCTCGTGGCCCTGGCGCGCCGATGGACGGCGCCCTTGCGGCCGACCTTCGACATCGACCTCTCGCCGTGGGCGCTGCCGCGCTACACGCTCCTGTCGTTGACCCGCGGCTTCGCCGCCTACGGTTTGTCGCTGCTGTTCACCGTGACCTATGGCAGTGTGGCCGCGTACAACCGGCGCGCCGAGCGCGTCATGATTCCCGTGCTCGACATCTTGCAAGGCATCCCGGTGCTCGGCTTCCTACCCGGTCTGGTCCTCGGCATGGTGGCGCTGTTTCCGCACTCAAACGTCGGCCTCGAGCTGGCGTGCATCGTCATGATCTTCACCGGGCAGGTGTGGAACATGACCTTCTCGTTCTACGGCTCGCTACGCGCCATTCCGCTCGAGCTGCGCGAGGTGGCGCGCGTGCACCGCTTCGGCTGGTGGAAGCGCTTTCGCACTCTCGAGGTCCCGGCCTCGATGATCGGGCTGGTGTGGAACTCGATGATGTCCATGGCCGGCGGCTGGTTCTTCCTGACGGTCAACGAAGCCTTCACGCTCGGCGACCATGATTTCCGCCTACCCGGCATCGGCTCCTACATGAGCGTGGCCATCGATCGGGGCGACGTGCGCGCCATGCTCGCCGCCATCGCCGCCATGGTGACCATGATCGTCACCGTCGATCAGCTGGTGTGGCGCCCGGTGCTCGCCTGGGCCCACAAGTTCAAGGTGGAGGAGGCCGAAGCGGCGAGCGCACCGCAGTCGTGGGTGTTGAACCTGCTGCGACGCGTGCGTGCCCGCTCGCGCTTGCTGCCCTGGCTCGAGCGCGCGACCCAGCCACGGGTTCAACCACCAGCGGTCGTCCAACCCGACGGCGCATCCTTCAGTCGGTCGCCACCGCCGGCGGGGTGGTCGCCGGTCCTGGCAACGGCCCTGGGCGTGGGCACCGTCGCGTTGTGTGCGATGCTCACCCTCTGGGGCGCCGCCCATCTGCTGCTGTTGATTCGGCAGATCCGCGCCGCGCAGTGGCTGACCTTGCTCGGCGCGTTGGGCCTGACGTTCCTGCGCACGTCGGCCGCAGTCCTGTTGGGCGCGGCGTGGACCGTGCCGGTGGGGATTTGGATCGGCCGCTCACCGCGCCTATCGCATCTCCTGCAGCCGGTGATCCAAGTGGTCGCCTCGTTTCCGGCACCGATGCTGTTTCCGCTGGTGACCGCGTTGTTCCTGCACTTCGGCATCGACTTCTCCTGGGGCTGCGTGGCGCTGATGCTGCTCGGCGCGCAGTGGTACATCCTGTTCAACGTGCTCGCCGGCGCCATGGCGATTCCGCAGGATCTGGAGGAAGCCGTGGCCATCTACCGGCTGCGCGGATGGGCACGTTGGCGAACGCTGTATCTACCCGGGGTGTTTCCGTATCTGGTCACCGGCCTGATCACCGCCGCTGGCGGCGCCTGGAACGCCAGCATCGTTTCCGAGTACCTGCGTTACAAGGGGCGGACCCTGGTTGCCCCTGGCCTCGGCTCGTTGATCACGCAAGCGACGGCAGCGGGCGACTTCTCGCTCCTCGCCGCCGGCGTGCTGACCATGGCCCTGACCTTGGTGGTGCTGAACCGGCTACTCTGGAAGCGGCTGTATCGCATCGCTGACACGCGTTTCAGCCTGAATCGATAACCGGCGGCGCGCGCGGGTGGTGTCTAGTTTCGAACGACCGTCCTTGGATGGTGCGACCCCTCCCGCAGTCCCTCCGGGACACGGGGAGGGAAGGCGCTTGTTTCCCCCTTCCCTCGCAGGGAAGGGGGTTTGGGGGGTTGGGTCCGCACGCGATCGGAGTCAAACTGGGACACTACCGCGGCGCCGACTACGTTGACACAACGCGGAGACTGTGGCTCTGCTGGGCGCCATGCACGCCGCGTTCTGCACCGCCCCCGGTATCCTCGAAGTGCGTGACGTGCCGCGACCCGAACCGGGGCCCGGCGAGGTCATCGTCAAGGTGCGCAGTTGCGGCATCTGCGGCAGCGACCTGCACTGGTTTTGCGGCGGCTTCCCGCCCCCGCCGATCTGCCCTGGTCACGAGATCAGCGGCGAGGTCGCCGACGTGGGCGAGGGGGTGAGCCGCGTGCGCCCCGGCGACCGCGTCGCCGTCGAGCCGCTCGTCGTCTGCCGCGACTGCTGGGCCTGTCGCACCGGCGACTATCAGCTGTGCCGCACGCTGCGCATCGCCGGGACCATGGTGGACGGCGGCTTCGCCGAGTACCTGCGTATGCCGGCCTATGCGCTGTTTCACTTGCCCGCGGCCGTCGATTTCGAGGTCGGGGCGCTGGCCGAGCCGCTCGCCGTGTGCACCCATGCGATGCGCCTGGCCAACGTGCGGCTCGGTGATCGGGTCTTGGTGCTCGGCGCCGGCACGATCGGCCTGCTGTCGGTCGCCGCCGCCCGGGCGGCGGGAGCGACCGAAGTGTGGATCACCGCGCGTCATCCGCAGCAGCGTACCGCGGCCGAGCGGCTCGGGGCGACGCGCGTGTTCGGCGGCCCCACCGCGACCGCCGACCTCTCCGCGGCGGTCGATGGGACACCCGTTGACGTCGTCGTCGAGACCGTCGGCGGCACCGGCGACACGCTGAACGACGCCGTGACCGCGGTGCGGCGTGGCGGTACGGTCGCCGTGCTCGGGGTGTTCACCAGCACCCCGGCGCTCAACGCGCTGATGCTGGTGGTGCGCGAGGTGCGCCTCGTCGGCTCGCTCACCTACGGCCGCCTCGGACCACGCGCCGACTTCGATGTGGCGCTGCAGCTGTTGGCGGAACAGCCGGAGCGCTTCCGGCGCTTGATTACCCATCGCGTCGGGCTCGGCGACATCACCGCCGGCTTCAAGACCGCGGCCGACAAGCAGTCGGGTTCCATCAAGGTCGCGGTTCAGCCGGCCTGAGCACGGCGCATGGCCGTCTGGTACTTCGCGTACGGCTCGAACATGCAGAGCGCGACGCTGCGCGGCCGGCGCGGCGTCGACTACCAGCACGCCATCCCGGCACGCGTTGCCGGCTGGCAACTGGTGTTCGACAAGCCCGGCCTGGTGGGCTTCGGCACGTCGTACGCCAACATCGTCCCGAACCCCAACGCCAGCGTGCTCGGCGTGCTCTTCGCCGTCAGCGACGCCGACCTGGAGCACATCGACTTCACCGAGGGCGTGCTGATCGGCAACTACCGTCGCATTGCCGTCCCGGTGACGGTATTGCCTACGCTCCCCGACCCGCCGCGCACGGCGTTCACACTCACCTCGGACCGGCGTGACCCGACGTTGCGGCCATCACATCGCTACATGGCCATGCTGATCGAAGGCGCCCGCGAACACGGCTTGCCCGAAGACTACATCGCCTTCCTGCACACCGTCCCGGCGGCGCCGGAGCCTCCCGAGGCGGTCGAAATGCGCGCCTTGATCGACGACGCGATGCGACGCCGATAGGCCTGCGGCCGGCGTCCGTTCTACGGACCGCTTCCCGATCGGTCGCCGCGCGCTGCCAAGCCCGCCAGCTCGAAGCGCTTTAGAAGTACGTCGGCTGCCGCGGGGCATCGCCGAACAGCTCGTCCTTGCGGGCGACGAAATCCTGCACGGTGAACGCCGCGTCGGGTTTGCTGATCTGACGCGCCGGATGCCAGCCCTTGAGCAACGCCACCTCACCACCCCAGACGATGAAGCCCTGGCCGTTGATGTCGCCCGCCGCCTCGGTGGCTAGGAACGTGACGAGTTGCGCCGGCCACGCCGGGTTGAAGACGTCGAAGCCGCTCTCCGGTTTGTCGAACAGCGCGTGGTTGGGCATGGTGTCGGTCATGCGGGTGCGGGCGCGTGGCGCGATGAAATTGGCCGTCACCCCGTACTTGCCCATCTCGCGCGCGATGCTCACCGTCAGCGACGCGATGGCCGCCTTGGCCATGGCGTAGTTGCTGTTGCCGGCGGTGCCCATGAGGCCCGCCTCGGAGGCGGTGTTGATGACCCGGCCGTACACGCCGCCCGCTTGCTTGGCGGCTTCGCGCCAGCGCACGCAGGCGTGATGAATCATGGCGAAGTGCCCCTTGCAGTGCACGCGCATGACCAGGTCGAACTCCGCCTCGGTCATGTTGAAGCTCATGCGGTCGCGTAGCACGCCGGCATTGTTCACCAGGATGTTGAGCGCGCCGTAGGTATCGTACGCCTTTTCAATCGTGCGGCGGGCGCCGTCCCATTCGGCGATGTCTTCATAGCTCGTGTGCGCGTCGCCGCCCTGCGCCTTGATCTCCGCGACCACCTGCGCGGCGGGCGATTGATCCGCGCCCTCACCACTCACCGAAACGCCGATGTCGTTGACGATCACCCGCGCCCCTTCCTTCGCCAGTGCCAACGCCTCTTCACGCCCCAGCCCGCGGCCCGCGCCGGTCACGATCGCAACCTTGCCGTCCAACAAACCCATATCCGTTCTCTCCCTGTGTGGTCTGCGAGTCCTGGCTCGCTGAGCGCTGTTGACTAGTCGCGCGCCGCGCCCGAGTCAATTCGCGCCGGCCACGGGGGCTGCGCTTGCCTCGGCGATCGGTTGCCCGCTCGCGTCGGGCGCCGTCACGAAGGCCAGCACGCCGGACGCGATCAGCACCATGCCCAAGGCTTGGGTCAGACTCGGGATCTCGCCCAGCAGGAGGAAGCTGGCGCCCAGCGACAGCACGGGGATGGAGGGCACGACGATGGCGGTGGTGCGCGCCAGATCGAGGCGGGCGATTGCCTGATACCACGCCAGGGTGCCAACATAGGCGAGCACGATGCCCTGCACCGCCAACAGCGGCAACAGCTGCACGAGCGTCGCCCCTTGCGGCAGCGTCGCGCCACCTTCACTCAGCCACCAGAGCACTGCCAGCAGCACGCCACCGTCCACGTAACGAGCGCCGGTCAACACCAGCGGCGACACGCCAGGCAGACCGCGCAGCACGAGCAAGTGCGACGCCTGCCAACAGAGCGGGGTCACCAAGAGCAACCACACTCCCGAGGATGCGGCGATGCCACGGGTGCCCACGGCCAGGACGATGCCGGCGAGCAATACGCCGATCGCCGCGATGCGGCGCGGCGTAGGAACATGATGCAGCACCAGCCACGCCGCCAACAGCGAGTAGACGGGCTCGATCTGCAGGCAGAGCGCCGCCTCGATCGCCGTCGAGCGATGCGCCCCGGAATAGAAAAGCATGAACGGCGCCGCTGTCCCCAGGGCACCGACGCCGACCAACCGCAACGCCAAGCCGCGCCGCACCAGCACCGACAGCTCAGCGTGTACCGCCAGGACGACGGCCGCGAAGCCGCCGGCGAAGCACGTCGTCGCCGCCGCGACGAAGAACGGCGAGCCGACGTTGGTGGTCAGCTTGGCGAATGCCGGAACGAAGGCGCCGTTGAGCGCGCACAGCGCCGCGAAGACGAGACCGATGCGTTCCGTGCGCCGCTGCATTGCCCGTCCCCGCGCCACCACTCTGCCGGCGCGTCAGCCGAGCGGCGGCGCCGGCAGCGGCTGGACCTCGGCTGCCGCCGTGGTGCGCGACTCCCGCACCAAACGCCCCAGAATGAGGAAGCCTGGCGCGGTCACCGCGAACACCAGCGCCGATGCCAGCCAGGCGGTCGGAATGCCGGCGCTCCGCGCCACCCATCCCATGCAGGCCAGGCCGGCCCCGCCGCCGAGCGTAAAGAACATCGCGCGCACCGACAGCACCGTCGCCCGCTGCTCCGAGCTGATGCGTTCGTTCAGCCAGGCCTGCACCAGCGGCTCACTGACGGCAAAGCCCACCTCGGTACCGAGGAGGCCGAGCAGCGCCGGCGTGAAGCCGATCGAGACCGCCGCCGCGGCCAGGGAGAGCCCACGCCACGCCGTCATGGCACAGAGGAGGTGCTCGCGCGAGAAACGCCCGACCAGCCGCGAGATCAAGGCGCTGCCGGCAACGTTCGCCACGTTGATCAACGCCCAGATCCATCCCATCAGCCACACGCCCTCACCCGACAACGCCTTCATGCGCGGCTGCCAGAGCATGTGCGCCGGCAACGCGGCAAAGGCCGCCAGCATGGACAAGCCACAAAGCACCAGCAGCATCGGCGCCCCGCGGACGGTCGCAAACCCTTCACGCACGGTGCGACGCAGCGACGCCGGCACCGTCGCCCAGCCAGCCGACACCGCCGGACGTTCCTCGCGCATCAGCAACGCCGCCAGCACGCCGGTGATGCCAAATCCGCTCGCCGCCACCAACCACGGCAACCCGATGTCGTACTCGCCGAGGTAGCCGCAGGCGACGCCGCCGGCGATCATCGCGGTGCGCGACAGCATCTGCGCGCGCGCGAAGAAGCGATCCGAGGGCTGTCGCTCGCCTTCGGCACGCATCCCGTCCACCGCCCAGGCATCGAGCGCGCCGTTTGCGAGCGTGCTGCCGACGGCGTCGATGAACTCGGCGATCAAGCAATCGGTGAAACTATGCGCGAAGAAGTAGAGGGTGAACGCCGCCATGCGAATCCCGCAGCTGAGCAGGAAGGACAGCTTGCGGCCGGCAACGTCGGCAAGCGCCCCGGTCGGCACCTCGAACACGCACACCGCGATCAGGTACGTCGCCAGCACCAGGTTGACCTGCAGGAGATCCAAGCCGCGGCTGAGCAGGAAAAGCGTGTACATCGGCCCGAGAAACCACTGCGAGAGCCCGTACAGCCCGAAGACCAGATAGTATGTGCGCTCGGTGCGAGTCATGCCGAATCGTGCAGACTTACTCGCACCTGGTACCGGTGCTCAACCGGCGGTGCTTCCACGGTCGTTGATTCGAGAGACGCCAGCCACTGCCGTTGCACCAGCCAATCACGTCGCGCCGGCCATCACGCGCCCGCGGGTCGCCGAGCGACCACCAACATCTGCTTGCCGAGCAGCCACTGCAGCGGTGGCAGGGCCAGGTACAGACGCAGCAGCCACGCCGCTTGCGGCACGCGGCTCTTCGTCGTGTACGGCAGGAAACGTGGTCGCAGCTCCTCGATGTCGAAGCCCGCCAGGAGCAGGGCTTCGCGCAGGCTGCCGTGACTCAACGCAACGTGGTGATCGAAGAAGTCCCAGTACTCCTTGTACGCGTAACGAATGTTCGGCTGAATGACGATCAACCGTCCGCCCGGCTCCAGGATGCGGTGCACGGCGCGCAATACCGTCAGCACGGTGTCCTTGTCCGGCAAATGCTCGATGACGTTGCTGCAGAAGACCACGCCGGCGCTGCGGTCGCCCAACTGATCGAGCACGGCCGGCATCTCACCCACGATGGTGCGGACGTCCGCTGCGGCGTGCGCCCGCACCGTCGCGGTGCTGTCCACGGCGATCTTGTGGGCGCAACGGATGGTGTTGATGAACTCGCAGAAGCCGGCGCCCAGGTCGACGACCGTCGCGCTCGCCGCGACGTAGCGCTGCAGCACCACGTCGCACAACACCGCCCACAGCGCCGCACGCCTGGCTTGGCTGACGTCGGCGAAGCGCGCGCGATAGAGCGACTCGGCATCGAGGGCCATGGCGGCTGCACCCTACCTCGTCGCGAGCAGCTCGGCCACCCGACGCGCCTGGCCGAACATGCCGCTGATCGTGCGGTCCGACGGATACAGCTGCGTCGAATCGGTCATCAGCAAGCCGGGGATGCGCGTGCGCACCGGTGGGATGCGCGCCGCGAAGTTGGTCGTGCAGATCGCCTGCGCGAAGCGCTCGCGGAAGACGCGGTAGCCGAGCACCCAGTCGTCGGTGAGATCGGGGCGCACCACCCGCAGGCCGGCGAGGCAGTCACGCAGCAGCTCGGCATCGGGCTGCGCAAAGCGCGCGTCGCCAGGCGGCAGATAGAACGGCACGTACAGCAGGTACGGTCGCGCCGCGTCGGCGCGCGGGTTGAGGTTGGTGTATTCGATGAAGCCGTTGAACGGCACGCGCGGGTCGTGGACGTTGATCCAGAAGCCGTCGGTCACCGGCTGCCGCAGCTTCATGATCAGACACACGACGGTGATGTACTCGATGCCGGTGAGATCGCCGAGCTGCTCGGCGGCGGCGGGCGGCAGCAGGCGCGCCAGGAGCGGCAGCGGCGCCGTCGAGACGACCGCGTCGAACGGCTGGTGCACACCGCCCACGGTCAGCCCGGTCACGCCGCGCGGCCCCACCGTAATGGCGTCGACGGGCACGCCGGTGCGCAAGCCGACGCCGCGGCGTTGCAGCTCGGCCACCAGCGCATCGAGCAGCGCCGAGGTGCCGCGCCGCAGGAAGCCGAGCCGCTCGCGCGCCAGCAGGTGGGCACGCGAACGCACGACGCGATGAATGCGATGCCATACCCACGACGCCGAGATCTGCTCGTAGTACGGACCGAACTTGATGCGCAGCAGCGGCTCCCAGATCACCTCGTAGGCCCGCGCACCGATCTGCGCGATGAGCCAGTCGCGCGCCGTCATCGATTCGTAGCGCTCCCAGCTCTTTGCCGAACGCGACAGCGCCACGTTGAGGCCGAAGCGGACGCGTTCGCGCAGCGACAGCGGACGGAAGCGCAGCAGGTCCCACGGGGTGCCGAACCGGTACAGCTGGCCGGCGTAAAAGAACCGCATCTGGCCGGGGCGCCACTCCACCTCGTTCTGCAGACCGAGCCGGCGCAGCATCGCCAGGAGGTCATCGTCGTCGCGGCAGATGAAGTGGTAGTACTTCTCCACCGGCACGCCGTTGAAGTCGAAGCAGCCCGCCAAGCCGCCGAGCGTCGCGGCTTGCTCGAAGACCTCGACCTGGTGGCCCGCCTCCGCCAGAAAATACGCGCTGCCCAGGCCGGCAACACCGCCGCCTACGATGCCGATGCGCATAGGCGGCTATCGCGCCTCGTGGACGCAAAGTCCCGAGCCTTGGGTTTCCTCTCCCGGATGGGAGAGTCGATTTTCTCGGCCCCACTGTTGGAACTGCCGATCGAACCGACACCCGGGAATGAATTCCCGGGCTGAGTCGTTGAAAAGTCCCCTGAAGGGGACTCCAGCGCCTTCGGTGGCAGTCGGCTTGAGCCGACTTTGGGCGACTCAGCCGGGGAATTCATTCCCCGGCGTCCGCGGCGGAACGTACCCTTCGTGTTCATCAACACCCCATCCGGGAGAGGACACTGACCAACCCTGCCCTGAGGGCGCACCTGCGCCTCACTCCCGCCACTGCGCACCATACGCGGTGCCGCTCACGATCCGATCGCGGCGCCCACGCCCGATGCCGAGCAGGTAGTACCACACCGCATAGTACGCCACGGTCATCTTGCAGCAGACCTGGAACAGCGGCGTGTCGAAGAACAGGCGCCGCAACGCCGGGCGGCGGCGCAAGACAAGCTCCATCCACGACACGGCGTTGTGGTGCGCCGGAATGAAGCGCAGGTTGAGCGACAGATCGTCGTCGCCGACCGTGGCGATGCGCTGCAGATCGGCACATCCCAAGCCGGCGGCGACGCATTCGCTGAGATGTCCGATGCGCGCCGGATCGAAGCCCATGAGCTTCGCCGCGACGGCGTCGAGCGCCACGAAGTCCCCGGACGCCAGCACCCGGTTCACGACTCTCGGGAGGCCGGACTTCGGGCTGTTGCCCTCGAGACCGACGGTGGCGTCCATCACCGCGAAGCACGGCCGCGTCACCGTGTTGATGTCCGCCAGCGCTGCATCGAGCACGAGGTGATAGTTGTGCCGAAACATCGGCAGGCAGCCCCACTGGTTCTTGATGGCGCCGGTGATCACCGTCTTGTTGTGGGTCTTCATGACCGGCACGGTGATCAGGGTGGTGCGCAAGAGGATCTCGGGAACGGTCAGCTCCTTCAGCACGCGCCCGTCCGGCAGCGGCACGGTGCGCATCGGCGCGCCCGTCATGTTCACCCAGGTAAGGTCATACTCCTGGCAGACGCGATCGATGCGATTCAGATGGAAGGCCTTCTCGACGTCGACCACCACCTGATCCGATTCGACGACGTAGATCTTCCTCACCCAATCGCGGATCGTGCGCACCACGCCTTCGAGCGCCCACGGCGAGGTCGTCGCGCCCGGGAGAAACAGGTCCCAACCGAGGTTCGG